>LSQX01108235.1_pt1 | contig 13705 bp, 12 predicted proteins | sample 654561 | NCBI WGS metagenome assembly LSQX01 (sample SAMN04489861, study PRJNA283612) | anaerobic digester metagenome | isolation source: 4 biogas reactors fed with cattle manure at either 37C or 55C with and... | place: Denmark: Kongens Lyngby | collected 2014 | reverse complement strand
GCCAGCATGGAAGACATCAAAGAAGGCTTGGTCCGACTCCAAACCTACGTCCATGATACGTTGAAATGAAAATCATCAAAATAGAACAACAACCGGTAAAATACCTTAAAACCTTTCGGATCGTCTATCAGGATCGATTTGACAAGCAGCAGGTCTGGGAGATGGTGTCTCGCCAGGACATGAGCCGGTTGGAAGACGAAATCCATCATAGCGCTGTCTATACTGACGGGGCCATGATCGTGGCTTACAACCCGGAGAAGACAGAAGTCGTAATGATAAAAGAATACCGGCCTATCGCCGGTGGCTACATCTATGCCTTCCCGGCCGGCCTGATCGATGAAGGTGAATCGATCGAAACCACCTCCACCAGAGAATTTAAAGAAGAAACCGGCCTCGACTTTCATTATGAAGGGGCTGATGGACCGAGATATACTTCAGTGGGGCTGACGAATGAACGGGTCCATACCATCTATGGCACGTTTTCCGGTACCATCAGTCAGGAGTTTCTTGACGGTTCAGAAGATATAGAAGCATTGATCGTCGATCGGACCGAAGCCATCAGGCTGTTGAAAGAAGAAGAAGTCCCGATCCGTTCGGCCTTTATCCTGATGAAATTGTTCGATTTGCCCTTGTTTTAGTCTGCCGGGAGGATGCAATGAGTCAAGCGTTGATCTATGAAAAGATGTCATTCGACGGTCAAAATTTGGCCGACCGGGATCTTTCTCACAGCCAATTTCTTCATTGCACCTTTCGTGGAACAAATCTGACCGGTGTCGATTTTGAAGCAGCCGATCTGCGCTGGAGCGATTTCACTGCAGCCAACCTGACCGGGACAAACTTTTATGCCGCGATGTTGGAGGGAGCGATCCTGGACGATGTCATCACCGATGACACGACCCGCTGGTTAAAACTGTATTGTCCTGAGACCGGACCATTCATCGGATATAAGAAGGGTTTCAATCACTGTCTGATACAGCTGTTGATCCCGGCCGATGCCAAGCGCAGTTCAGCCACCAGAAATTCCTGTCGTTGCAGTAAAGCCAAGGTATTGGCAATTTATGACCCGCTCACGCTTGTACGATACCGTGAGGCTCAGTCGTATGCTGATCCCGACTTCATTTATCGGGTCGGTCAATGGATCGAACCGGACAAGTACACTGAAGATCGCTTTATCGATTCGACCCATGGCATCCATTTCTGGATGAGTCGAGAGGAAGCCCTGGGATACCTGTAAGGAGAATTATGGATACGAAAATCATCGGCATAGCAGGTGGATCCGCCTCCGGAAAATCATCCATCGTCAAAATCTTAAAAGATGAGTTGGGTGATAAAGCCCAGGTGATCCTGCTGGATTCTTACTATCGCAGCTTTGATGAACTCAGCTTTGAAGATCGTACCAAATTGAATTTTGACCACCCTGACAGCTTTGAAGCCGACCGTCTGGTACGCGATCTATTGGAGTTGAAAAACGGTCAGGCGATCGATATGCCCATCTATGATTATGTCGCTTATGAAAGAAAAAAGGAAACCACCCGGATATCGCCTCATCAGGTGATCCTGGTGGAAGGGCTGTTGGTCCTCTACTATCCTGATCTGAGACAACTGTTTGATCTCAAAGTCTATGTCGCGACCGATTCGGATGAACGACTGATCCGGCGGATCAAACGCGATACCATCAAACGGGGACGAACGCTTGAGTCTGTTTTGGGACAATACCAGGATACGGTCAAGCCGATGCACGAGCAGTTTGTCGAACCGTCAAAAAAACACGCCGATATCATCATCCCGACCGGAGCCAGAAACCAACGTGGTGTCGGATTGTTGTTAAATTTTGCCCGACAATTGGTTGATTAATCATTGGCAAAAGCCGAGCAAGGAACTTGTGTTATAAATAGTAAACATCCGACTGCGAAGTCGGATGTTTTGGTTAGATCATCAGTTAGATCAGAAGTTTGACCGCCTGATACGGTGGTTCCTCTTCGTGTCGCCACACCAGAGATGGCAGCGGTGATTCTTCCTCTTGGTCAGCTTTACCAAGGATCAGCTTGGTTTCTTCCAGAGGATATGGTGTGTCATCCCAGCGACAGAATTCGATCGTGCGGACGGTCACCTCTTTGGGGGCATTGGACGGACCGGTCGGTACGATCACGCGGTCCCCCACCTGTATATCCAAGTCATACGTCAGATAATGATAGATCTTATCGTAGTCTCTGAATTCGACGCCGCAGTATTTGACCTCACCCGGTTTGATCGCCCGGTTAAAATCATCCAGTGACAGCGCTCGACCGAATCCCAGGGTGTTCATCAGTTGTTTCATTTGATCGACAACCGCCTGCCAGCCGGACTCAGGCATATGCGCCCGATCATACTGACCGCTTCGCTCCCATACGGTATCATCGACCATTTCTGCTTTGATGTGGTACCTGGGCTGATCCGGATCAGAGATCGTATCGTCCCAATCGGTCTGACCGATCAGTCGGCCGACTTCACTCAAAACATCATCCAGCATTGCTATCAGGTAACGGTCCTGAAGTTGATACGTCATGGTTTGAACAACACAATCGTCCAGCTGAGTGACGACTTCCAGACTGTTTTCGTCCAGTCGGATGGTGTCACGCCCATTCGGTGAAGCCATATCGAAGGTAAACCGGATGACATCACTCACCGGTTCGATTTTCTGTTGACGATCCAATTGTGTCAATCGCTTCAGCCAGTTATCGATTGCTCCGTCCGACACCAAATCATCAAGCAGGCCAGGACTGAAATGGTCTGCCCGCAGGCTGCCCATGATCAAGGCCAGTATCGTGTCTGAATCCAATTCGGCGGCGTCTGTCTGACGCAGGGTGGCTTCGGTCCATTCCAGACCTTTCTCCTGCAAGATCTCCTGATATTGACTGAGGTCGATCAAGGGATGGTTCATGGCATAGTGATAAAATTCCCGGACAAAGTGACTTCTCTCTCGATCATCGTTTAATTTAGCGAGATATTTGGTCAAAAGGCGAAAAGACAGGGGATCGATCGACGGCTGTTGGTTCTTCCAGCGACGGATCAACTTGCGACCGGATTGATTGACCAATCGACGAACATTGCGCTCGACATCATCACTCAAACCATAATATGCTTCTGCCAGTGTTCCCATGGCCGAAGCCAATTCCTCGGAGGGTCGGGCAGTTTCCACCGCCCGCCAGATAGCCGTCTCAAAATCATTCGAACTGAAAAATCCGGCCAGTAGTCTGACCCTGGGATGATCCAGATCATAACCGGGACGGTAGATCTCAAAATACTCGTCCTCGATCCGTTGCAGGATGGTTTCTTTGGTCTCGCCTTGTCCGGCCCAAAACGTGGCCATTGCTAACGCGGTCGAGGTATATCTATCCCGGGGGGAAAGCGCATGCAACATCTGTTTGACTTCAAGCTCTGAGCGGGCGATCCGGCCGATCAGGCTGAACTCGGTCATACCCAGCATAGGATAGGCTTTACTGGTCAGCTCGGCTCGCAGGATCTCCGGTTCATCACGGTGTTTCAGTAACAACTGACCGAACTCAATAATTAAGCGTCCGCTGTCAGTACATTGAGCCGGGGGATCGAACATTCCCCCGATCTGTGAATCGTCATCCGGTTTCTGATAAAGAAATCTTGAGCCGGCAATGTTGCCGCATAGAGCTCCCAGCATTGTTTACCTCGCTTTAATAGTCGTGTCGTCCTTCCATCGCCTTCAGTAGAGTGATCTCATCAGCAAATTCGAGGTCTCCACCGATCGGGACCCCGTGAGCAATCCGGGTTATTTTCGCCACTTTTCCATGCATGGTTTTCGATAGATAAACAGCCGTGCTTTCACCTTCAAGGGTCGGTGAATTAGCCAGGATCAACTCCTGGACCTGGCCTGTTTCAAGACGTTTCTCGAGTGATGCGATCGTCAGATCCTGTGGTCTGACCCCATCAAGCGGCGAGATCCGACCGTGTAACACATGATATAAGCCATGATATTCACGCGTCTTTTCGATCGCAATCAAATCACGCGGCGTATCGACCACACAGATGATCGATTGGTCGCGTTTTTTATTGGAACAGATGCTGCAGAGATCTTCTTCTGTCAGATGGTGGCACTGCTTGCAGTAGTGAACCTTCTTTTTCATCTCAACCATCGCCCTGGCCAGCTTTGTGACCTCTGATTCGTTCATTTCGATCAGGTTGTATGTTATTTTGATGGCACTTTTGTAGCCGATGCCCGGCAGTTTGGCGATCTCGTTGATCAGGTCAATGACTGATTCAGGATAATAATCCATTTACAGCCCGGGAATATTCAAACCGCCGGTGACTTTGCCCATGGTCTTTTCCATATGCTCTTCTACCTGGCGATATGCTTCGTTAACAGCTGAAATGATCAAATCCTGCAGCATTTCGATATCTTCGGGATCAACTACCATTTCATCCAAGGTGATGCTCTGCAGCTGACGTTTGCCGTTGATCACAACCTCGACTGCCCCTCCGCCGGTCGTGACTGTAAACACCTTTTCTTCGGCTTCGGACTGAGCTTTCATCAAGTCTTCTTGCATCTTCTGCATCTGTTTCATCATGTTGTTCATGTTTTTGCCTCCCATACCGGGGAAGCCGCCTTTTTTTGCCATATTTCTCTCCTTACTTGATTTTCAGTTTTTCCACATCACCGACAAACGCTTTGAGCATATCGAGATCCGATAACTCCTGCGTCTCAGGCTCCGGTGCTTTTTCCGCCTCAGGTATCAGGCGCATGTCTTTGCCAAATACCTTGGCGATCGCTTGTCGAAGCGGTTTTTGATACTCCGGACCCTGAAGATTTTTTACATAATATTCCCCGCCCGGTTCAAACTTCAGGCTGAGAAGATCGTTTTCCGTTTTCTCGATCTTACCTTCACTTAACAGAAAGAACAGATGCTGATGACCGTCTTCACGGATCTGTCGCAACATCCTCTCCCAATACATCGGGACGTCCTTGGGCTGGATCACATCCGGTACCGGGGCTTCTTCCTTAATCACTTCGATCTTTCGCTTTTCGATCACTTTTTTAACTTCCAGTTGTTCCATACCGTGTCCCATTTGAGCCGCTCTGATCAGAGCCATCTCTAATGATAGTCTGGGCAATGAAGCAAACCGAAGTTTACGATACGTCTCATCGAACAGGTCGATCACCTGTTGGATCAGCCCGGCCTCGACCTCACGATAGTTATCGACAAAATCCAGGATGGAAAAGCTGACCACCTGCTCCAAACGTTGCCGGTTGGGAATCAGTTTGGTCATCAGCAGAGCTCGCAAAAAATCAAGACATTCTTCCAGAATATTCCCGATTTCTTTACCTTCACGCATGATGTCATCGATCTCACTGACCGCATCATCGATCCGGCCGGAAAAGACAGCGCTTAAGAGTTGATCGGTCCGTTCGCGGCCCAGCAGGCCAAGCGAAGTCCGAACCGCCTGTTCTGTCAGTCTTCCCTGGGATAATGACAATGTCTTGTCCATCATGCTGAGTGCATCACGGACGGCACCACCGGCATGGTCACTTAATATTTTCAGCGCACCGATTTCATACTCGACCCCTTCATTTTGGGCAACATATTCCATACGTTCCACCATAGCTGCCTGATCGACCCGGCGGAAGGTGTAACGCTGACAGCGCGACAAAATGGTTTCAGGGATTTTGTGAAGTTCGGTTGTGGCCAGAATAAATACCACTTGTTTCGACGGTTCCTCCAGCGTTTTCAGCAGGGCATTAAAGGCTTCTTTCGACAACATCTGGACCTCGTCGATGATATACACCTTATATTTGGATCCGGCCGGCACAAAGTGTGAATTCTCGCGCAACTCACGGATGTCATCCACCCCGTTGTTCGAGGCGGCATCGATTTCTATCACATCCATTTGAGCGTTGTTTTCAAAGGCCAGGCAGGAAGCACACCGATTACACGGATTGCCTTCCTGAGGATCCAAACAGTTGATGGCTTTGGAGAACACCTTTGCCATCGAGGTTTTCCCGGTGCCCCGGATGCCATTGAATAAATAGGAATGGCCGAAGCTAAGGGTTTTGACCTGATAACGCAGCGAATCGGTAATTTCAGTTTGTCCGGCAAAGTCATCAAAATCGACCGGCCGGTACTTTCGGTACAGGGCTAAATAACTCACTATTCACCTCAATTCAAGGATATCTTTATTATACCATGCTTGGGCCTCTCAGACCTCCTGGTGAGCATCTTGTGGTACAAAAGCACAGAAAAAGTCTGTTTCACCGTTTTTAGTACCCGGTCTGAGTCTTAACAGAAAAAGCTGCTGCCCCTATCAGGGACAACAGCTTGTTTATTAGACTATCATTTTCAGGACTTCGCGGACTTTTGCTTGGTCGTCTTCGCTCAGTTCCAGACACTTATCCAGATGTTGTTCAAAGATCATTCCCCGGGCTTTGGACACCCCGGAAGAGATCGCCTTGACCTGGATCAGAATATCATGGCAGTCCTTGTCTTCCTCGATCATCTGGATCACCCCGCCGATATGGCCCTGGATGGTCTTGAGTCGATTGAGGATCTGTCGCTTCTTTTCCATCAGATAAACAGGTTGGTGTCTGCCATTTCGGCTTCACCCAGATAGGCTGCGACACCGCCAAGCTCGATGCCGTCGATCAGTTCTTCTTCTCGAATTCCCATCAGATCCATGCTCATATTGCAGGCGATCATCTTGACACCGCCTGCTAGGGCTTGTTCCATCAGTGATTCAAGGGAATCGACCCGGTTATCTTTCATGATCTTTCGAATCAGTTTGGCCCCGGCACCCATAAAGTTCATCCGGCTCAGCCCGAGCTTTTTGGTTCCCCGAGGCATCATGGAAGCGAATGCCTTTTGGATGAAGGGTTTTTTCAGCGAAATCTTGTCATGACGCCGTAAGATGTTCAATCCCCAGAAGGTATAGAACATTGTGACTTGTCGTCCCATGCTGGCGGCACCGTTGGCAATGATCAAAGCAGCGATCGCTTTGTCCAGATCTCCGCTGAACACCACCATCGTTTTATTATTTGGTATTTCAGTCAATTGTTGGCTGACCGGCTGATTGCTGCCTTTGCGAAGTTTGGCTACTATTGTTTTTTCTTCTTTATCAATGCAAAGCAAGGTGTTACCGGTGCGGGAACACCACATCGGCATGTCGCGATAGAAACCTTGGTCTGTCGATATGACTTCCAGAATTTGGCCATCCTTTAAGTTTTCCAATGCCTGAGCGACCTGAAGGATCGGTCCGGGACATTGCGCTCCGGCAACATTTAGTTTCATATCCGGCTCGCCATGGACATCAAATTTTGCTTCCGCTGTACCGATCGTTGCAGTAGCACGAGGTGTTATGATGTTTTTGTCCTGATGGAATGAATTCCAGGCGGGTAATCCGGCACTCAGCACACGGACGTTACGGAAGCCGTGTTGCTTCATGATCCGTGCTCCCAAATAACTGCGAACTCCCAAAGAACATAGGATGACATACGATTTTTCTCGATCCAACTCGTTCATTCTTTGTCTCAGTTCACCCAATGGGATATGAATCGCTCCATCGATCGAACCCATCATCAGCTCAGCTTCTTCTCTCAGATCGAGGAATGTGTATTCACTTTTTTCTTGGACCAGGTGCATTGGGGTTATAAATTCTACCAGTCCTTCGATAATATTTTCCGCCACAAAACCGATCATGTTCATCGGGTCCTTGGCGGAATTGAAAGGCGGAGCATAAGCCAATTCCAACTCTTTCAAATCAGTCACGGTCCCACCCAATCGCTGGACGGTCGCAAAGACATCGATTCGTTTGTCGACCCCCACATCACCTACGATCTGACAACCGAGGAGTTTTCCTTCCGGCAGACTGAAAACCGCCTTGATATACATCTCGGTGACTCCCGGGTAATACGAAGCATGGTTTTTGGCATTGATCATCGCAATATCATAATCTTGTTGATAGACTTGACCCATTGCGATCAGGTTTTTCTCATTTAAACCGACCCCGGCTACATTATATTCGAATACTTTGGCAATCGATGTCCCCTGGGATCCATTGTAGGTATGTTTTTTCCCTGACACCAGATTGTCAGCAGCCATCCGACCCTGCTTGTTGGCCGGACCGGCCAACGGAATCGCAGTGGCCTGACCGGTGGTCAAGTGCTTGACTTCGATTGCGTCTCCGACTGCATAAATTCCGGGGATATTGGTTTCCAGATACTCATCTACGATGAGATGGCCACGCGGTCCAAAATCCAGTCCACTATCTCTTAAAAAGCCGGTTTGAGGACGAACGCCCAAAGATAAAAGGATCATATCGGTGGTCAGTATTTGACCGTCCGCCAGCTTGACTTGTAAACCATCTGCTGTCTTAGAGAAAGATTCCACTTTCGAACTAAGGTGTAGTTCAACTCCTAATTCACGCATATGTTCATGTAATATCTGAGCCATGTCAAAGTCGACCGGGGCCATGACCTGATCCAGCATCTCAACAATCGAGACTTTGATTCCTTTTTCGTAAAGGTTTTCGGCCATTTCCAGTCCAATGAAGCCTCCGCCGACGACAATCGCTCGTTTCGGTTTGGCTTCTGCTATGTAATCGTATATCCGATCAGTATCAGGAATGGTCCAAAGGGTAAAAATGCCTTCTTCCTTGATGCCCGGAATCGGTGGCTTGAGCGGTTCCGAACCGGGAGACAGGATCATCTGACTAAAATCTTCCTGATAAGTCTCCCCTGTAATATGATTCAAGATCTCGACGGTTTTGTTCGCCGTGTCGATCGTCAGGACTTCATGTTGTGTCCGGACGTCGATATTGAAGCGATAGTGCATCAATTCCGGTGTCATGACCAGCAAATCGCCCCGGTTTTCAATGACACCCCCGATATAATAGGGCAATCCACAGTTTGCATAAGAAATATATTTGCCTTTTTCGATCAGAATAATTTCAGCTGTTTCATCCAACCGGCGCAGTCTGGTAGCGGCACTGGCCCCTCCGGCCACCCCGCCGATCACAATAACTTTTCTTGCCATGTTTCCTCCTCGTACCCCCCTATAGGGGGGGTTATGTGAATAATGTATCATAACACGATCAGAATTATAATGGTCAATAATAATAATTAATGTTATGAATAATCTTTAGGGCAAAAAAAGATCCTGCGTATCGGCAGGATCAATATATGAAGTTTTTGCGCATTCAGCTATTGTAGTAAAGGTTGGATGAGGCAAACTCATCATCACTGGTAGCTTCCATGCCGAGAGACCGCAATACCCTCTCATCGTTCGTGTTTAGGATGGTGGTAGAATGGACCTGACAGCCTCGTAGACTGCTTAAATGATCAAATGCGGCCTGAGCTACCGGATTGGTAGCAGCGCTCATGCTGAGGGCGATCAGGATCTCTTCCAGGTCGAGAATACTTTCGCTGTCATGCAGCGCCTCGGTCTTAAGTTTACCGATCGGTTCCAGGATGACAGGAGATAATAAATGGATATCATCACTGATTTTGGCGATATGCTTCAGGGCATTCAATATGGCTGATGCCGAAGCCCGCATGATGTCCGTTGCCCGACCGGTGATCATAGTACCATCGACCAATTCGATCGCAACGGCCGAGGCGATTTCACGACCGGTATTGGCTTTCACCTGGTCGGCCTTTCCCCGGGCTGCCGAGACGACTTTGCGGTCAAATTCATTCAGGTTCATTTTATCCAGGATCAGCTGCATCCGGTCGTTTGTCTCTCCATCGACCAAACCGAGGCGATATTCGACCTTGGTCTTGAAGTACCGTCGGATGATTTCTTGTTTGGCGGCCTCGATCACGACCTCTTCATCAATGATCCCAAAGCCGATTCGGTTGACTCCCATATCTGTCGGCGACTGATAGACCGAATCTTCACCGGTGATCTTTTCAATGATCCGCTTTAAGACCGGAAAGGTCTCAATGTCCCGATTATAATTGACTGTTGATACACCATAGGCATCCAGGTGATAAAAGTCGATCATATTGATGTCCTGCAGGTCGACGGTGGCTGCCTCATAAGCAATATTGACCGGATGTTTTAGTGGCATATTCCAGACCGGAAAGGTTTCAAACTTAGCATAACCGGCCGCTTTACCTCGAATGGATTCATGATAGAGCTGATTGAGACAGGTTGCAAGCTTTCCGTTATTCGGTCCCGGAGCTGTCACGACCACGATCGGTTTGGTCGTTTCAATATATGGATTTTGACCATAACCCTCTTCCGACACGATCAGTTCGACATCCGCCGGGTAACCCGGAGTCGCCCGGTGGATCACAACATCGATGCCGCGACGTTTTAATTTATTGATAAACAGATTGGCAGACGGTTCACCCGAGTATCGGGTCAGGACGACGCTGTTGACCGGTATGTCGGCTTTCCGCAGATCATCGATCAATTTATATACTTCCTGATCATAACTGATCCCGAGGTTCTGATTGATTTTATTTCGCTCAATATCCCCGGCATACAAACAGATGATCACTTCGATCTTGTCTTTTAGTCGCTTAAGTAAGCTGATTTTTACGTCGGGATCATATCCCGGCAACACCCTTCCGGCGTGAGCATCATGAAACAATTTACCGCCAAACTCCAAATATAATTTGTCGTAATCGGCTACTCGTTCCAGGATGTATTGCGATTGCTCGCGTAAGTATTTTTCTGAATCAAATCCGATCTTTCTCACTATCCCCTCCTGATTTTGTCATCTAATTGTATCACGACAGACTGTATTTTTTGGTCCGTCTTATCAATGTTCTAAAAAAAACATCTGTAGCTGACGATGTTTTTCAGTCCAATAATAAAGCGGCCCGATCCATTCGGTGATCAGGCCGCCAATACAGTAGATAAATAACTGATATATTCTAAATGGTCGGCTCTATCAAGCCATAGCCCCCATTTTTTCTTTGATAAACAACATTCACTTGCTCCGTTTCCCCATTCAGAAAAACAAAGAAGTTGTGTCCCAACAAACGCATCTGCATGATGGCTTCGACGGCATCCATCGGTTTGATCGGGAAGTTCTTCGTCCGGACGATTTCGATTTCATGTTCTTGTTCTTCTTCATGATAATCGTCATCTTCTGGAATATCGAAGTACCGAATCGAGTCACCTGTGATATAGCGCTTACGTAAGGCTGTTCGGTGTTTTCGAATCTGGCGTTCAAGTTTTTCGACAGCGCGGTCGATGCTGGTAAACATGTCATGGGTCGTCTCTTCTGCCCGAAGGTGGACATCGTGTTTGAGAGAGATTGTGATTTCACACGTTTGCTGACTTCGGATCTGAGAGAAATTGACGGTAGCAACAACATCACTTTGAAAATACTTGTCAAATTTCCCAAGTTTGTCAGTCACACGATCCTTCAGACTGTCCGACACTTGCATGTTTTTTCCTTGAAATTCGACTCTCATATTACTTCTCCTTTTCAAAGTACTTTTTAAAATAATACCCGATTAACTCGATTGTAAAGCCTGAGCCAGCACAAGAAAAAAATAATCTTCAATTTCACTATCAGACAATGCGTGAGCGCAGGCGTCAATCGTCGATCCGGTGGTTAAAATATCATCGATGATCATCAGATAACCAGGAGGTTTCTTATCCCTGACACTCATGCTGCCCGCCATCACTTGTTGTCTTTGCCTTCGATCAAGCTTGTATAGGCTCTTGGTATGCCGGGTCCTTTCCAGGATCTTGATACAGGGCAGCTCCAACCTGTTGGCCACTTCTGTTGCCAGATCTTCCGCCTGATCATAACCGCGGACCCATTTCTTATAGCGATACATTGGAACAAAGCTGACAGCATCGACCGGTAAATCATTCTGCTGTAGAAAACGCACAATAAAATCGGCGAATACCCCAGCCAGGTAGCGCTGCTCTTTGAACTTCATCCGGTGGATCAGTTCCTGCACTTGATCGGCATACGAAAACAGCGAAAATATGACAAAATCATGTCGTTCGATCCGCTCGGTCATCTGCAGATCTCTCAGTTGATCAAAGCAGGCCCGACACAGGGGTCTCTGATTGAATACTTCTGCCCGGCATATCTGACATCGCTTCCATGTAAATAGGTTCATGAGACCAGTATATTCGCTACCATCAGAATTGACAGAGATATTATCAAGTTTTCCACACTAGTCCGTTGATTCGACTATTCTGTGCTGCCCTGACGCATTTGACTGTCTTGAACCAACCGCTCGCTGAGATAAGTATTCCGTTCAAAACTGTCGACATGTTCGATCATCTGATAGAGCGAATTCATCGAACCGAGCACGATCAGAAGCTGCCTGGCCCGGGTGATCCCGGTGTAGATGACATTGCGGTTATTCAGGATACCCGGCACATAGCCCAGAACGATGATGACGCAGGGGAACTCACTTCCCTGTGATTTATGGATCGTCATCGCATAGGCCAACTCAAGCTGGTTGAGATTATCGGCAGTGTATTCGACTTCTCTCGTCTTATCAAACACCACCACGAGTCGTCTATTTCTGGTGTCGACTTCGATCACTTCACCGATATCGCCATTGAACACCCCGACTCCCTGATCAAAGGTTTGCCGATCCCGCCAGGCCAGAGTATAATCATTTTTCGTCTGCATGATTTTATCACCGACTCGAAAGCCCCTGATGTCGGGCCGGGATGGATCGATCAACAAGGACTGGATCAATTCATTCAACTGATGCGTCCCGACCGGCCCCTTTCGCATCGGTGTCAGCACCTGTATGTCCCATACCGGATCAAAGCCGTAATACTCCGGCAGCCGGTTGGTGATCAACTGAGCCAGCTTGGCTTTGGTCTCGTCGGTATCGCTTGTCCGCATGATAAAAAAATCACCTTGATTATCGGAGTGGATCTCACGCGAACCTTCGATCACCCGGGCGGCGTTTTCCGGAATCAAAGAATGTTCGCTTTGGCGGAAGATGTGCAAAAGATTAGTGGTTGGTATGCTTCCGGAATCGATCACATCATGTAATACCTTGCCCGGCCCGACGCTGGCCAGTTGATTGGCGTCACCGATCAAAATCAGCCGGGTGCCACTCTCGACAGCCTCCAGCAAAGAGGCCATCAAAAAGACATCGACCATCGATACTTCATCAATGATCAGGATATCGGTTTCCAGCGGATTGAGTCGGCTCCGCTCAAAAAACAGCGCCTGTTCATCTTCTGAGAATTTATATTCCAATAGACGGTGGATCGTGGCAGCCGGATGTCCGGTCGTCTCTTCCATCCGTTTGGCTGCCCGACCGGTCGGCGCTGCCAAAAGCAGTTTCAGGTTTAATTTTTCCGCCAGATGACATAATCCGCGAATCAGCGTCGTCTTGCCCGTTCCCGGACCTCCCGTTATGACGGATACCGGATGGGTGGCTATCGTTTCCAGAGCTTCCCACTGGACAATATCAAGTGTTATATCATATCGTTGACAAAATCTGTCGATTATTTCTTTGTAGTCCAAATCTTCCATCGGAGCATGAGCCAGCCGAGACAAATCCATCGCTAAAAAGGTCTCTGCCCGATACGTCTGTTGCAGGTAGAGCCTACCGTCTTCAACAAATAAATGTCCCAGACCGATCAAACTTCTGAGACGATCTTCGATCCGCTCTTCATCCAACATCAATTCACGAGCTAAACGCTGTTTGGCCTGTTCATAATCAGCAAAAACGTGACCCTGGTCCTGATACTGGATCAGC
>LSQX01362443.1_pt1 | contig 13706 bp, 29 predicted proteins | sample 654561 | NCBI WGS metagenome assembly LSQX01 (sample SAMN04489861, study PRJNA283612) | anaerobic digester metagenome | isolation source: 4 biogas reactors fed with cattle manure at either 37C or 55C with and... | place: Denmark: Kongens Lyngby | collected 2014 | reverse complement strand
TTGAGACGGGAAGTATTGAAGAGGCGTTAAGGCTGTTTGACAATATATTCCCTTCCGACCAAGAAGAAGCAGACAAACTGGAAATAAACAAAGCCATAGTCCATGCCATGCTTGAAGGATATTTTAATTTATACGGCAGCGGTTTCCCGGAGGCGGAAGAAAGATACCCGGAATTTAAGTTTAAAATTCCTATTGTTAATCCCAAAACAAAAGCTAAAAGCAAAAGTTTTATGCTTGCTGGCAAGGTTGACGATCTTATAAAAACAAACAATGAATGGTGGCTTGTAGAATACAAAACGGCTGGAACGGTAGATAAATCTTATATTGACAAACTAATGCTTGATACACAAATAACGACTTATATATACGCCATACAAAAGTTTTTCAATATTAAAATATCAGGAGTAATTTACCGCATACTACGTAAACCGTCAATCCGGCAAACCAAAAAAGAAACTGTAAGCCAGTTTATTGACCGCCTTATGCAAGACTACAAAGATCGCCCGGAGTTTTATTTCTACGAAGAAAAGCTATATCGTTCTCAGGAAGATTTAAACGAGTTTGAGGCTGAATTATGGGACATTACCCAGGACTTGTTAAAGTGCCGCAAAGAAGGGTTGTGGTATAAAAACACAAGCAGGTGTAAGGATTGGGGAAAATGTGAGTATATTCCTTTGTGTGCGTGTCAACCGGATGCTATTGAGTTGTTTAAGGAAAAGGAAATTAATTCTGAACTAAAGGAGGACGAAGAATATGCCAGCGTTGCCAGTTAAAAAAACGCCGCCAAAGCAGAAAATGGAAGAACAAATAATACTTATCTATGGCCCGCCGAAAATTGGTAAGTCTACTCTTGCCAGTCAGTTCGACAATCCGCTGTTTTTGGCGACAGAGGCAGGGTTAAACAACCTGGAAGTATATCAGGTTCCGGTTCCTACATGGGAAGAGTTTTTGGGCTACTGTAAAGAAATTGCTATCGGAAAACATGATTTCAAAACTATTGTAATTGATACCATTGATAACCTGTTTAAAGCATGTAGTGAGTACGTACGGAAGAAAAACAACATTCAGCATGAATCGGATCTTGATTGGGGAAAGGGGTGGAGCCTTGTTAAAGACGAGTTCAGCCGGGCTTTAACAAAGTTAAGTCTTTTGCCTTACGGCTTAGTTATGATCAGCCATGCAGATTTTATTGAGATTAAAACCAGGACTGCGAAAATTACTAAAGCTGTTCCCACTTTACAGAAATCAGCCAGGGAAATTATTTTAGGCATGAGTGATATTATTCTTTACTGTGAATCTACAGTAACAGACAGGGAAGGCGAAATAAGAATAATGAGAACAAAGCCTTCGGAAAACTGGGAAGCAGGGGACAGAACCGGAAAATTACCTGAAACATTATCTTTGGACTATCAAGCATTTTACAATGCTTTCTACGGGATTATTCCTGACGAAAGCCCTGCGGATACACGGAAAAGTATTAAACAGGAGGCGCTTGTATAAATGGAAGATATAAGAAGCCGGCTAAAACAGTTTGATCGGGTATGGGAGGAAGCACCGGAAAGCGCGGAGTTTGATAAGTTGCCGGATGGAAAGTATCAGGTAACTGTTGAAGAGGTTCGTTTTGAAAATGCAAAAACAAGTGGTCGGTTGCAGTTGGCGTGGGTGTTTGCGGTTATCTCTCCCGTTAATTTTGAAAACAGGAAGATTTTTCATTACCGGGGACTTGACAAAGAAGAAAGCATCGGATGGATGAAAAAAGAGATTTATGCTTGCGGATTAAAGGTCGAAAAACTTTCAGATCTTCCCGACCTTCTTCCACAATTACTTGACCGAATTATTGAAGTAACACTTAAAACCAAGAAAAGCAACGGAGAAGAATTTCAAAACTGTTTTATCAATAAATTACTAAGTGCGGAAGATTTAAGGGATATGCCATTGGGGGACGACGATGTACCGTTTTGATTCCAGGCCAGGGGAGGGCGTAAGTTCTCCCCTGGGGGTGTGTACTGCGTTCAAAACAGTTCATTTTTTTTAGCCATTACAGAAATATTTTCCTGCGTTACCAGCAGGGAAGAAAGTGAGGTAAAAATTGGCATGGAAATTGAGGGTCTAAAAGAAGCGACGGACGATGCTGTCATTATGCGGCTGGTGGCAGAGAATGCGAAGTTGCGAACTTACGAAAGCGAGGAAATAAAAGCCATGACGATACACACCATACCGAAGCACACCTGCCCGTCCTGCGGCGGGGAAGCAGAATATCTGGGTGCACTCTTGGATATGTCCGGGAAGGAAGAGCAGGAATACCTGTTCTGGAAATGTCTGGATTGCCGCCAGACGTGGCAGACGAAAAAAGAAAGGGGTGTAAGCCCATGAGCGATAAACTTTTATTCTGGGTAAACAAGGCGTTCGAATGCGAGGAAGAGAACAAGCGGCTGGAGCAACGGATCAATCTCCTGCAGATCGCGGGGGACGAAGCCATAAAGCAGCGGAACGATGCGCTGCGGGAACGGGACGAGGCGAGGGCGGAGAATAAGCGGTTGAGAGACAGACTATTCTTGAAATGCGAGGAGGCTGAAAAGCTGCCCAACGGTCAGTGTAGAGGTTTCCAGGTATCACATTTTGACGATGAACCTATAGAGCAATGCAAGAACTGTCAAAAGTTCGATCTCTATGATCCTGAAGAGCTGGTCGAGGACTGCCCGGAGGATTGGGACGAGGAGGGGGAGCATGATGACTGAACTTGATCTAGTTAAGTATTTGCTAAATCAGATGGAGACTCTTAAAAATCATCCCGATAGAGATAAATATTGTTACAACTTCGATGATGTTTATGACGCAAGAAAACAGTGGTATAAAAATATGACCGGGAAGGAGTGGCGGGATGACTGAAACGGAGGGAGACAAAATGAAACTTTATAAAGTCTTGGGGCGAGTTAACGGCAAGTTATTTAGCCCGTTTCAAGGCCACGAGTACGAACCGGGCAGGGAGTATATATGTGTAGATTTTGATCCTAATCCCGCAGAGGATTGTTCTCGTGGTTATTACGCTACTGATATTGACGGCATTATCTACAGCTTCCGTAACCTGCCTGGCTATGAAGTGTGGGAGGTTGAGGTCGGCGGTAAGGGTGTAGAGATTGATCAGTTCAAGCGCAGATACGAGCGGATAACACTTCTTCGACAAATACCTCCGGATGAATTAAAGATGCTGGCAGAAGCCGAGGAAGAAAATGTCGGGTACAAGCTGGCGGAAGCATTGTTCCCGGTTAATCCTCTAAAAATCAAAGCAGGGCCGGTAACGGATGAAGAAATAGATCTGCTGAAGAAATGGGACAGCGTATGCGACAGTGTATGGGGCGGTGTATTGGACAGTGTAAGGGACAGTATAAGGGATAGTAGTGTATGGGGTAGTATAAGGGGTAGCGTATTGGGCAGTGTAAGGGGCAGCGTATGGGCTTATATTTCGTCTCTTTATACTGGCATTAAGAATTGGAAATACTTTGACCATCCCGAAGGCGAAAATCCGTTCCAACCGTGCATTGATTTGTGGCACAGGGGATTCGTGCCTAGCTTCGATGGTAAAATATGGAGGTTACATGCAGGAGAGAACGCAGAGGTTGTATGGGAAGGGGAAATCTAGCCATGAAAATACCAATCGGGAATTACTTAATCACAAGTGATGAGATGAATATTGTCCTAAACAAAAGGAAAATCCGGGGCAAGGAAAGTAAAAACCCCGGCGAAGAATATTATTCTTCCATTGGCTACTTTTCCACGATGGAATCCTGCCTTGAAGCATTAATTGAACACAAGATCAGGGCTGTTGATGCTGCTACTATAAGCGAATTGCTGTCTGAAATTAAGAATATAAGCAAGTTTATCAGGAGCGAATTTAAGAAAGCGAGGGGGAAAGACAAAAAATGATACTTCTTTTTTTGGCCATCGCAGAAAATTTTTCCTGCGTTACCAGCATGGAGGAAGGAGAGGCGTTTATTGTCAATATTACCAAAGTCAAGTAAGCACGTTATAGCCGTGGAAGATGGACAAGTTCACGGCCTGAAAAATGTTTTTAAACTGGTTGGCATTGACCTTGCCGATGTGTCAAGGAATCGGCCCTGGACACCTGACGGCATAGCCTACTTGAAGGAATTGTATCTGGAGGGCTGGACGATAGAGGAAATAGCAAAGGAAATGAACCGCACTCCCGGTAGCATAGTAGGCCAGATATATGACCTGGGGGAAGCAGGAAAGTTGTCTTTCGATATGTGGGGAAAGAAGGCTAAGGACAAGCCGAAAGAAAAAGGGCCGTTCAGGTTGTTTGTGCTGAAGGATGATAACGAACCCGTAGGACAAGCTACAAGCCCTTTTAAGGCGGTTTAATACTTGTCCTAATACAAATGTATTGCTAAGGAGTCAAGGGGGCTTAAAACGCAAAATATTAGCTCCTGCGACTTGATAGGTTGGCAAGTTAATACCGAAAGGAGTTTGATTGTGAAGTTTGCTCTTACGGGAAGAAGGGAAAAGAGAGACATCAAGGCAGATAGACGAGAAATGAAAAATGCAAAAAACAAAATAGGGTTACGTAAAGTTAGGCCATTAACCGATCCGTTAAAACGAGCACCAGGAAGCTTTGAAAGTAATTTTAAGTAAAACCAAATACCGAAAACAGAGCTGTATAAACCTCTTTACTTGCTGTAACAGCTCCGGCGCAAGGGGGTATGCTATGCCCAAAAAGAGGGTTAGAAAGAAGAGGCGGAAAGAGAGACGAGAAGAAAGGTTGAACCGAAAGAATGAGTTTGGCATGACGGACGAAACGCCTTATTGGGCGGTGGAGGAAATACGGAAAAGCAAATATGGATAACCCCGCAAAGGGCTTTGTCGTAGGACAGGCCCTTTTTGAGTGCCTGAAAGGGTGATTAAATGGCTAATGATGTTAAATGGATTAAAATCACCACAAATATGTTTGATGATGAAAAAATAAAGCTGATTGAGAGTATGCCAGACAAGGACGCTATTCTCATTATTTGGATTAAATTACTTGTACAGGCTGGCAGAACTAATGCAAACGGTTATATATTTTTAAACGAGAAAATTCCGTATACGGAAGAAATGCTTGCCACAATATTCAACCGTCCTATTAACACTGTTAGGTTGGCCTTAAAAACTTTTAAAGAATTTAACATGATCGAAATGGACGAAAAAGGCCTTCTTGTTACAAATTGGAACAAGCACCAAAATATAGCGGGGCTTGACAAAATAAGAGAACAAACAAGGTTAAGGGTGCAGAAACACAGAGCTAGGCAAAAAGCGTTAGAAACAGGTGGGCCGGATGATCAGTATGAATGCGTTTATTGCGGAAAAATCTCTAAAGGCACAATCGATCATATTATACCGACCTCAAGAGGCGGCTTAGACATAAACGAAAACAAGGTAATTGCGTGTCTTGAGTGCAACATGTCGAAAACAAATAGAATGCCGGATGTTTACCTTAATGAGCTAATGTTAAGAGATGATAGCTTTGACATTAAAAGAATTCTAGATAACAAAAAAATAATGCAGTATGTTGAATTCAGGAATGGCAAGTTTATAATAAAAAATTCAAAGATAGTTGTAACGCAAAATGTAACGTTACGTAACGCAACAGATATAGATCTAGAAAGAGATATAGATCTAGATAAAGATCTAGATAAAGAAGTAGTACCCCCCGACATAACCTCAGTAGAAAAGGAAATACTCAATATCCTTCGGTTGGTTACTAATTATCCCTTCGATTACAGTAAAGACCTTGACACTATACGGACGCTTGCGCTTGATTACCCAAGTGTAGATATGTTGGCCGAAATAAAAAGGTGGCGCGATTATAAGCGGGACAAGCCGCTTAAACCCAATTCTAACGTCCGGCTGCAGATTAGAAACTGGATAGAAAACGCTGTTAAGTTTGCAAAAAAGAGAGGTGAAGCCGGTGGACAACTTCAAAAACCCAAAGACCCCGCCGGGAAATACAGAAAATTCGTGTCCTAGGTGCGGCGCGAATATAAAGCCCGTTTACGTCCCATTCCTGCATAGGTATATCATCCCTGCCTGTGATTGCATGGTTGCCGAATATGAGCGTGAAGAAGCAGAACGGCAGGCGAGGGAGAGGCAGGATCGCATTGACCGCATACTTAGCAGTTCCGGGTTGGGCGAGAGATTTAAAGACTGCACTTTTGGCAACTGGATACCCCGCACGGGGACAGGCAGGGCTTTTAATGCGGCGCAAAAATATGCTGAATTTCTGGCTGAGAACTTAAAAAGTGGCAGGGGGTATATCATGTTCGGACAGCCTGGAAACGGCAAGACGCACCTGGCAGCCGCTATTGTAAACGTGGCAGCAAGGCAGGGCTACACGGCTATATTTGAGAGAGTGCCTATGCTGCTGGCGAAGATCAGGGCCACATACAGCGGCGGGCCGATAAGCGAAGGGCAGATCATGAAAACACTGACTGACGCAGATTTACTGGTTCTGGATGATGCCGGGGCGGAGAAATGCACAGAGTGGACGGAGCCGACATTATACACGATCATTGACGAGCGATACACGAATAAGCGGAGTATCATTGTTACCACAAATGCGGGGCTGGAAGAACTTGAGCAGAAGATCGGCTTTCGGGCAATGGACAGGCTGCTTGAAGTTTGCGCTATTGTGGAGAATGAGGGAACGAGTTACAGGCAGGAGGTGGGACGATGATTGCCCTTCGCGGTAAACGCAAGAAGCCGGTGAAAATATGCCGGATGGAAAACAACGTTGTGTATCTGACAGAAGAGCCGCCTGGAAGCGGTTCGTTTTACCTGCCGTTGGTGGAGGGCAGAAAGAACGTGGAAGAGTTTGAGATCGTGGAGGAAAGGCAGGTGATGCTAAATGACCAGTAAACTAACTCATTTCAGTCTTTTTACCGGTATAGGAGGAATCGATATTGCCGCATCCTGGGCTGGTTTTACTACTGTTGGCATGTGTGAAATAGACGATTACTGCCGTAAAGTATTAGATAAGCACTGGCCTGATGTGCCGAAGTGGGGTGATATATTTGAGCTCAAAGGGGAAGAAATCCTTGATAAATGTGGAAGAATCGACCTTCTTTCTGGTGGGTTCCCTTGCCAACCCTTTTCTGAGGCAGGGAAAAGAAAAGGGCAAGCCGATGAAAGATACCTCTGGCCCGAAATGTTCCGAATCATTCGCGAAGTTAAGCCCCAGTGGGTGTTGGGAGAAAACGTCAGGGGGATTCTCTCAATTGACGCTGGACGGACGTTTGGAAGAATACTCGCAGACCTGGCCCAAAGCGGGTATCGTGCTGGGTGGCTATGCTATGGAGCTGGTGATGTCGGCGCGCCGCATAAAAGAGAAAGGGTATTCATCGTGGCCTACTCCCAGAGCAGGCAATCCTGGCAGCAGGAAACCGGGAACCGGTGGAAAGGTGCTGGCAGAAGAAGTGAAGAAAATATGGCCTACTCCACTAGCCAGGGACAGCAGGACATTCAAGGGTGCAGCCAGGACACCGAAAGCACAGGGGGCAGAACCGCTTGTGATTCAGGTGGGGGGAACCCTCAACCCGGCTTGGGTGGAGTGCTTAATGAATTTCCCTGTGGGGTGGACAGAACTGAATGGCCCGCAGGACCGGGCGAACAATACTCCTGGGAGCCGCCACGTATAGCCACAGGCGTAAAAGACAGGGTGGCGAGGCTTAAAGCGTTGGGAAATGCAGTTGTCCCTGCCCAAGTATATCCGATCTTAAAAGCAATAAGCGAAATTGAAAGGGGGTTCCCAAAATGAACGACAGACTTACATCCCTTCTCTTCCTGGCCGCGCTACTTGCCGTATTGACAATAGCCGGAATGTTTGCCAAAGCTGCAAACGAAAGGGATATATTACAGCAGGAACTTATCCGGCTGCAGCAGGAAAATAGCCGGCTAAAGGCGAGGGTAGAGGAATTGAAGCAAGAAAAGAAGGACGAGATGCAGGGCCGGATCGAGGAATGGCTGGAAACATGGGAAATAGACGAAGCTGAGGCGACGTTTTACACGAAAGAGTGTGGCACGGGCGACGGCATAACATATACCGGCACGAAAGCGACAATAGGCCGGACAGTGGCCGTTGATCCTGTTTTTATCCCCCTGGGGAGCTGGCTGTATATCGAGGGGTTCGGCTGGCGCAGGGCTGAGGATACCGGATCGGCAGTGCAGGGGAATGTGGTTGACATTTACGTTGGAGAAGGGCCGGGGGCAAGGCAGGAAGCGTTAAAGCTGGGAAGGCAGACATTAAGAGTATGGAGGGAAGCAAAATGACGATTACAGAGCTTGTAAATAAAGCACACGAAAACGCAAAAGATAAGGGCTTCTGGGACAAACCGCGCGAGGTAGGCACGTTAATAGCCCTTCTTCATAGCGAATTATCGGAAGCATTAGAGGCAGACAGGCACGGCGACAAAGAGAACTTTGCGGAAGAGCTTGCAGATGTGGCGATCCGGTTGGGCGATCTGTGCGGCGGGTTAGGCATTGACCTTGAGGCGGCCATTGTCGCCAAAATGGAGATAAATACAGGGAGGTCGAGACTACATGGCAAGCAATATTAAAAGACTACACGAAATAACACCGGCAGAACTCGAAGAGTGGAAACAGGAACGAATGAGGGTAGGGCAGCTAAAATACGGAGACCGGGACACAAAGAGGTATAACCTTGTGGACGTGGTTGAAGAACTTCTGGATGCTTTAAACATCTTGGAAAGGTTTGAAAACCGGGCAAGAGTGCAGGGGTTGGCAGACTATAACCAACAGATGCGGCTTAGATGGATTAAGGAAGATGTGGTTAGCGATCTCGTTAGGGTTAGAAGCCTTGATGAGCTTCTTCCCGACGAACTCTGCACAGACGAAAACGGGGGAGAAAGAATATGGTGGGGTGATCACAATTAAACCATCCCACCACCTATAGAGGTGGGGGATTTTGAAAGAAGTTTGGTCAAGAGACCCTTATTCTCTCGGGCTGGTCTAAACAGCCCCTAGACTGTAAGACTGTTAAGTCTACCAGATTACTTTTGCGAAGTATGTTTAATGCTCCGTTGCAATCGGCGTTGATAACTGTGCCTTGACAAGTTTTATATTGCCCTCTGGATATGCGCTTACCGCTAAAGCTGTATTCCTGCGGATTATCTGCATTAAAGACAGGCAGAATATCATTGGCGAAAAAATCTGCCTTTGAAGTATAGCTTTCTTCCTGCTCAATGTAGTTGATTCCATAGCGCTCACAAAGAGACTGGATTTTAAGGCGCAAATTACCATGCGGTATTTGGGTAAACTTTTGATTGTTACTCTTGCCGATGTTGATATCGCGCTTCCAGTCAAGGTTGTACCCGACAATAATACTGCCAATATCGTTTTTAATGCAATAGTTTACAATAATTCTTGCAGTTTTATTCATATAGTAATTGACACGGTTATTGCGGTTGACGGTATTTGCATATTGTAAGTTGGTAATGCCCTTTATGCCTTGTTTGTCTTTAATAGACTGCAGTCTTGCATTTTCCTTGTTATACCACTGGTTGATTGATTTAAGTTTCTTGCCGTCCACAATAAAGGACGCCCCAGTGTTGGTAACGCAGGTTGCAAGGTTATCAAGTCCTAAGTCTATAGCAAGAGCGTTATCAGGATTGAGGTTAAGGTTTTCTTCTTCCTGCACGTATACAAATTCAATCTCAAAGAATTTGCAACCATGTTTAGGGAAGACGCGGATTTCCTTCACTTGCCTATTGTTCAACCTTTCAGGAAATGGAAGTTTTACTTCTCCAAACTCCTTTTTGAAAGCATTAGACATAGGCACTTTAAAGAATCCGTCTTTAACCTTGAAGCGAGGAATAATCAGCATAAAATATCCGTCTTTAGGCAGGTAATGTGGCAATCGGACATCTGAAAACCTGTAATTACCATCCTTTGCCTTAGAAATAAGCGCGAAGAAGGACTTGAAATTACGGTCAACCACTTTCATAGTCTGCTGTGCAATGTCGGTATTAAGCAGTTGATAATTCTCGTTCTCTTTGCAGACATGGTAAGCAGATTCATAACGGAGATATTTCTTCTCTGCAAAGTAGTATTGACGGATAGCATACAAAGTTGAGTTGTACAGGTTTTTAGATAACTTACACAATTCTTTAAGGGCAGTGTAGTCTTGTTTGCTCAGGTTCCTTAGTTGGTTCTTTTGAGCACGGTACATGTTATCACCTCCTTCCAATAGCATTATAACATATTTTCGCCAGAAATACAATAATTAAGCGAACAGAAAGGAGGAAGGCGCATTCCTCCCCCACTTATAGAAGACGGGGGTATCCTGCGCCGTGAAGGATGAAAAGTGTTTACATTGCCGGACCTTATAGCGGGGAAGAAGATGCTAATATCCAAAGAGCTGCAGAAGTAGCGGCTGACTATATCAAGCGCGGCTGGATGGTATTCTGCCCGCATACTCACTCAAGCATAATTGATCGCGAGTTTAACAAAGACAAACTTATCACGTATGAGGACTGGCTAACACTTGATTTATATTGGCTTTCCCGGTGCGATGCTGTTCACATGTTGCCCGGTTGGAAAAACTCAAAAGGGGCGAATGTGGAATGCCTGGTAGCGCGGGCGTTAGGGAAGTTGATCCGGGGCGAGGCAGAATGAACGCCGCAACAGTAGAGAAAAAACGTTGGACTCACTGGACGGACGAAGAAGAAGAAATGCTTATCAGCCTCTATAAGCAAGGGCTTAAATACAGGGAAATAGCCGCACAAATAGGCAGGCCGCTATCCACCGTCGAAAGCAAAATAAAAATATATCGCGAAACAGGGTCATTGTCCCGTCCGAAAAAAAGAAAGACGTGTTCTTGGGGTCGCTGCGGCAAGAGCTACAAAAAGGTTTTACCGCCCGAAAAGTGGCCTCGTGCTGAACATTTTATTGCTGCTTTTAGTAGGTGCGCCAGGTTGTCGGAGTCGGTCGGACGGACGCTTGATGTATGGACGTTTATGAGTGCATACAGGGATATATGCCAGAAGAAAGAGGATTTCAGGTTGTTGTAGGGGGGGCAAGCAATGAACTGTCCGTTTTATGTGAGAAGGAAGGAAAAGAAAAGACGATCATGGCACAGCGCCAAAAGAGAGAACTGTACAACATGCAGGAATTGGGACTTATGGTATAGCGAGTGCGGAAGAGAAGAAGAACTAAGAAAGGAGTGGCAGGAGTGAAGAACCCAGGTAAAAAATTTGAAGAGGATTTCAAGAACTCGATCCCTGCGGATATGTATTACTGGCGCATTGCCGACAGTGCAATGTCCTGGGGGGAGGGCGAAAACATAAGATTCACGCCGAAGAATCCCTTTGACGCTATACTATACTCTTATCCGACATTAATACTGCTGGAGCTAAAAAGCACGCAGGGGACAAGCCTGCCGTTTGACAAGATTAAACCACATCAGATCAAACGGCTGACAGAGGCTAATGCCAAAAGCGGAGTTTCGGCAGGGTTTGTAATCAATTTCCGCAAATACGAGAGGACGTTTTTCATCAACATAGAGGGATTCAATAGGTTCGTGGCCGCAACGACAAAGAAAAGCATAAACATAGACGATCTGATTAAACACGGGGCTATCGAAATATACGGGAACAGGAAAAAGACGCGCTACAGGTACGATATACAGGGGTTTGCAGAAAAGGCAAAGGGGGCGGTGTAATGTGCTTATGTCCTGTTGAAAAAGTCGAGGGCTATTCCCGGCTGTATAAGCGCCGGTGCAAGCTGTGTCTTGTATGTGGAGAAGCATACTACATTGACAACAGGCGGGGGCTGGTGCAGGTGTGGAAGCCGAAAAGGAAGAAGGGGGCCGCGCTATGATCCCCTTCACGATAGAAGCATACGTCGCCTGGAAGCAGCCGCACATACTCAAACTGATCTGGTTGCTGTGGCAGCCGGTAGAGGACGATCCGGAGTTTCGGAAACTGGACAGGCTAATGAGGCAAAAACCCTGGCCTAATGCGCCGGAGGGGAAAGGAGAGCGATAATATGATTTGCGATACATGCGAAAAAAGATGCGGGAATAAATGTGCTGTGTTAAACGGGAAAAAGCTGCCCGTATGGGGGCCGGAGTGTTCTGCATATACGGACGATCCCGATTGGCAAGAGAAGGTCGAGGAAGCCTTGAAAAAGTATCAGAAAAAAGGCGGTGGGGCGAAGTGAAATGCTTCTGGTGTGAGGTAGAGCTGAAGTTGCATGAACCAAGCTCCGATAGCAGCATGAGTTATTACTGGCAGTGTCCCGAATGTGGCGGACGATGGTTCCCCGGAACAACAGAAGAAACAGAAGCAGAAGCCCTATGGAACGACGAGCAAGCATACAAAAAGTCGCTGGCGAAGAAAGGTGGCGGGAACAAGAAGGCAGGAAGAAAGAGGGAACAGGCAAAGCGAAACCCGAATTATTGGGTTGATATATAAAATAACCTCTTGACAAAAAGAAACTTGAAAGCTATACTCATAATAGTAACTACGCTTAAAGGGGAAGAATTATTATCTAAAGAAAATGATTACTTAAGGCTGTCCTTCGGGGCGGCCTTTTTGCGTACGCGCAAGGGAAAAGAAAAAGCCGGGGGTTAGTCCCCGGCTAAAAGTATTCTATTTCTATTTCGTCCCTTTCGTCCGGATTTTCCAGAGCTTTCAGGACTTGGCTTTCCGGCACAAGGACCGGGTCAGCCAAACAGCGCCCTTCTTCCAGGTCATACTCGTTGCAGCTCCTACAGGACTGGAAGATCCCGTAAGTTCTGCACCAATCAAAAGCGACGCTCCCACTGCACCAGTACGACACCTCAAAAAACGGCTCGTCTGGTGTACTACGGCTATACTTGACGGAGGAGGCATAGTCCCCACCGTCGTTGTGTTTCCCCCACTCATGCGGAGGATAGAAAATTTTTACGTAAGATATTTTCTTAGTCATTTTGACCTCTCCTTTCTGCCGGGATAGGCTCCCGGCGGGCCTTAATTCTCAAATTCAACCTTTGTTTCGAGAAATTTTTCAAAAGTTAAGTGTTCGCCATCGTAAAAAACCCCGTTTTCATCATATTTGACTCCGTTCTCGTCAAGTATAGTAAGCAAGCATTCTCCGTTATCCTCGACGAATTTCTTCCTGTTGATTTTTAGCATTTCTTTTCTCCTTTCGGCAGTAGGTTGCCAGCCGTTTTAAAGCTTCTTTACTTGATAAGCCTTGCGGCCTGGGCCGGGATAAGGCTCCCGGCGGGCCTTGTGTTTACAGCGGTTTAAAGAATTTTTTCATGTCACCACGCACTATATCAAATTCTCCGCTGTCTTGAAGTGATTCGGCAATTTCTTTAGCTTTTTTCAAGGGAACTGTTGTGTATTGTTCATTCTCGAACGGTTCCCGAGAAATTATATTGACTATCTTTTTCCCTTTTTCCCTTATAAATTTTTTTAGCTGTCCATCTGTGTTAAGCTCGCCAGTGAGTGGGTCGCACTCTAAAAACTCTAATTCTAACCTTTCCATTTTATTGACACTCCTTTCGGCAGTAGGTTGCCAGCCGTTTTATTTTCCCCGTGGCCGCATGGCCTGGGGGTCGTGCTTATTTCGGTATTCTTCCAGGGCATCAACAACAATCTGCTTCTGGTTGCTGTCGATCCTGGTTGCGTAGTCCTGCAGCCATGCCTTCA
>LSQX01110817.1_pt1 | contig 13710 bp, 11 predicted proteins | sample 654561 | NCBI WGS metagenome assembly LSQX01 (sample SAMN04489861, study PRJNA283612) | anaerobic digester metagenome | isolation source: 4 biogas reactors fed with cattle manure at either 37C or 55C with and... | place: Denmark: Kongens Lyngby | collected 2014 | reverse complement strand
ACCCGGCTGTTAACCGGGTTGTTGCAGGTTCGAGTCCCGCCGGGGGAGCCAATAAAACTTCGATGTCTTAAAACATCGGAGTTTTTTGTATAGAAAGTGCATAGATTACCGAAGCAATATTAATTTTTGAAACTATTGAGCTTTGAATATATGTTGAAATGTATTCACATCCACAACAACATGAGATAATAATATCCAAATACGATAAATATAAAGGGGATCAGAACCGGTATTGTTTTTTTGATCAAAGATCCAAAAGATACTTTAAAGTAGTCAACCACAATAGAGAGGCAAATATGTGTGGGTGAAATTTGTGCGGCTATGTAGCTCATGCTCATCAGCAATACCAGCAGCGCAATGCCTGACTGGGGGACTGTAACAAAGGCGACCGGGGTGACGATGGCAATCATGGACTGTCCGCCCGCTACCAAAGTGCCAAAGAAAAAGATAAGAGCGAATATGATGGCAGGTGAGATGGGGAATGCTTGAAACCAAACAGGCAATTCGGTAATTACGCCAGTATAAGACAGCATTTCTTTGAATATCATAATTGCAATGGAACTGAAAATGAGCTTGTATTCAAAGGCGGATACAACCATGGGCTTGAGCTCTTTGAGTGTGAAGCGCTCAACGAAAACATTGATGATTAGAACAATCAAAACTGCAGCAAACACCGGTAAATGAGCAAAGAGAATCAATAGGACACCTGCTGCGATAGGCCACAGGCTCTGGACTATCTCCTTCACTTCAAAAGCCTTATTGGCTTTGACAAAGTTGGCGGTGTTCTTGGGGATTTTTCTGACATACAGCAAGTAACCCAGGAAGAATAGTACAAACACCATGGGCAGCATCCAGAACACAAAACTTGTCACATTTTGCCCTGAAAGCTCAATCGCCAGCAGGATGGAGGCATAGGTTGGCAGGAAGGCCTCAGAAATGTGCCTGAAATAGCTGGTGACAAAGCACTTTTCTTCAATGTTGAGTGAATCACCTGCAGTTTTATCTACAATGGGTGCTGCAATGAGCACAGCGCCGGGTGAGGGAAGAAGCCCAATGACAAAAGGCACCAGCATTACACTAAGCCTTGGGTTATTGAATAGGCGGTTGATAGACATTTCAGCTTGCATCAGGCGTTTTCGTTTTTCCATCATGCGCTGCAAAAAGGTAATAAAGTAAAAGGACAAGACAAGGTTGATGGTAGCCGGCCCTGTGAACCCTTGCCAAAAAAGTGAGGGAAGGGCTGGAAAGCTGATTTGATAAAATATTATGACAGCCGCCACACCTCCCAGCATAGCGATAAACAGTGGTTTCTTTTTATTGATAAAGATTAAAATGATGATAAATACACCAACAAGCTTAATGATATCCATGGAAATCTCCTTTGCACTTGTTGATTGTTTATAGTAAGTCTATTTTCAAATCAGTCGAAAAAGAATGATAGTCGTTTTGGGTAGGATTCAATAGCGCTAAATGGTTGAGATGCGGCGTATAATTTAAACGCTTGAGTGCCATAATAGCCGACAAAAGTAAATGCCGCAAGAGACAAAGCAGTCAAGAAAGATTTAGAAGTTTGGTTTATATGATGCCTTAATCATTAATAATTCTCTTTAAGTCTCACCATTCTCTAATGGGCTAAATAAATTCATTGATGATATTCATTTATTAACATAAGCAAGGACACGACACCCTCTTGAGCTCAACTCGACACATCTCATCAATCTTGTGTATACTATATAGGCATCGTTAACAGGAGGATACTTCATGTCGGTGAGTCTTCGTGCCCTGATTGTATCAGATCAGGAGAGCAAATTTATTTGGGATTTTTTTGACAAATCACGCTTTAAAGATGTGGATGTCATTATTTCCTGCGGAGATTTAAAGGCAAAATATCTTTCCTTTTTGACAACGATGGTCGCGGCGCCGCTGCTTTATGTACCCGGAAACCATGATGGAGATTATCTGCGAAATCCTCCTGAGGGCTGCGATGACCTGACAGAGAAAATGGTCACCATCAAAGGTGTTCGCTTCATCGGTTTTGGTGGCGCCCTGTCCAGAAGCCCCAAACCCTTTCACTATACAGAGAAAGATCTTTCCAGGCAGGTAGTGCGCAGAATACCCGAAATATGCACGAATGGCGGCTTTGACGTCATGGTAACACATGCTCCGTCCTATGGGTTGGGAGACGGAGAAGATGCCTTTCATAAAGGTTTCAGGGGGTATTTGGCAATGCTCCATCTATTTGAGCCGCGCTATCACCTGCATGGACATGTGCACATGAACTATCCTGGTGCAAAGCAGGACCTTGTTTACCGGGATACAAGGATACTCAACGGCTTTAATTACCGCATTGTGGATTTGGTTTTTCCAAAGAAAAACTACAAGCGCTTATCTTACTTAAAAACACGTTATGATTGGGTGAAAGAATATGCAAGCATCGGCTAAACATACAGCCAGAATGGAATATGACAATGCCCTTCGCAGGGGGAAGAGGGAGTACAGTGCGCTGACTTCCCGAGGTGAGCGCGGTACTTTGTTGGTTCTGGACGAGTTGACCCAGGAAAGCCGCATCATGGCTTATGTCAAACAGCCAACGCGGGAAATATCCATGAACCGCATTGCCGGCACTTATACTTCAGCCAGGGCCAGAAGCTTCAGCGCAGGTTTTATGCCGCTGTATGACAGCGGGACAGAGTTTGCCGGCAAATGGATATCCTTATGCGCAGCGCATATGACTGAAGGCCTGCGCGACCCCATACAAGTCTATGAATACATGTGGAATTACTATGTCATCGAAGGCAACAAGCGAGTCAGCGTACTCAAGTACTTTGGAGCACCTTCTGTCAGGGCTGAAATTACCCGTATGATTCCGCAGATGGACCCGGAAGATCCGGAAACAGCAACTTATTATGCTTTTTTGCGCTACGACCGAAAAGGAAAGTTTAAAAACATCCATTTGAGCAGTGCAGAACGCTACGAGACTTTGGAAAAGGTCGAAAAAGTTTTGCTGGAGCAGGTGGAGCCAAAAGATCGTGAGATTAATTTTAACAGCATGTACCTTCGCTTTGAAGGTGCCTATGCAGCGGCCGGCAGCACACTCTCACTTGGCGATGCGTTTTTGGAATATTTAAAGGTTTTTGGTCTCATCTTAACAGAACCATCCAGTTTGCTGACCGAGCGCATTCACGATCTAAAACCGCAATTAGAGCTGACAAGCAGCCCGCCCAAAGAGCCTAATCTCCTGCTTGAGGTTCAGCCTGATGTTCAGCAGCAAAGCCTGATCAGCAGACTGTTCAGCGGACGCAAGACAGCGGAAATAATTTTCGCCTATGAAAATGGACGAACGGAGCATAATTGGATAGGTGCCCATGAGAAAGGGCGCCTTGAAATGCAGGAAATACTGGGGGATGAAGTCTCTTCCTCCAGTCTTGACGGCCTTACACCTGATAATTCATATGAGCTGATCAGTGAACATGCCAAGGGTAAAGATTTGCTGATCGTCACCTCTGCCCGTTTGGCTCCCGCTGCTTTGCGGTTCTCACTTGAAAACCCCGATTGCATTACTCTGATTTACTCCAGGGCCAGACAGGACAGCAGACTAAACACTTACTATGGGCGCTATTATGAGCCTGTCTTTTTATGCGGTATTACAGCCGGGTTGGCCACCAAAGCCGGAAAGGTTGCCTACATTACACCACTCCTCAAGGGAGGGCGTCACACCAGCGATATCAATGCCTTTGCGCTGGGGGTAAAGAGTGTGCGCCCGGATGCTCATGTTTATCTGATGATGAAAAATGTTTCGCCTTTTGACCCCGGAAGCTGTGAGCTTGGCATCCGTCAATCCGTTGAGCTGGGATGTGATATCGCCCTGACACCAGATTATCCCGGCCTTAGCATGGACGCGGCACCGGAGGGAAGCTTCTCCTTCCTTTTACGCCTGCATGGTTTGGGTCAGCCTTCTGAATACCTGGCTTCACCGACCTGGAACTGGGGGCGCTATTATACAGAGATTGCTCGAAGCTATCTTAACAACAGCCTTGAGTTCCTTCGCATCATTGACAAGCGTGAAGAGCCTTCCGTGACGGGCTTTTGGTGGGGGATGGCCAGCGGAGCGCTGGAATTCAGGTCCGTCAAGTTCCTTCACCCACTGGCTGACAACCTCCTGCAATATTTGCGCAGCAACATTCAGCTGGGGCGTTTCAAACCATTTCGCGGTCCGATTTTTGATAAAAACGGCATCGAACGGGTGCCCGAGTTCTCGACGCTTCGGCCCTATGATATTCTCTATATGGAGTGGCTGGCAGATTTTATCCACATTATCTCAGATTAAGACTAAGAACTTTCTAAACGATAAAGATAACTGACAATGGTTTTGATATATAAAGGGGCTGCTCGGCTAGAAACCCGGCAACCCCTTTTGGTTTGTATGGGAATTAAACTCCCCAGTTTCTTTCTGTTGACCGGCTTGCATTTTCCTGCACCAGCAGGTCAATCATCTCATCCTGCGAATAGCTGTTGATTGTCTCACCCTTTCGTGTGCGGATGGAGACAGTGCCTTCTTCAGCTTCCCGGTCTCCTAAGACGAGCATATAGGGGATTTTCATCATTTGTGCTTCGCGCACCTTAAAACCGATCTTTTCGTTACGCAAGTCAAGCTCGACCCGCAGGCCCTTTTGCTTCATTTTAGCTTGCAATGCGGTTGCGGCCTCATCTGCCCGTTCGGTAATGGTGAGGATTTTGGCCTGCACCGGTGCCAGCCATAAGGGGAAAGCGCCGCCGAAGTGCTCAATCAAAATACCGATGAAGCGTTCCATCGATCCATAAATAACGCGGTGCAGCATGATGGGGCGATGTTTTTCTCCATCCGGGCCGATGTAGCTTAGATCAAAGAGATCGGGCATATTCATATCCAGCTGAATGGTACCGCACTGCCAGCTGCGGCCAAGGCTGTCGCGCAGGTGAAAGTCAATTTTGGGGCCATAAAAGGCACCGTCACCCTCGTTGATAGTATATGGTACATTCATTTCGTCCAGCGCGTCTTTCAGCGCTTTTGTGGATATCTCCCATAATTCATCCGAGCCAACTGAATTTTCGGGCTTGGTTGACAGCTCAATTTTATAAGGAAAGCCGAAAGCTTTATAGACGCTGTCAGCCAGCTTGTAAATACCGATGACTTCTTGCTTGATTTGATCTTCCGTGCAGAAGATGTGGGCATCATCCTGGGTGAAGCAGCGAACGCGCATCAATCCGTGCAAGGTGCCGGACTTTTCATGGCGATGCACCAAGCCCAGTTCAGCCAGGCGCTGGGGCAGGTCACGATAGCTCCATTTTCTGCGTTTGAAGGCCAGAATGCCGCCGGGGCAGTTCATGGGTTTGATGGCATAATCTGCGTCATCGATTTTGGTGACATACATATTGTCACGGTAATGATCCCAGTGACCGCTCATTTCCCATAGAGAGCGGGAGAGGATGATGGGTGTCTTTACTTCCTCATAGCCGGCCTTTTCATGGATTTCGTGCCAGTAGTTCTCCAAAATATTGCGCAGGACCATGCCTTTGGGATAAAAGAATGGGAAACCAGGGCCTTCATCCAAAATATCAAACAGGTCGAGCTCTCTGCCCAATTTGCGATGGTCGCGTTTTTTGGCTTCCTCTATCATGGCAAGGTAAGATTCCATGTCAGCTTTGTCGGTAAAGGCAGTGCCGTAAATACGCTGCAGCATCTTTTGCTTTTCGTCACCATGCCAATAAGCACCAGCTACACTTGTCAGTTTAAGGGCTTTGATACGGCCTGTATTTGGCAGGTGGGGGCCGGCGCAAAGGTCTACAAAATCGCCCTGCTGATAAAAGGAGATGACTTCATCCTCAGGCAAGTTTTCGATGAGTTCTACTTTGTAGGGCTCATCTTTTTTCTGCATGTAGGCAATGGCTTCATCACGCGGCAGGGTAAAGCGAATTTCGCGGTCATTTTTCTTGATGATGCGCTTCATCTCTTTTTCAATTTTTACAAGGATCTCAGGCGTAAAAGGTTCAGCTACATCAAAATCGTAGTAAAAACCATTTTCGATGGCAGGCCCTATCGCAAGCTTAGCTTGGGGGACGACATTCTTCACGGCGCTGGCCAGAACATGGGAAGCTGTATGGCGCAGCACTCTTTTTGCCTCATCGTCAGCGAAACTGAGAAAACTTAATTCGCCGTCAGCCTGCAGGGGCTGCATCAATTCAACAATTTCACCGTTAAAACGCGCTGCAATGGCAGTTTTCTTGAGTTCATTATCAAGCTGTGCCAGGATATCCAGCGCATTGGTACCCTGCTCGAATTGTTTGTGTTCCCCATTTACCTTTATGTTCATACATATACTCCTTGTAAAACTATCTTTAAATTAAAAAAACACCCATCCCATCGGGACGAATGCCATGCATCCGCGGTTCCACCCTGATTTGCCAAAGCCACTTGCTGCTGCTTTATCGCTCAGCCTGCGCCTCTTGTCAGGCAGTGGTATCCCCACTCTCCATACTTGTCTGTGTTTTCAGCCAAGACACAAACTCTCTGCCAGCGGTAGGATGGGACTTGTCTGCCCTCATACAAGAAGTTAATATAATTATATCCCACCAAAATGGGGCTGTCAACAAAAATACGCAGCATAAAGCCATTTGTATACAGCCCCAATAATCAAAAAGTATTTCTGTGATGCAATCTGAACTGAGAACTAAAGTTGTGCAAAGGAAATCGTGAAATATTTATGGGTTTATTTATACAATCTTTATACTATTGAGATTAATCAATGCGAATAATCTAAAGACAGCGGATTCGTATGCTAAAAAACTAGATTTCCGGCCATAATATTTACAAACGGGCCATTTACTTTCATTGTATTTAGTCAGATTACATTGTATAATAATAAATGTTTCAATTTTGTTAAGTTTACCCGAAACAAGCGATATAAGGAGTGTCTAGAATGAAGCGTAATATCCAATCTCTAAAAGACGGGTTGCCACTTTTTAAGGCCTTATCTTCAGAAACTCGGATTGCTATCCTTGAACTTTTGATGAACAAGGGTCCTTTGCGCATGACAGCAATTGCTGAAGCGCTGAAAATAACCGGCGGTGCTATTACCAGTCACGTTAAGTCTTTGCATGAAGCAGGGCTGATCAACATTGAACAGCGTGGCGGCAAGCATGGTGTTCAGAAAATATGCAGCGCCAATGTTGAGCCCTTCTCAGTAGACATCAAGGCGCCTCACAACGCTTAAAGGAAGCCCTGGTAATTTTAAAGCCCAACTGTCAGCGTATCTGCTTGAACAGCATTTAGCCCGCTTTTGCGGGCTATTATTCTTGTGAAAATAGTTTCGCGGGTTTTCTTCCGCTCTATTGCGACTATAACGGCATAAAAGCAGTGAAAAGGCTGGTTTATATCCATGTACAAATCTTTTCACTTCAATGCTGCTGTGGTATACTATTTAGAAGGAGGGAAGCATGCGCAGTATGACAGGATTTGGCCGGTTTTCCCTTGCGGAGAATGATCGTGAATTGAGCATAGAGCTTAAATCCGTCAATCACCGCTACCTAGATCTGAGCTTTCGCATTCCGCGGGCGATGCAGTTTATGGAGCTCGACTTGCGAAAGAATTTGAGTGCCGCACTTTCACGAGGGCATGTAGATATTAGCCTCACTTATCAAAATCTCTCTGCTGAAGCAAAGAAAGTAACGTTAGATATGCCCCTGGCGGTATCGTATCATGAGGCAGCCCAGAAATTAAAAAAACAGACCGACATTAGCGGCTCATTCAAATTATCCGATTTGATGAGTCTGCCTGATGTGCTTGCCGTTTCTCAAAGCACTGAGGATGAAGAGGCTCTGAACGAGCTCTCTTTCAAAACCCTTGATGGCGCTCTGAGGGCATTGGTGGCTTCGAGGGAACACGAAGGCGAAGCAATACGGGCGGATTTGGCTGACCATCTGCAGCACCTGGCTGGATTGCACACGCAGCTCTCATCCCTGGCGCCCCTGCAGCCCGAAGCATATCACCAGAGGCTGACACAGCGGTTGGCGCAGCTTGCGCCTGAGGGGATGGACAGCGGCCGACTGGAGCAGGAAGTCGCTCTATTTGCGGACAAAGTGGCTGTTGACGAAGAGCTTGCCAGGTTATCGGCGCATATTTCTCAGATGAACCAATTGCTTGACGAAGAAGAAGCGGTTGGCCGAAAGATGGATTTTTTGTCTCAGGAAATGAACCGTGAAGTCAACACCATCGGCAGTAAATCCAGTTCCCTGCCCATCACCCGTCTGGTGCTTGAAATGAAAAACACGCTTGAAAAAGTACGTGAACAGATACAGAATGTGGAGTAAGCGGTATGTGTATGCAGAGGACAGGTGAATGAAGGAAAAGCGCAGAGGGATGCTGTTGGTGGTATCGGGCCCCAGCGGGACGGGAAAAGGAACGCTTTGCGAACGTTTGCTTCGCAGTGATCCCACGATAAAGTTTGGTGTATCCTCTACCACCCGCAAGGCGCGTGAAGGCGAGATAGATGGCGTACACTACTGCTTTATAGATGACGCGCAGTTTGACGCAATGCTTGATGAGGATGCTTTTTTGGAGCATGCTACGGTGCATGGGCACCGTTATGGCACGCCGCGCAAACAAGTAGAGCAGGCTATCGAGCAGGGCGATAACATTTTACTGGATATTGACCCACAGGGCGCTTTGAACGTCATGGCCAAATTGCCCGAAACGGTCAGCGTTTTTATATTGCCTCCCAGCTATGCCTCCCTGCGAGAAAGGCTGCACACCCGCAACACCGATGACCCCGAAGAAATACTCAAGCGGCTTTCCAACGCCTATGGCGAAGTACGCTTGCTCAAGCACTACCAGTACGCCCTGGTCAACGACCAGCTGGACCAGGCCTTTGCAAGGCTGAGCGCCATCATCCTGGCAGAAAAACAGAGGACTACCAGGTATTTCCCTGAAATATACGACGAATAAGGAGAAACATATGCCAATTAACAAGCCTGATATTGAACAGCTGCGCAAGAAGACCGACTCAACCTATACCCTGGTGGTGCAGGCAGCCCGCCGTGCCCGCCAATTGATGGACGGGGCGCAGTCTCTTGTTGAAGATGATGAGCAAAAGCCTCTGACCCTGGCCATTGAAGAAATTAACCGTGGGCTCATCACCTACCACCGCAAGCTGGAAGATGAATGATAAGGTGGAAAGCCTGAAGGGCAAAACTGTCGTTCTGGGCGTCACCGGCGGCATTGCTGCCTACAAAGCCTGTGAATTGGTGTCGAGGCTGAAAAAGGCTGAGGCTGAGGTCTATGTTATTATGACCAAAAGCGCCTGCAAGTTTGTGCAACCCCTGACCTTGCAGACACTCAGCGGAAATCCTGTTGCAGTTGATACTTTTTCCAACCCCCAGTATTGGGAGGTTGAACACATAGCGCTGACCAAAAAGTCGGATTTGTTTATCATTGCTCCTGCTACCGCAAACATCATTGCCAAACTTGCACTGGGTTTGGGTGACGATATGCTCAGCACAACGATGCTGGCAAGCACGTCACCTCTGCTGATAGCGCCTGCGATGAATACACACATGTATCAGGCTCAAGCTACGCAAAAGAACCTGGCTGTTTTAAAAGCCCGGGGCGCTTATGCGATTGGCCCTGATGGCGGCATGCTGGCCTGCGGAGATGTAGGTGCAGGCCGCATGAGTGAGCCACAGGAAATAGTTAAAAGAGCGTTTGAGATACTTGTTCCACAAGGCGACTATGCCGGTCTTCATGTGCTGGTGACAGCCGGCCCTACAAGGGAGGCCCTTGACCCGGTTCGGTTTATGACTAATAAATCCTCCGGTAAAATGGGGTACGCGATTGCTGAAGCCTTGCTGGCACGCGGAGCGCAGGTACAGTTAATATCCGGGCCTGTATCTCTTGCGCCGCCAGAAGGGCTTGAGCTCGTTGGCATAGAATCAACCGAAGATTTATATCAGGCTGTCATGAAAGCAGCGCCGTCTGTTGACATGCTCATTCAGGCAGCCGCCCCTGCTGATTTCACGCCCGCTGTCTACAGCGGTCAAAAAATTAAAAAAAGCTCGCAGGAAGGCTTGACGTTAGAGTTTAAGCAGACAAAAGATGTTGCCAAAGCAGCCGGCATGCATAAAAAGCCTCGCCAGGTCTTTGTAGGTTTTGCAGCAGAGACCGGACGCGATATGGACAAGGTTCTGACGAAGCTAAAAGAGAAAAGTCTTGACATGATTTGTTTTAATGATGTCACCCAAGAGGGCGCGGGCTTTGATGTGGATACCAATATTTTAAGCCTGATTACCGCCGCGGACCAAATTCAGCTCCCCCTGATGTCAAAGCGCGAGGCAGCCGACAGGCTGCTGGATGAGGCGTTAAAATTGAGGAAGGCAAAGATGTGACCCAGAGCCCTCCTTTTGCACAAGTGATTGTTGATATTGCCCATGCCGATGTGGACAGGGTATTTACCTACGCCATTCCACAGGGGATGGCGCTTCAAGTTGGTATGCGGGTAGATGTGCCCTTTGGCCATCAGGAAAAAGAAGGCTATGTCCTTGGTTTTGCCACTTCCTGTGATTTGCCCCCTGAAAAAATCAGGAATATCAAGGCGGTACTTGAAGAATATCCGGCCATTCTCCCACCTTTGGTTGAACTGGCCAGAGAGATGAGCCATAGTGCTCACTGCCCGCTGGCTGAGACCCTGCGTCTGATGATTCCAGCCCAGCTGCGGCGGGGACGCATTGGCATCAAGTATGAAAAAGCTGCGCAGCTTTTACTGACTGGGGAGATGCTTCAAAGTGCCAGAGCAGCGCAGACACGCTCTGCCAAGCGAAGGCTGCTGATTGATTTGATGGCAGACGGCGCAGTTCACCCCGTGAGTGAACTGCAGCTGCTGGTACGAAGCCCGCTTGAACCTTTGAGAAAGCTCGAAGAAATGGGCGTTATTCGCCTTTTTGAGCGGGAAATTCTGCGTTCTCCCTACCCTGATACCCCCATCAAAGTAGAAGACCCGGTCCTTACTCCGGGTCAGGGGGAAGTACTCAGTGAGATCCTGCCTGCGCTAAAAGCTGGTCAAGGCTCATTTTTGCTGCATGGGGTGACGGGTTCGGGTAAGACAGAAGTCTATATTCGCGCTGTTCGCGAAGCGCTGGCCTTCGGCAGAGGCGCTATTGTCTTGGTGCCTGAGATAGTATTAACACCGCAGATGGTAGGCTGGTTTCGCGGCCGCTTCGCGGATGATGCAGCAGTGCTTCACTCTAGGCTGTCAGCCGGTGAACGCTATGACGAGTGGCGAAGGATTCGCCTGGGACTAGCCAAGGTGGTCATCGGTGCCCGGTCAGCTGTGTTTGCACCCGTCAGCAATCTGGGGCTGATCATTGTTGATGAAGAGCATGAAAGCAGCTATGTATCAGACCGTGTGCCGGCCTATGATGCAAGAGAGATTGCCAAAAGCCGTGCGCACCGGGAAGGAGCCACTGTGCTGCTCGCCAGTGCCACGCCCTCCATCCTTAGCTTTGCAAAAGCCAGGCGCGGAGATTACACCCTGCTTGAGATGCCTGACCGCGTCAATGGGATGAGCATGCCGGAAGTGACCATTGTTGATATGCGCCAAGAGTTGCGGCTGGGCAACAAGGGTATGTTCTCTTTAGAGTTGCTCAGCCGGCTTGACCAGTGTATGGCTTCGGGCCAGCAGGCGATGCTCTTTATCAACCGCAGGGGTTATGCGCCAAGTGTGGTTTGCCGCATGTGCGGACACACCATGGGCTGCTCTTTATGCGATGTCAGCCTGACGTATCACGCCTGGGACGGACAGATGCACTGCCACTACTGCGGCCAGAAAACTCCGATGCCGGCCAGCTGCCCTGAATGTTCCTCAACTTACCTTCGCAGCGTAGGAGTGGGCACACAAAAGGTCGAAGAAGAGATTATCAAGCGCTATCCGGATATTCCGGTTGTGCGGGTAGATAATGACACCACCAACCTAAAAGATGCCCACCGGGATTTGATCAATCGCTTCCGAAGCGGGCAGGCACGTATCATGATTGGCACCCAGATGATTGCAAAAGGATTGGATTTTCCCAGGGTCACACTTGTGGGTGCCATTCTGGCTGATTTATCGCTTAATTTACCTGACTACAGAAGCCCTGAGCGCAGCTTTCAGCTGCTGACGCAGGTTGCTGGGAGAGCGGGGCGTGCTGATATGCCGGGGCATGTGGTGATACAGACTTATCAGCCTGAGCATTATGCGATCATTGCAGCCGCGGGCCAGGATTATCGCAAGTTCTTCAATACAGAATTTGACAGGCGCAGGCGGGATCTTTACCCGCCGTTTACGATGCTGGCCCGTATGCTGTGTCAGGCCAGGGACGAGAAGACTGCCCGGGAAATGAGTTCTGCCATTTATCAGAAAGTGGATGCTCTGCTGCAGCAAAACCCTGCCATGAAAAAGCGGGTGCTGTTTTATCGGGAAGATGTAGCTCCCATCAAGAAGATTATGGGAAGAAGCAGGGCTCAGGTATTTTTGAAACTGCTTGTTCATCAAGATAGTGAAGCGGTGCTGGCCGCTTTGCAGGAAATATCAAAGGAGAGTTGGCCCGGCGAGGTTGCACTTGAAATTAACCCCGCTTCGATGGCCTGAGGAGGAAAAATGTCCCGGAAGAAGATACTGCATATTGGGGAGCCGCTGCTGCGTGCAGTCAGCCACCCTGTAAAAAAGTTTGATTTAAGGCTCGCGATGATTGTGCGCGATATGGGAGAGACCATGTATGGTGCTAACGGTGTCGGCTTGGCTGCGCCGCAAATCGGTCTGATGCGCCGATTAATCGTGATTGATGTATATGATGATGAAGGCCTGAAAGTCTTTGTTAACCCTGAAATAATAGCGGCGGAAGGCGAGGTCGCTTTAACTGAGGGCTGCCTGAGCGTTCCCGGCCGCCGAGGCTGTGTCACCCGTCCTGAACTCGTGACGGTTCGTTATCAGGATGTTAAAGGCAATGTACATAAGCTGAATGCCGATGGTTTATTGGCGCGTGCTTTACAGCACGAGATTGACCATCTCAACGGCGTGCTTTATGTTGATTTGATGGATTATGAAGTTTTTGAAGAAGAGGATGACGAATTGCCCCAGGTAGACGAAGCCTGATGCGAATTGTATTTATGGGCACGCCGGAGTATGCTGTCCAGTCACTCAAAGCTTTGGTGGAAGCAGACTTCAATGTCGTGGCTGTCTTTACCCAGCCCGACAAACCCAAAGGCAGAGGCGGCAAAGTGCAGATGCCTCCTGCCAAGTTATATGCCATGCAGCAGGGCATTGCTGTATACCAGCCCCCAAAAATCAGGCGCGACAGTGTCAATGATTTTAAAGAGCTGCAGCCCGATGTCTGTGTTACGGCAGCCTTTGGGCAGATTCTGTCAAAAGAACTGCTGGATATCCCCAGGCTTGGCACAGTCAATGCCCATGCCTCTCTGCTGCCAGGGTACAGAGGCAGCTCCCCCATTAACTGGTGTCTGATCAATGGAGAAAAAGAGACAGGAGTCAGCACCATGCTCACAGATGTGGGCATTGATACAGGCGATATTTTACTGCAAAAACAACTTGAGATCCTCGCGGGTGAGACTGCGGGAGAGCTGACACACAGGCTTGGCGCCCTTGGCGCAGAACTGCTGATTGAGACTTTGAATGGCTTATCAGCAGG
>LSQX01272898.1_pt1 | contig 13712 bp, 13 predicted proteins | sample 654561 | NCBI WGS metagenome assembly LSQX01 (sample SAMN04489861, study PRJNA283612) | anaerobic digester metagenome | isolation source: 4 biogas reactors fed with cattle manure at either 37C or 55C with and... | place: Denmark: Kongens Lyngby | collected 2014 | reverse complement strand
TTTTGCCTTCCCTTCCCGGACCATCGCCTCCAGTGTAGCCTTGGCCAGCCGTGCCGCAGCTGATCCGGGGAAGATGGTGTCGGTGACGACCAGTTGCAAAGACCCTTCTTTCCAGCTGAGAGTGGTTTTGTCCCCGGCGCTCCCTTCGCCGGCATCGGTGAGTCCGAAGTTAAAGGCGGATCTATCACTGAGCTGGACCACGATGATTTCAAAGAGGATCAACGGGTTTTGCAGGTCAATCTCTTCTATATACTGGCGGACCTGGTTGATCTGGATTGCCGAGCCGGTCACCGCCAGGGCGTTGGCCTCCTTAATCACCATGATGTCGGCCTTCGGGATCCGGGCGGGGAGCAGGGTCGCGGCGGTTTCCGCCTTCAGGTGTTTCAGGCGGATGATCTCGGTGGAGATCCGGTTTTCCGGGCGGTCGACTTCTTGCAGGTATTTGGCGAATAATTCATGGATCCTGTTACCGGCGGTGACCATCAACCCGTTCTGTTCCCGGAAAGGCAGGACATTGTTCCGCGGGAAGTGGGGGGGAAGGTTTTCGATGACATACTCGACCGCGGTATGCTTTAGCTGGTAGTAGCGGGATTCCAGCAAATCTCCGCTCTCCGGGCGCAGGTTGATACCGTCTCCGAAGATATAGGCCTTTTCTTTTTTCTGAAAGATATAGGGGGTGCCCTGCAGGAGGTAGGAAAAGGCCTCTTCGAGGGTGACGCCGTCTAAAAAGACGCTGTTAATCATATACATAACATTGCTGTAGATGATCAGGTTTTCCCCGGCTTTTTGGGCCAGTTCTCCCAGGACCTCGTTGAGGGGGGCGTTCTTGATCGCCAGGGAGAAGAGTTCCCGTTCCTCGTCGTAGAAGATCTTGATATTCGGGTGGGCTTGCGCCCGGTAGACATACAAATGGTCGGGCCGGCGGTCAAATAAAAAACCGTGTGCGTCAAGGATGGTTGTGAGCGCCGTCAGGACCGGTAATTCTTTGAATTGGGCGCTAACGGGCCCGCGGACCTCGGGGCCGTAGAGGATATTGACCCCCGCCTCCCGGGAGATTGTGTCCAAAACCCGGGTAATATCCACATTTTCCGCCTGGAGCGTCAATAAGCCGTTGGCGTAATGGATCTGCAACCCGCCGACACCGGCCCAAGCCTGCGATTTCCTGCGAAAACGGAAGATATCTTTATCCGCCTGGAGTTCATAATCGGCGGAATCGGCCAAAAGCTGGAGCAAGGTGGAAAGATCCACGGAATAAAGGGATAAAGTCACGACTTCGTAGGCGTCCGGGGGGTAAACGATATTCTTTTTTGTCAGGGAGACAATCTCCTTTAAGATCTGGTTCAACGGGGCGTTATTGGCGGTAACGTTCAAAAATTCCCCGTCTGCTTCGATCTGGAGCAAGTGGGCGGGATCCGGCGAGATAAAATAGATATTATCCCGGTGCTCGACGATAAGCCGGTATTCCCGGGCCAAAAGGGCCAGGACTTCGTGGAAAGTCGCCTGTTTCAGTTGGATGGTCACTCTTCCCTGGACCGCCGGGTCGACAAAGATATTGACTCCTTCCACTTCTGCCAAAGCCCGTAACACATCATGGAGGTCGGCGTTTTTGAAATCCAGATCCCTTGGCGCCTCGGCCCCAACCGCAGCGGGAAATAGAGCGATAAGAGCAAAGAGGATCAGAAGAACAGTCAAGGGTTTTGTCTTATGTAGCACTTCATCCAGCCCCTCATAGAGAGATTCGTTCAGACATAGTTGATAAAAAGCGGGCAAGCGCATTAGAAAAAAAAAATAAACCGCTTCTTGCCATAATTATTTTCGCTCTTAATATTATTCTTTCAGGCGTCAGTTTTTCCTGCCGGGCAAAGGAAATAATTCACAGCTTCCCCGGCTTTCCGGCGCCGCCGGTTTTGCCCGGATGCCGCCGCCTTCCGGGGATCTCCCGGATGCGGCCGGTAAAGAAGAGGGGATCCTCATTTAGAAGCACGGCAGGAATCGGCGGGCCGGTATAGAAATTAAATTCTTATTAGTGGTATCGATATAAAAATAAATACTTGGTGGAATCACCAATACCGGTTTGGAGGGTCCCATGCAAGTTCCAGGATCAACAGGCAAAGAGCAATCAAGCGATATGACCGCCCCGGTCTATCTTGGCGAATTATTGGTGCGCAAAGGGCTAATCACCCCGGAGCAACTCCACTATGCCCTCGCCAAACAGAAGGAAACCGGTGAGTTTCTCGGTGAAATCATGGTGAGGGAGGAGTTCCTCACGGAGAAAGCGCTAAAACAGGCCCTGGCAGAACAGTTGGGCCTTCCCTTTGTGGAACCGGCCGGGATGGACCTGGCGCCGGAGGTGATCGAGAGTATCCCCGCCCAACTGGCCCAGAAATACCGGGTGGTGCCGGTGGCAAAGAGCCGGGATGCAATCACCGTGGCCTGTGCCAACCCGATGGACTTGCCGCTTCTGGACAAGCTGAAGCGGGAGACCGGCGCCACGCTTAAACTGGCCGTAACCACAGGGGAGCAGATCGACCGGGCGCTGGAGAAGTATTATCACGAGCGGCTCCATAATGTCTCCGCGATCCTGGAGGAGATCAACGAGAAGGACCTGGCGCACCTGGCCATTGAATCCGGCGTGGAAATAACCGACCTGGACGCCATGCGGACCCTGGCCAACGAAGCCCCCATCATCCGGCTGGTCAATTTCTTCCTTGCCGAAGGGGTGCGCCTGGGGGCCAGCGACATTCATTTTGAACCCTTTGAAAACGAGGTCAAATTACGTTACCGGATTGACGGCGTTCTTTACGAAAGGACCCCCCCGCCCCGCAACCTTTACCCGGCGTTGATCTCCCGGATCAAGCTGATAGCCGGGATGGACATCACCGAAAAAAGGCTGCCGCAGGACGGGCGGATCCGGCTGCGCCTGACCGCCCAGGATCTGGACCTGCGGGTGGCGGTGGCTCCGACCCTCCACGGGGAAGAGGTGGTCATCAGGATCCTCAACCGGCAGAGTATCTTGCTGGATCTGGACGAATTGGGGATGGAGTCCATCCTGGAGCGGTTTGAGAGCCTAATCAACCTCTCCCACGGCATGATCCTGGTCACCGGGCCAACCGGTAGCGGTAAAACCACCACTTTGTACGCGGTTTTATCCCGGCTGAACCGGCCCGAGCGGAAGATTATCACCATTGAAGACCCGGTGGAATACGAGTTGCCAGGGGTCAACCAGATCCCGGTTAACCCGAAACTGAACTTCGGTTTCCCGCAGGCCTTGCGGACGATTGTCCGGCACGATCCCGACGTGATCCTGGTCGGGGAGATCCGGGACCTGGAGACAGCGGAGATGGCCGTCCAATCGGCCTTAACCGGGCACCTGGTTTTCTCCACCCTACATACGAACGATGCGGCCACGGCCTTTACCCGCCTGGTCGATATGGAAGTCGAAGAGTACCTGGTGGCCTCGACCGTCCGCGGTGTCCTTGCCCAGCGGCTGGTCCGGCGGATCTGTCCCGACTGCCGGGTGGAGTACCAGCCAACGCAAAAAGAAGAAAGGATCCTGGCTAAACTTGCTTCGCCGCCGCCCGTCCTTTACCACGGCGCCGGGTGTGAAAGCTGTAACAATATTGGCTACCGCGGCCAACTTGGCCTCTTTGAACTGCTGGTGACGTCGCCGGCCATCGAGACCCTGGTGATGAAGAGGGCAAACAGTTCGCAGATCCGGGCCTGCGCGGTGGAGGAAGGCATGGAAACCCTGCGGGAAGACGGGTGGAAGAAGGTCCGTGCCGGTTTGACCACCATTGCCGAGGTGCTCCGGGTAACGCAGAGTTAAGAAGAGGTGATCGCTTGCGGTTTTTCTATAAGGCGGTAGACGCCGCCGGAACCGTTCGCAGCGGCTACCGGACGGGGGAGAACCGGGAAGCCGTTTTTCGCCTCCTTAGAGAGGAAGGCCTATTCCCCCTTGAGGTGAAAGCCACCCATGGCAGGGGTTTGTCCTTCCGCCGCCGGGTGGGGAAGAAGGATCTGCTTGCCTTCACCCAGCAATTGAGCGGACTCCTGGATTCCGGGATCCAGCTGAGCAAAGCCCTGGAGATCATGACGCAACTGCTGGAGAAATCCGCCATCGGTCCGGTCGTCCGGGATATCCACCGTCTGGTGCAGGAGGGGGCCTCCTTCTCCCGGGCCCTGGAGACCCACAAGGAGGTCTTTGACCCCCTCTATATCAACCTGGTCCGGGCCGGGGAAAACAGCGGCCTCATCGCGCCGGTCCTGGATAAGCTGGCCCGCTCCCTGGAAGACGAGATTAAGTTGAAAGCCGACATTTTATCGCAGACTTTATACCCTACCCTGGTCACCGCGGTTAGCGTCGTCGCCATCTTTTTGCTTCTCCGGTATGTGGTCCCGAGGTTTGAAGGGTTCTTCCTCCGCTTCGGCGGGGAGTTACCCTTGGTCACCAGGGTAATCCTGGCGCTCAGTCACGGGTTGACCCATTACGGCCTGCCGATCCTCGTTTTCCTTCTGGGTGCGGTGGTCGCAGTGTTCTTGTATTTCCATAGTGAACGGGGGAAATGGGCCTGGAGCCGGTGGGTGCTCCGCCTGCCTTTGCTGGGGCCCGTGGTTTTGCAGTTGAATATCGCCGGTTTCTGCCGGATGCTGGGGATGATGCTGAAAAGCGGGGTCGCGCTCTTGGACGGCCTCGCGCTCCTCAAGACGACCATCGGCAATAAGGTGTTGGCCCGGATCATTGCCCAGGCCGAAAGCGAGGTCCGCAAAGGGGGAACCCTCGCCCGGTTCTTCGCCGGACAGGAAGAGATCCCCTTTTTAGTCACGCAAATGGCCGGCGTGGGGGAGGAAGCGGGCAACCTCGACGAGATGCTGGAGAAGATCGCCCGCCTCTATGAGGAGGATACCAGGAGAAAGATTGAGAACCTCATCTCGCTGGTGGGTCCGGTCCTCATTTTAATCCTGACCGGCGTGGTTTTCCTGATTGCCTTGGCCGTGTTGTTACCGGTGATGCAGATTGATTTTAATGCGCCGTTACGTTAAAAACAGCAAGAAGGAGGAGAAGGAGAGAAATGGGAGAGATTAAACGGCGGAGGGGCCGCGCGCGTACGGGCGAAGAAGGTTTTACCCTCCTGGAGATCGTGGCTGTCCTCATTCTGGTGGCGGCGCTTCTTGCCCTGGTGGGGCCGCCAATTATGAAACGGTTGGATGACGGCAGGGTGAAAACCGCCCAGGCGCAGCTGGCCATGTTAAAAAGCGCCCTGGACTTCTACAGGCTTGACATAGGGACCTACCCCAGCACTGAAGAGGGGTTGCGCGCCCTTGTCCGGAAACCGGAGGGGGCTTCCCCCCGCTGGCAAGGGCCTTATCTCGACGGGGCCCTGCCGGTAGACCCGTGGGGCAACCACTACGTTTACCGCTACCCCGGGGAGCGGAACCCGGAGAGCTTTGACCTTTACTCGCTGGGGGCCGACGGACAAGAGGGAGGAACCGGAATAAATGCCGATATCAGCCTGCCCGGGATTGAAGAAGAGGGTGTCTACGAAGGCCTCATGGATTACTGAAAGGGAGGCCGGTTTCACCCTCCTGGAGATCGTGGCCGTTCTCTTGCTCGTGGTTTTATTGGCTTCCCTGGTTTTTCCCCATTTTGACCTGGCTTACTCCAGGTGGCAGGAGAACACCGCCCTTTTACAGATCCTCCGGGATCTGAAGGAAGCGGAGAGCGAGGCGGCGGGGAAGGGCCGGGATATGCGGCTGGTTTTCCTCCCCGGCAAGGAGTATTACCTGCTGGAGTTGGGAGGGACGCCGTTGCGCCGGCCGCTGCCCGGGCTTATCCTGGCCGGGGAAGAGGAGGCGGAGGATGAGAAGACGGTCATTAAATTCGGGAAAGAGACCCCGGAAGAGCAGGAGGTTGTTCTTCTGGGGGCCAGGGGCCGGGTTTACCGGGTGCTGGCGGCAAAGGGCCGGCCGCCGGAGATCCTTGTTGACGGTGAAGGCGGGTAATCCCGCGGGCAAGGCCGGTTTTACCCTGCTGGAAGTGGTGGCGGCCCTGGTGCTGTTAGGTGTCTTCCTCAGCCACCTGCTGCCGGCCTTTACGCAACTGGCGGCTTTCCAGGGGCAGGTGGCCGCCGAGACCGAAGCCCTTGTCCTGGCCCGGGGAAAACTGGAGGAGATTGTCGCCGGCGGGGAGAGGGGCCGGGAGGGACGGTTCCCGGCGCCCTGGGCCCATTATTCCTGGAGTTACCAGGTGGAAAGACCCGCCGGGCGCCTGGTCCGGCATACCCTCAAACTCCGTTGGAGGGGGTTTTTTGGTGAGCGCGAGGTTACCGTCGCCCGGCTGGAAGCGGAGTAAGGCCTTTTCCCCAAGCAGCCGGGGTTTTACCCTTTTTGAGGTCCTGGTGGCTATCACCTTGACCGGCTTTATCATGCTGGGAATCTTAAACGTGCTCCAGAATACCGCCGCTTTTTCCCGGCGCAGCTATTCCCGGGGGGATGAGGAACGGGCGATCCGCCTCCTCACCCGCAGGCTGGAAGAGACCTTGAACTCCGCCTACCTCTGCCCGTATCTTGGGGTGGAGCTTACGCTCCTGCGCGGCGATACGCGGGGTTTCACTTTGCCGGTTTGCCGGGAAGGGGCGCCGGGGCGGGCCGGTTTTTTTCTCCGCGCCGGCGGCCTGGTTTACCAGTGGGAGGGAATCCGGGACGGGGAGGTAACGGAAGAGACCGTTATTGCCCGGCTGCCGGAAGCGGCCTTTTCCTACCTGGACGGGAAGACCGGCCTCTGGGTCTCTTACTGGCAGGAAGATTATTACCCGCGCCTGGTGCGCCTGCGCTTGAACTGGCGGGAGGCGGAAACGGGCGGAAGCGGCCCGCTTCCAGATATAATCATCCCGGTACTGGTGGGGACGGAGTATGGTATTGAATAGAAAAAATAACGGCGCCGTTTTGCTAGCGGTAACTTGGGTTTTGCTAATCCTGACCGGGATCATGATTACCCTGGGCTACCAGGCGCAACTGGAAACCCTTCTCCTTACCGGGTATAGGGAAGAACTGGAAACGAGGGTAGCCGCCCGGAACCTGCTGCAGCTGGTGATTCACCGCCTGCAACACGATGACAGCGATTACGACGCCCCGGGGACAATCGATTTCCCGTATGCTCTCGCCACTGAGTTGGGATATACCTACGCCGCTGAGGTGGAACTCTGGGACGAGGGAAGCCGCTTCAATCTGAACAATACTCCGGCCTATATGTGGCGGTCCTTTTTCGATGATGCCCCGGACTGCTACACCTTTGTGCACCAGTGGTTTTTTTCCCGGGACGCCACCGCTTACGGTACACCGGCGGTGGTCCGGCAGAATTACTTATTTGCCGTAGACGAGTTGGGGAAGTTGCCGGGGGCGGAGGCCATCGCGGCCTATGCGGACATGTTCCGCTCGGAACTTACCGTCTACAGCCCGGCCCTCTTTTACCTGCTGGACGGGGAGACCTTCCTTGCCCTCCTTAAACGGACGGGCGAAGATTACGGCGCCTCGCTTGAGATGGCGATGATTGACGCTTTTAACAGGAACCGCTGGGACGCCATGTACCAGGCGGGCCTCTTTGAACTGGTCGGTAGACTAGGTCTCCCGGTCTTCCCGGACATAGCGAAGCTGGAACCTTTCATCACCACTGAGGGCTTTTTGAACCCGAATTTCATCAGCCCCCGGCATTTGAACGCCGTGATTGGCGCGCCGCCGGTAAACAGTGTCCGGCTCTATGAGTTGAAGACGATCCAGGAGACCACCCCTTTTACCGGGTGGGAATATTTCAACGCCTATCTTCAGGAGGTATACGGGGAGAATTACTCGCCCTTTGTCCGCCTCTATTTCACCTTCAAGACCCGGATCTGGGGGGTCCGGATCCGGATGATGGGCGCAACCGGGGCGAATTATACTTTGACCGCCATTTTAGAAAGGAGCAGGGAAAAAGCGTTGACATCCTGGGCGGTCAGGATCCTCTCCTTGCAGGAGGAATGGGCGGCGGCTAGAGGAGGAGGGACCGGTGTTGATGAATAAAAAAGCGGTAGGATTGGACCTGCGGGCGGACGGCTGGACCGTGTTGGAAGTGGTAAGGCGCGGGCGCACGAGCCTGGACGGCCTGGAGGTAGTAAACCTTGCCCGGGGGAAATGGGAGCCCAAGGCCACTCCCGAAGCCCGCGGGGAGATGTTGAAGGCCGCCTTCCGTCAGCAAAAAATCAGCCGGCACGGACTGGTGGTTTCTCTCCCGTCCGGCCCCGGCCAATGGGAACGGCCTACCCTGCCCGGGCTTTCACCACCGCTGGTAAAAACGGCTTTCCTCGCCGATCTGGCGGCGAAGCTCTCCCGGCCCCCGGAGGAGCTGGCCCTTGCCTGTAAAATACGGCCGGGAGAGGGGAACGCCTCCGAGGTGGAGGCCTTTGTCTACCCGCAACAAGCGGTCGCCGGCTACCGGCAGATCTTGCACCACGCCGGCCTGCGCTGGTTCTCCCTCCTCCCCCGGCCGTACGGGATCGCCAATTACCTGCTGGCCTTCTCCGGTCACCTCCGCCGTGACGGCGAGCAGGTATTTGTCGTCGAGATTTCCCCTTTGGAAACGGAGGTTTTTCTCCTGGGCCGGGAGGGGATTATTCACCACCGGAGCTTTCCCAGTCCGGTCACGCTAGACGGCGCCTACAACCTGGAGGCGCTGGCCGAAGAGTTAAAACTCACCCGGTTCCACTTGCGAAAGCACCGGGGTGCAGTCAACCCGGTCTTTGTTTACCTTTCCAGCCCGTTCGCGGAACCGGAGAACGAAACGGTTCTAAATACGGTAGCAGCAGGTCTGGGACTGGACCCGGACCGGGCGGCTTTCTTCTCCAGTCTCCGCCCGCCCGCCGGTTTGAGCGCCGGCGAGTGGGAGCAGCCCGGGGTTTTGGCCGCCGCCGGTATGGTCTTGGAACGTTTGGGGGAGACCGGCAGCGGGATGCGCCTCTCCTTGCCGGATGAGAAGGAACCCCCGGGGAAAAGGGAGTTTTTCTCCTGGGCTTTGCTCCTCCTGGCCTTCCTTCTGGGGGTGGGCGGCCTCTTTTTCCGCTTTGATACCCTCCGGAAGGAACGGGTTTTTCTCCGGGAGTGGCTGCAGCGGCAAGAACCGGAACTGGCGGGGGTCCGCCGGCTCCTGGCGAAAGAGGAAAGGTTGCGGAAGAAGATGGACCTCTATTCCGGCCTGGAAAAAGAGGGACAGTTTTTCTTTACCTTCCTGGCGGAATGGGAACGGGTGGTCCCGCCCGGGACGATTATCACCACCCTCACCTTGGAAAAAGGCAGGGTCAGCCGTCTGAGCGGGCAGACCCCTTCCTTTTCCCTGTTTTACGAGGCGCTCCTGGCGTCGCCCTTCTTTAAAGATCTGCAGGTAATGGAGGGGATTACCACCAACCCGGAGGGGCTGGAGGTCTTCCACCTTTCCGTTCCGGCCGGGGTTGGGAGAGGAGATGAAAGAACAAGATGAAGTTGGACCGGAAGAAGATCCTCCCCCTGTTTGTGATTGTTTGCTCCTTGACGGTATTGGCCTGGCGGTTCGGCGCCCCCCTTCTCCGTCCCGGCCGGGCCCCGGAAGACCTTAAGCTCCTGCGGGAAAGGGTGAGCACCGCCCGGGCCCTGCTGGAAGAGAAGGACCGGTTGGATGAGGAGATTGGCCGGCTGGAGGAGGCGGTGACCCGTTGGGAGGGACGTTTTTATTGGCTGCCACGGGAAAGCGCCCTCGCCGAACTGGTGGCCGCCCTGGACCGGCTGGCGGCCGGGTCCGGCCTGAGCGTCCGGGAAAAACGCCTCCACCGGCGGTTACCCGCAGTGGAAGGGTGGGAAAAGGTCGGGGTCACCATTAGCGGCCGGGGGGAGTTCGCCGGGTTGACCAAGTTTTTAAGCGACGTTTTGCAGGAAGGAAGGGTGATCCTGGTCGAAAAGATCCATTTAACCGCCGAACCCCGCAGCGGGTGGCTTTCTTACCAGATTACCCTGACCACGCTCACCAGAGGAGAGGGGATGGAATGATGCGGGAGAAATGGTTGCTACCTGTCGCCCTGGGCTTGTCCCTGGCGGCCGGCGGTTTCTTTGTTTATAGCTACAACCAATGGCGGCAGCCGCTTACTCTCCCTGCGGCCGGCAGGGAAAGAATCACCGCCGGCCGGGAGGGCCTGCCCTCCCCGAGCCTGCTGGAGAGGGCAGATCTGGCCGGCGTCTATTTCAACCCCTTTTTCCCCGGCAGCGTGGAATTGGAAAGGACAGACCTGCGCCGTTCCGGCCTGGTGCTCCGCGGCACCTTGCTGGGGAAGGAATCCCTGGCCATAGTGGAATCGGCCGCTGACCCCAACCAGAGCTGGCTGGTGCGGGAGGGGGACGAGGTGATGGGGGAGAAGATCCTCCTGATCGGCAGGGGCTGGGTGGAGGTGTTGGTCAACGGGGTACACACCCGGCGCCTGGAGACAGAGTAAAAAAAAGATAAAGGATAAAAGCCGGCCTGCCGGCTATTTTTTTGAGATTACAGCAGTTATTTGGGTTTTTTTTCCTTGACACCGGACAAAGAATATATTATATTTTGGTTTGTTAGGAAATTGCACGTTCAGGGAAAAATTGGTTATAAAGGCAAACGAAAAGACATAAGTATAAAAAGCCATGAGAGTATAAGCAGGAAAGAACCAGTACATATCAGAAGAAGGTCATCTCTCGCGGCCCGTCCCGCATTGCCCAATAAGATGCGCGGACCGGACAGCACATTGACTCACGACTGAGCGCGCATGCACGCGCTAATCAACTGAGAAGGAAGGAGGGATGGGGCCGGCGTTAGAGTGGCGTAAATCTTCCTTATGTCGGAATGTCGGATTGGGTTAATGAGCTTATTTGAAAGGAGCAGCGAAACCACGTGAAGAAAAGATTAGGGTTTTTTGCCATTACGGTTTGTTTGGCTGCCATCTTTATCTCGACGGTATTTGGCCAGACCTTATACTCCTCGCAGACTGGTAGCCATGGCGGTTACTTTTATTCGTTCTGGACCGACGGCGGTGGCTCAGTAAGCTTCACGCTGGGGGATGGCGGTAATTTCAGCGTTTCCTGGAGCAACTGTGGAAACTTCGTCGGTGGTAAAGGCTGGAGCACCGGTTCTTCAAACCGGGTAATCGGTTATAATGCTGGTGCTTTCTCGCCCTCCGGCAACGGCTATCTGTGTGTCTATGGTTGGACCAGAAACCCGCTGGTCGAGTACTATATCGTCGACAGCTGGGGCAACTGGCGTCCGCCTGGAGCATCCTCGATGGGTACCGTCAACAGTGACGGCGGCACCTACGACATCTACAAGACCACCCGTTACAACCAGCCGTCCATCGAAGGGACCAGAACCTTCGATCAGTACTGGAGCGTCCGGACATCGAAGAGATCGACCGGGAGCAACGCCACCGTTACCTTTGCCAACCATGCTAATGCGTGGGCCAGCAGGGGCTTGCGGCTGGGCAGCCATGACTACCAGATTATGGCGGTCGAAGGCTACCAGAGCAGCGGCTATGCCAACGTCACCGTCTGGGATGGCGGCAGCGGCGGCGGTGGCGGCGGTGGCGGCGGCGGCACCACTCCTCCGCCTGGTGGCGGCGGTGGCGGTGGCGGCGGTGGAACATCGCCCTCAACCAACACCTGGTACCGGATTATTAACCGCCAGAGCGGGAAAGCCCTGGATGCCGGTGGCAGCGGCGACGGCGCCAATGTCCAGATTTATGCCTACCATGGTGGACAGAACCAGCAGTGGCGTTTGATGGATGTCGGCAGCGGCTACTACCGGATCGAAGGCCGTCAGAGCGGCAAGGTGCTGGATGTAGCGAACCAGTCCTCCTCCGACGGTGCCAATGTCCAGATCTACTCCTACTGGGGCGGCCAGAACCAGCAGTGGAGAGTCGAGAGCGTTGGCAGCGGTTACTACCGGATCGTCGGCCGTCAGAGCGGGAAAGCTCTTGACGCGGGCGGAACCGGCGACGGCGCCAATGTCCAGATTTACTCCTACTGGGGCGGCGAGAACCAGCAGTGGAGCTTCCAGAACCCCTAATGGGGTGAGATAGCCCCTAAGCAAAAATGCCCGCCCGTTTTATACGGGCGGGCATTTTTTGTGTCTGCCGTCCAGTTTTCCCCCGTGAAGCACGCCGGTCAATTCTTCGCCGCGACACTGTGCACGGTGAGGGGGAGGGAACTTTCGAGCCGGTTGTCTACTGCCAGATCAATACGGTAGCGCCCGGGCTTTTCAAAGCGTAAACCATTGAGGTCCAAAACGGTGTTCCCACAGACCGAGTAGATATCCGGGGGAAAGCTGATATTGATCCTGCCTTCAATGATCGGCACGATCGGGTTGCCGTCCTCATCCACAATACTAAGCCGCAGGCGGTGTTCGCCTTCTTCGATCCGGTCAAAGCGGATGCGCAGCGCAATGGAGCAGTGCGGGTGGATGAAGGGGAATTCCTTAGCAGAAATGGTGTCAAAGACCCCGAGGAGGCTTAATTTACCCGCATATTCCGCGGCGGCGTCGCATAAGGCGAAAATTTCGGTCTTCAACCTCTGTACCTCCTTTAAAACAGTGACCTCCCCGTCTTGTTTTCCCAGTCAGCCGATGAAAAAGAAACACGGTGTAACAGTCCGGTCAAAAGAATATTTGATAGATTCTTTGGACGGGGGATAAAACCCTTCTTGTTTCTCAAGAATACCGGCGGCAAAAAACAAGCAGGAGAGATTTGTATCCATTTAAGGAAGGATTAAAAAATTTAACGTCGAATTAAAAAAATAACTGTCGATAAAATCTGGACAGATTTATGAAATGAAAGGGGGTAGGTTGCGGGCAAAAAAGATATTGAGGATTGAGATACTTTGACTTGCAACCTAACATGAAAATGTAAAGGAGGATTTACGAAGTGCGGAGAAATTGGCTGGTATTACTTATAGTTTGCTTGGCCGTTGTGATGATGGCCGTGCTTCCGGGCTGCCGGTCCAAGACCAAGAAACCCGCTGAGGAAACGCCGAAAGTTGACGGTATCCTCATCGAAAAAGCCGGTATGAAAACGATTAATTTTACCGACTTGGCCTGGCAAAAAGTGGCAACTCCGGATTTGAACGCAATGAAAGATTTGGCCGCGATCGAGACGGACGCTGCAGCCACCACTCCTGACCTTTCCAAAGTCTCCGGTGGCGGTATCTATTTTGTCGACGTCGGCGATGCCACGCAGAATCTCTGCATTGGCTCGATTAAATGGACAGGCGCCGATGATGATAATGTTACCGATGGTTTTGGAGAGTTTCCTGAAGACGAGGACTCTCGTCCAATTATCCAAAACGGTGTGATAAATACTGTTTATTCGCCGGATTCAGGATACGCCTGGACTGCCTATTGCCCTGACTATGCTGACGAAGGCGCTACCCTGGCCCAGATCGACAAGTATTATGACGGGCGGATTAAATTATATGGGAGCAAGGATCAGTATAAGGGCGGCAGTGCTGAATCCACCTTTATGGAAGCGGGCGCCTATATCTACACCATGTTTGCCAAGGCTCCGGCAGAGGGAGAGGAACTGTCAATTGATAAGGAACTGGATATGACAGAAGGTAGTGTAAGTATAGAATTCCTGTCAGACGATTCGGGCGCTTATCCGGTAGTCATCAAACTTCTGGTCAGAGACGCCAACGGCGACTGGTAC
>LSQX01101506.1_pt2 | contig 13713 bp, 12 predicted proteins | sample 654561 | NCBI WGS metagenome assembly LSQX01 (sample SAMN04489861, study PRJNA283612) | anaerobic digester metagenome | isolation source: 4 biogas reactors fed with cattle manure at either 37C or 55C with and... | place: Denmark: Kongens Lyngby | collected 2014 | reverse complement strand
GGCCGCACCGCCCAGCGCCAGCTGGAGAAGCTCGGCGTCACCGTCAAGCTCAACGCGATGGTCACCCACGTCGACGACAAGACCGTCACCTACAAGTCCATGGTCGACGGCTCCGAGACCACCATCGAGGCCTTCACCAAAATCTGGTCCGCCGGCGTCGCCGCCTCCCCGCTGGGCCGCCTCGTCGCCGAGCAGGCCGGCGTCGAGATGGACCGCGCCGGGCGCGTCATGGTCAACGACGACCTCACCGTCGGCGAGCACCGCAACGTCTTCGTCATCGGCGACATGTCCAACTACAAGAACCTGCCGGGCGTCGCCCAGGTCGCCATCCAGGGTGGTCAGTACGCCGCCGAGCAGATCGCCGACCAGGTCGCCGGCCGCACCGCCGTCGACGAGCGCCCCACCTTCGAGTACTTCGACAAGGGCTCCATGGCGATCGTCTCCCGCTTCAACGCCGTGGTGAAGATGGGCAAGGTCGAGGTCACCGGCTTCATCGGCTGGCTGCTGTGGCTGGCCGTCCACGTCCTCTTCCTCGTGGGCTTCCGCAACCGCTTCGTCTCCATGATCAACTGGGGCGTCAACGCGCTGTCCCGCACCCGCTACAACCTGGCGACCACCCGCCAGCAGCTGCACTCCCGTACCGCGCTGATGAAGCTGCAGGCCATCACCTCCGAGATCGAGGGCGACACCCCGATCGAGCTGCGTGACACCACCAAGTTCACCGGCAAGAAGGAGTTGCGCTAAGCCGCTCCCGCCCGACAACCCCCGAAGAGGAACGAACACGCCCCACTGTGTTCGTTCCTCTTCTTTTCCACCCTTCCCGCTCGGTGGTCGGCCCTGACCCGGGGGCTATAATCGAGGACAGTTGTGACATCGACACACACCCCACCACTCCCTGAGAGGTTGACACGTGACCACCGTTATCCCGCCTGTGACCCAGGCCTGGGAAGGCTTCGCTGAGGGGGCGTGGACCGACACCATCGACGTCCGCGACTTCATCCAGCGCAACTTCACCCCCTACACCGGCGACGCCGCCTTCCTGGCCGGCCCCACCGACAAGACCCTCCGCACCTGGCAGCACCTGGAGGACAACTACCTGTCCGTCGAACGTGAACGCCGCGTGTACGACGTCGACACCGAGACCCCCGCGGACATCGACGCCTTCGGTCCCGGCTACATCAGCGAGGACGACGACGTCATCGTCGGCCTGCAGACCGAGACCCCGCTCAAGCGCGCCATGATGCCCTACGGCGGCTGGCGCATGGTCGAGACCGCCCTCCGCGAGGCCGGACGCGAACCGGACCAGCGCGTCAAGGACATCTTCACCCGCTACCGCAAGACCCACAACGACGCCGTCTTCGACATCTACACCCCCCGCATCCGCGCGGCCCGCTCCTCCCACATCATCACCGGCCTCCCCGACGCCTACGGCCGCGGCCGCATCATCGGCGACTACCGACGCGTGGCGCTCTACGGCGTCGACAGGCTCATCGCCGACAAGGAGGCCGCCAAGCACGCCGTCCACGACGCCGGCTTCTCCGAGCACTGGGCCCGCTACCGCGAGGAACACGCCGAACAGATCCGCGCGCTGAAGAAGCTGAAGGTCATGGCGGAGTCCTACGGCTTCGACATCTCCGGCCCCGCCACCACCGCCCAGGAGGCCGTCCAGTGGACCTACTTCGGCTACCTCGGGGCAGTGAAGTCCCAGGACGGCGCCGCCATGTCCATCGGCCGCCTGTCGAGCTTCCTCGACATCTACATCGAACGTGACCTCGCCGCCGGCACCCTCACCGAGGAGGGCGCCCAGGAGCTCATCGACGCACTGGTCATCAAGCTGCGCATCGTCCGTTTCCTGCGCACCATCGACTACGACCAGATCTTCTCCGGCGACCCCTACTGGGCGACCTGGTCCGACGCCGGCTTCATGGACGACGGCCGCCCGCAGGTCACCCGGACGTCCTTCCGCCTGCTGCAGACCCTCCGCAACCTGGGCCCCGCCCCCGAACCGAACATCACCATCTTCTGGGACGACCAGCTGCCGGAGGGATACAAGGAGTTCTGCGCGGCCATCTCCATCGAGACCTCCTCGCTGCAGTACGAGTCCGACAAGCAGATCCGCGACCGCTGGGGCGACGACGCCGCCATCGCCTGCTGCGTCTCCCCCATGAAGGTGGGCAAGCAGATGCAGTTCTTCGGCGCCCGCGTCAACGCGGCGAAGACCCTGCTCTACGCCATCAACGGCGGCCGCGACGAGATGAGCGGCAAGCAGATCGTCGAGGGGCACTCCCCCATCACCGGCGACGGCCCCCTCGACTTCGACGAGGTGTGGCAGAAGTACGAGGAGATGCTCGACTGGGTGATCGGCACCTACGTCGAGGCGCTCAACATCATCCACTGGTCGCACGACAAGTACGCCTACGAGGCCATCGAGATGGCCCTCCACGACTCGGACATCATCCGCACGATGGGCTGCGGCATCGCCGGCCTGTCGATCGTGGCGGACTCCCTCTCCGCGATCCGCTACGCCGACGTCTACCCGGTGCGTGACGAGACCGGCCTCATCGTCGACTACCGCACCGAGGGCGAGTTCCCCGTCTACGGCAACGACGACGACCGCGCCGACGACATCGCCGCGACCATCGTCCACACCGTCATGGCGAAGATCAAGGAGATCCCGCTCTACCGTGACGCGATCCCCACCCAGTCGGTGCTCACCATCACGTCGAACGTCGTGTACGGCAAGGCGACCGGCAACTTCCCGTGCGGCCACCGGGCGGGCACCCCGTTCGCGCCGGGTGCGAACCCGACGAACGGCGCCGACAACCACGGCATGCTCGCGTCGATGCTGTCCGTCGGCAAGCTCGACTACAACGACGCCCTCGACGGCATCTCACTGACCAACACCATCACCCCCTCCGGGCTCGGCCGCACCAAGGACGAGCAGGTTGAGAACCTCGTCGGCATCCTCGACGCCGGTTTCATCATGGACGAGAACTAGGAGAACCCAGTGTCCACCAAGACCTTCGACGAGCGCATGGCCGACATGAAGGCCGCCCGCGCCGCCCACAACATGGAGTCCGGCCTCTACCACGCCAACATCAACGTCCTCGACCAGTCGACCCTCGAGGACGCGATGCACAACCCGGAGAAGTACCCCAACCTGACGGTGCGTGTCTCGGGTTACGCGGTGAACTTCGTCAAGCTGACGAAGGAACAGCAGCAGGACGTCATCTCCCGGACCTTCCATCACGGTGCCTGAGGACGGCGTCGCCGGCGTCGTCCGCCTCTCACCCGAGGAGGGTGAGCGGGTCCGGGGCGTCGCCGCGGGCCTCGGCGGCACCGCCGAGGATCTCACCCGTCCTGAGCTTCTCGACGCCCGCGTCACCGGCGACGTCGCCCTCGTCCACTCCTGGGAGATGGTGACCGCCGTCGACGGCCCCGGGACGAGGATGACGCTGTTCCTCAGCGGTTGTCCGCTACGCTGCCAGTACTGCCACAACCCCGACACGATGGAGATGCGCACGGGCACCCTGGAGCGCGTCGAGGACGTCGTCAGCCGCATCAAGCGCTACCGGCGTATCTTCCGGGTCACGCGTGGCGGGCTGACGATCTCAGGTGGGGAGCCGCTCTTCCAGCTGGCCTTCACCCGGCGGGTGCTGGCGGAGGTGCATGCGGCGGGGATCCACACGGCGATCGACACGTCGGGGTTCCTCGGGGCGCGTCTGAGCGATGAGGACCTGGGGAACATCGACCTCGTGCTTCTCGACGTCAAGGCCGGCGACGAGGCCACCTACCGCGAGGTCACCGGCCAGTCGCTGCAGCCGACGATCGACTTCGGTGACCGTCTCGCCGCACTGGGCAAGCCCGTGTGGGTGCGGTTCGTGCTGGTGCCGGGGCTGACGGACGATCCGGCGAACATCGAGCGGGTGGCGGACATCGTCGCCCGCTGGCCGAACGTGGAGCGCGTGGAGGTGCTGCCCTTCCACAACATGGGCGCCGACAAGTGGCGGGCCCTGGGCCTGCGCTACAACCTGGGCAGCACGAAGCCGCCGACGTCCCGTTCCCTACGGGAGGCGCGGCAGGTGTTCCGGGACCGCGGGATCGTCACGTACTGACCAGGGCCATCGCGGAGCGGTCGCGGATCGGGTGGATGTTCCGGCGGGGTGGCCCGCCGTCCGGTGGGTGGTGGACCACCCCGCCGGGTGCCCTCTCCATCCGGCCGTGGCGGGGCGGGGCGGGGCGTCGGGGTCGTCGTCGTGGCGGGCGTTGTGCAGACGGCACAGCATCGTGAGGTTGCGGATGTTCGTCTCGCCGCCCTCCGCCCAGGCGGTGAGGTGGTGGACCTCGCACTCGGAGGCCGGGGTGGTGCACCCGGGGTACGGGCAGACGATCGTCTCCGCGGAGAGGAGGACGCGCTGCTTGAAGTTGGCGAAGCGCTCGTCCCGGTACATGTTCACCCCGCCGTGCACCGGGTCGAAGATCCCGACGTAGCCCTCGTCGGCCATCGCCTCGGCGACGAGTTCGGCGCCGGTGATGGTGGTGCCGTCGGTGCGGGCGAAGACGGTCTCGTCGCCCTCCTGGCGCAGCACCTTCATCGACTCCGGCAGCGGGAGGACCGTCACCACAACCTCCCGGGCGGGTCCGACCCCGCCCTTCCGGGTGGCGAGGAACGCGTCGAACATCGCCTGCTCGTAGGTCAGCCGCGGGTCGTCGCGACGGAGCTGACCGGCCACGGTGCGGATGCCGCCGAGCACACCGGCGATGACGCGTTCGGGGCCGGTGACCGTGAAGGTGCGGTTGCCCAGGCCGTCGGTGTTCTTGCCGCCCTTGAGGGCCCGTCGGCCGTAGGCCTTCCTCTCGGCGTCCTCCACCCCGCGGTTGTACTCGCGCACCCGGTCGGCGGCAGCCCGGTCGATCTCGGCGACGGTGCCGCGGAGGGCGCACAGTTCGACGCGGAGTTCCCATTCGGTGACGGCGGCGCCGGCCAGGAGCTTCCGGACGTGCTTCTCGACGACCATGAGCGCGTCCGGGGACAGTCCGGCACCGGCGGCGCGGGCGGCGGCCTGCCGGGCGCGTTGCCGGGTGGGCCCGTGGTAGGTGGCGGCGTGTCGCACCCACGCGGCGGCGTCCCGGATGCCGAGGGCCTCGAGATCGGCGACGGTGACGGCGCCGGAGGCGATGTCGCCCAGCACCGTCATGGCCCGCAGGGCCCGCAGCATCTCGAGGGTGTTCATGCCCCGCACGGTAAACGTGCGACAGGCACTCGTCGAGAAGCAGTGTCCCGGACCTGTGGACAGACCCGGCCTGTCCACAGATTCCAGTGTTCCGGTCACACGACCGGTTGACAATCCCTAGCGCAGCGGGTCGAAGGGGCGGATCGTCGGGTGGGTCTCCCCGGTGTCGATGAGCTGCGCCAGGTACCGGCCGGTCGCGGGGCCGAGGACGATGCCCCACATGCCGTGGCCGCCGGCGACGTAGACGTTCTCCGAGGCCGTGCGTCCGACGAGGGGCCGCCCGTCCGGGGTGACGGGGCGCGAGCCCACCCACTCGTCCTGCCGGTTGTCCAGGTCGACGCCCGTCATGACGCGCCGGGCCTGGTTGACGATCGCCTCGATGCGCCGCGGGTGGAGCGGTTCGTCGGGGCGGCGGAACTCCATCGTCCCGGCGATGCGGAAGCGTCCCCGGTAGGGCGTGCAGGCGATGCGGTGGTGCGGCAGGTAGACGGGGTGCTCGGCGGGCTGCTCGGTCTCCACGGTGAAGGAGTAGCCGCGCCCGGCCTGCACGAGGGTGCGCACCCCGTGGGCCTGGGCCAGGCGGGGCAGCCACGCCCCGGTGGCGATGACGACGGTGCCGGTGCTGAGGCGCTCGCCGGTGTCGAGGACGACGGCCGGGTCGGAGCCGCCGACGACGCTGACCACGTGGGCGTCGGTACGCAGGTGTCCGCCCCGGTCCACGACGGCCCGGCCGAGCGCCTCGACGTAGGGGCCGGGTTCGATGAAGCGTTGGCCGTCGAGACGGTAGGCGCAGGTGACCGCGTCGGAGAGCATGGGCGCCAGGGAGGTCGCGTCGTCCAGCGGGGTGAGCGGGGCCTCCTGGCCGTGGCGCACCACGCCGTCGAGCTCGCGGAGGAAACCGGCGGCCTGGGACTCCTTCTCGAAGGCGATGACGAAGGGGCCCTCCCGTGTCCAGGCGTCGACGCCGCCGAGCTCCAGTTCGTCGAAGGCGGCGAGGGCGACCAGGTCGATGGGGGTCAGTGCGGCCATCGTCGCGTCCCAGGCCCGGGCGGTGGCCTGCGCCATGAAGCGGGTGAGGAAGGCCCACAGGCCGGGGTCGACGCGGAGGGGCATGGAGAGGGCGGCGTCGGCGTCGAGAAGCGCGGTGGGGCCGTAGCGCCACAGGCTGGGGTCGGACAGCGGGATGGTCTTCGCGGGGGCCAGCCAGCCGGCGTTGCCCCAGGAGGCGCCGGCGGCGACGCCCTCCCGGTCGAGGACGGTGACCTTGTGGCCGCGTTCCTGCAGGTGCCAGGCGGTGGCGAGGCCGACCATGCCGGCGCCGATCACGGTGGTGTCTCTGACTCTGCTCATGCGCCCTATGGTAATCTCTGTCACATCGACATGGGGTGCGCGGTCGCCGCGCTGAGATCACACCCACGGAACCTGCTCTAGTTCGGACTAGCGAAGGGATTGTCATCACTGTTCTGCACGCCTGCGACACGTTGCGTACAGATGCGCCTCTGGTGCAGTGCCTGACCAACACGGTCGCCGCCGCCCTGAGCGCCAACGTCCTCCTCGCCGCCGGGGCCTCCCCCGCGATGATCGACACCCCGGAGGAGGCGGGGGATTTCGCCCGTCTGGCCGCCGGGGTGCTGGTCAACGTGGGCACCCCGACCGCCGCCCGCTACGAGGCGATGCGCGCCGCCGTCCGCGGCGCCACCGACATGGACACCCCCTGGGTCCTTGATCCCGTCGGCGCCGGCGTGCTCGGTCACCGCACGAGGTTCGTGCGGTCCCTGCTTGCCGACGCCACCCTCGCCGCCCCCACCGCCATCCGGGGCAACGCCTCCGAGATCGCCGCCCTCGGTGGCGGCGGGACCGGGGGCCGGGGCGTCGACACGGCGCACCGTGTCACAGACGCCCTGTCGGCCGCCCGGGCCCTCGCGGAGAGCACCGGGGCGGTCGTCGCGGTGTCCGGCCCCGTCGACCTCATCGTCTCCCCCGGCCGCGAGACCTGGCTGACCTCCGGTGACCCGCTGCTCACGCGGGTCAGCGGCACCGGCTGCGCCCTGGGCGCGGTGTGCGCGGCGTACCTGGGGCTGGGCGTCGGGAAGCATGACGCCGTGCTCGCCGCACACGCGCACCTGGGGGCCGCCGCGCAGGTCGCGGCGCGTTCCGCCACCGGGCCGGGCGGCTTCGCGGCCGCCTGGCTCGACGCCGTCCACCACCTCACCTCCGCGGAGATCGCGGACCTCGTCTCCTGGAAGGATCACCCATGACCCCCCGTATTCTCTCCATCGCCGGCACCGACCCGACCGGCGGCGCCGGCGTCCAGGCCGACCTGAAGTCCATCGCCGCGGCCGGGGGCTTCGGCATGGCCGCAGTCACCGCCCTCGTCGCCCAGAACACCCACGGCGTGCGTTCCGTGCACACCCCGCCGCACGACTTCCTGCGGGAGCAGCTGGCCGCCGTCTTCGACGACGTCACCGTCGACGCCGTGAAGATCGGCATGCTGGGCGACGCCGAGACTGTCGCCGTCGTCTCCGCGGCACTGGAGGCCCACCCGGTCCCCCACGTCATCCTCGACCCGGTGATGGTGGCCAGCTCCGGTGACCGCCTGCTCAACGAGGACGCCGAGGCCGCCGTACGTGAGCTGGTGCGCCGCGTCGACGTGATCACCCCGAACCTGCGTGAGCTGGCCGTGCTCTGCGACGCCGAGATGGCCACCACCCTCGACGAGGGCATCGAGCAGGCCCGGGGACTGGCGGCGGAGACGGGCACGGTAGTGATCGTCAAGGGTGGGCACCTGACCGGCCCGGAGGCCGACAACGCGGTCGTCGCCCCCGACGGCGCGGTGCACCACGTGCCGACGCCGCGCGTCGACACGCAGAACACCCACGGCACCGGCTGCTCCCTGTCCGCCGCCCTGGCCACCCGCATCGCCGCCGGCGACAGCGTCGCCACCGCCCTCGAGTGGGCGACCCGCTGGCTGCACGAGGCCATCACCCACTCCGACGCCCTCGACGTGGGCACCGGCCACGGCCCCGTCGACCACTTCCACCGCATGCGCCGCCTCGAGGCCGCCGCCTCCGCCCGCCCGTGGGCCCCGCGCACCGACGTCCCCGCCCCCACCCCGCACCTGGCGCCCGCCGGCCCGCACACGCAGGCCATGTGGGACGCCACCGGTGAGGTGTGGAACGAGATCATGGACCTCGCCTTCCTCCGCGAACTGTCCTCCGGCGCGCTGCGCCACGCGGACTTCGCCTTCTACCTCGACCAGGACGCCCAGTACCTCAACCGCTACTCCCGCGCCCTGGCGCTGCTGTCCTCTCGCGCGCCGGCCCAGGCCGACCAGATCTTCTGGGCGGAGTCCGCACGCGAGGTCCTCGCGGGTGAGGCCCAGCTGCACCGCGACTGGCTCGGCGGCAACGACCTCCAGGTGACCGACCCCTCCCCCGTCACCCTCGCCTACACCAACTTCCTCGTCGCCTCCTGCGCCGTCGAGCCCTACGTGGTCGGCGCCGCCGCGGTGCTGCCCTGCTTCTGGCTCTACGCGGAGATCGGCATGGAGCTGGCCCGGGCCAACACCCCGGACCACCCCTACCACGCCTGGCTGGCGACCTACGGCGGCGAGGAGTTCAACGCCGGGGCCCGCGCCGCGATCGAGCGCACCGAGGCGGCCCTGGCGGCGGCGTCCCCGGAGGAGCGGGAGCAGGCGATGACCGCCTACCTCAGGGCGTGCGTGTACGAGCGGGAGTTCTTTGCCCAGGCTGACCGGGCCTGGTGAGCACGGCCACGAGAAAATCGGAGCCCTCGGTGAAGGGCTGCAGGTCCCACGTCCCGAACAGGTGCTCCGGTTCCAGGCCGGCCGCCGTGGCGGTGGCCAGGAAGTCGTCGAAGGCCCACCCGCGGCCCGCCCCGAAACCGGCGACGAAACGACCCCCGGGCCGCAGCGCCGCGGCGATGTTGTCCAGCGCCGCCTGACGCCCGAAGGGGTCGAGGAAGCACATCACGTTGCCCGCCGCGACCACCAGGTCGTAGTCCGTGGGCAGCGGGTCGTGGCAGAGGTCGCCGACGCGCCACTCCCCCTCGTAGCGGGCACGGGCATGGTCGATGAGGACGGGGTCGATGTCGATCCCGGTCACCCGGTGTCCCCGTTCCGCCAGGTAGCCGCCCAGGCGGCCCTGCCCGCAGCCCGCGTCGAGGATGCGGGCGCCGCGGGGCACGAGGGCGTCGATAAGGCGGGCCTCGCCGTCGATGTCCTCGCCCCGCTCGAGCATCGTCTGCCAGCGGCGGGCGTAGTCGTGGGAGTGGGCGGGATTGCGGTCGGTGAGCTCTCTCCAGGTGGACATGCGGCCCAGTATAGGAAGACCGAGCGGCTAGACTCGGCTGCGTGCTCAGCCCATTCGAACGCTCCCGCCGACCCGTGGATGTCCCGGAGCCGCACCCCCGCCTGAAGGTCCCGGTGGAACGCGCGATCGACCACTGCCGCGTGTTCATGGACGGCGAACGCCTCCCCGGTGAGTACATCCCCTCCTCCGCCCTCAACGAGGTCGCCGAGCACGGCAGCGGCTTCGTCTGGCTGGGGCTGCGGGAGCCGGACGCCCACCAGATGGAGCGTGTCGCGGAGCAGTTCGGCATTCACCCCCTCATCGTCGAGGACGCCGTCACCGCCCATCAGCGCCCCAAGGTCGAGCGTTACGACGACCAGCTGTTCATGGTCGTCCGTTCCGTGAAGTTCCGGGCGGAGGCCTCGGAGGGGGACTCCCGCGAGATCATCTCCACGGGTGAGGTGCAGGTCCTCATCGGCCCGCAGTTCATCATCACCGTCCGGCACGGCGCGGAGCTGCCGGAGCTGTCCGGCGCCTTCGAGGAGAATCCGGAGCTCGTGGCCCTCGGGCCGGGGGCCCTGGCCTGGCGGGTGGCGGACCACCTCGTCGACGAGTACTACCGCATCGCCGAGCTGCTGGAACAGGAGGTCGACGACCTGGAGGAGGAGGTGTTCACCCCCGGCTCGCGTTTCAACATCGAGCAGATCTACATGTACAAGCGGGAGATCCTCGAGATGCGGCACTCCACCGACCCGCTCGCCCCGGCACTGCGGTCCCTCATCACCGAGAACCGCGACATCCTGGGCAAGCAGCTGCGCAGCTACTTCCGTGACGTCCTCGACCACGAGATGCAGGTCCGCGACCGGATCGCCGGCTACGACGAGAGGCTCTCGGCGCTCATCGACGCGTCGGTGGCGAAGATCACCATGCAGCAGAACACCGACATGCGCACCATCTCCGCGGTGGTCGGCATGGCGGCCGCCCCCACCCTCATCGCCGGCATCTACGGCATGAACTTCACCAACATGCCGGAACTGGACTCGGAGTACGGGTACTTCATCGTGCTCGGGGTCATCGCCTTCATCGTGGCGCTCATGTTCTGGTGGTTCCGACGAAACAACTGGCTGTGACCCATGACCGACATCCTTCTCTTCGGTGCGACCGGTTTCGCCGGACGCCTCACCGCCGCCCACCTGGCGGCCCACCACGGCGACCTGGAGGTGGTGCTGGCGGGCCGGGACGCAGGCAGGCTCACGGAGCTGCGCGACGAGCTCAACCCCGCCTGGGACGTCGCCGTCGGGGACTCCCGCTCCGCCGCGGACATGAGGGCCCTGGCGCGCCGGGCCCGGGTGGTGATCAACTGCGTCGGCCCCTACTCCCTCCACGGCGCCGAACTGGTCCACGCGTGCGCGGAAGCCGGCACCGACTACGTCGACCTGTGCGGCGAGGCGCCGTTCATCCGCCGCACCATCGACGCCCACCACCGCACGGCGCAGGAGTCGGGCGCCCGGATCGTCCACTCCTGCGGCTTCGACTCGGTCCCCTCCGACATGGGGGTGTTCGCGCTGCTGCGGCACGCCGGGGAGGAGATGAAGAGGGTGACGATGGTCGTCGAAAAGCTCCGTGGCGGGCTCTCCGGCGGCACCATCGACTCCATGCGCGCCGTGTCCGCCGAGGCCCACCGCGACCGGGACGTCGCGCGCCTGCTGCACAACCCCTACACGCTCTCCCCCGTCCCCGCCGAGGAACCGTGGCTGGAGGGGAAGGACTTCGAGGTCACTCGGCTTGACGACGGCCGCTGGGCCGGTCCCTTCTTCATGTCCATGTTCAACACCCGCGTTGTCCGCCGTTCGAACTCGCTGCGGGGACAGCGCTTCACCTACCACGAACGCTGGGCCACGGGAGGACGCGTGCGGGCCTGGGCATTGGCCGGGGTCACGGGGGCGCTGTTCCTCGCCGCCCAGAAACCGACCCTCCGCCGCCTCCTGCCCGCCGCCGGTGAGGGCCCCTCGGAGAAGCAGCGCGCGAAGGGACACTTCTCGTTCACGCACCACGGCGTCGGTAGGTCCGGACGGCGCTACTCCTGCACGGTGGCCGCCGACGGCGACCCCGGCTACGACGTCACCGCCATGATGCTCTCGGAGGCGGCGGTGACGCTGCTGCACCACGACGGCGCGGGCGGGGTGCTCACCCCGGCGACGGCCCTGGGTGCCCCCTACCTGGACGCCCTGCAGGCGGGCGGGATGCGCTTCAGCTGCCGCTAGAGTGCCGCAGCACCATGGTGCGCAGTGTGGAGCGGGCCACGAGGCGACCCCCGTTGGTCATGAGGATCTCCCACAGCTGGGTGCGCCCACCCAGCTGGATCGGCGTGGCCTTCGCCTCGATGACGCCGTCGCGGACGGAGTCGATGAAGTCGGTGTCGTTGTTGACGCCGACCACCGGGCCGCCCGCGGACACCACCCCGGCGAGGCTGCCCACGGACTCGGCCAGCGCGCAGAACACGCCCCCGTTGACCAGGCCGACGGGCTGCCGGTGCTGGTCCCCCACCTCGAGGCGGGCGCGGACGCGGCCGTCGGCGATCTGCGTGTAGACGATCCCGAGGTGGGCGTCGAGGCCGACGTTGCGTTCGTTGAGCTGCGCGAGCTGCGCGGCGTCGAGGGCCTTTCCTGTCCCGGCGAGGCGGAAGAGGTCGGTGAAACTGTAGGTCTCGGTCATGAGTGCCGACTCTACTGACCCTTCCAAAATGGTGTGTCTAAACTCTGTGCCATGACCTCCCCTGAGAATCTCGCCCAGATCGGCGTCGTCGGACTCGCCGTCATGGGTTCCAACCTGGCCCGCAACTTCGCCCGCAACGGCCACACCGTCGCCGTGTACAACCGTTCCCCCGAGAAGACCCGCGACCTCATCGCCGAGCACGGTGACGAGGGCACCTTCCTCGCCTCCGAGACCGTCGAGGACTTCGTCGCCTCCCTCGAGCGCCCGCGTAAGGCGATCATCATGGTCCAGGCCGGCGCGGCCACCGACGCGGTGATCAACCAGCTGGCCGACGCCATGGAGGACGGCGACATCATCATCGACGGCGGCAACGCCCTCTACAGCGACACCATCCGCCGGGAGCGGGAGATGGCCGAGCGCAACCGTCACTTCGTCGGCGCCGGCATCTCCGGCGGCGAGGAGGGGGCCCTCAACGGCCCGTCGATCATGCCGGGTGGCCCGAAGGAGTCCTGGGAGACCCTCGGCCCGCTGCTGGAGTCCGTCGCCGCCGTCGTCGACGGCACCCCGTGTGTCACGCACATCGGCCCGGACGGTGCGGGCCACTTCGTCAAGATGGTCCACAACGGCATCGAGTACGCCGACATGCAGGTCATCGGCGAGGCGTACCAGCTGCTGCGCTACGGCGCGGGCATGAGCCCGGCCGAGATCTCCGAGGTCTTCCGCGAGTGGAACTCCGGCGACCTCGACTCCTACCTCATCGAGATCACCGCCGAGGTCCTCGCGCAGGTCGACGCCGAGACGGGGAAGCCGCTCATCGACGTCATCGTCGACGCCGCCGGCCAGAAGGGCACCGGCCGCTGGACCGTCAAGGCCGCCCTCGACCTGGGCATCCCGGTCACCGGCATCGGCGAGGCCGTCTTCGCCCGCGCCCTGTCCTCCTCCCTCGAGCAGCGCGCCGCCGCGCAGGGCGTGCTGCCCGCCGGTGAGCTCGCCACCTTCGAGTCCCTGGGTCTGGACCGCGACGCCTTCATCGAGGACGTCCGCCGCGCCCTCTACGCCTCCAAGCTGGTCGCCTACGCGCAGGGCTTCGACGAGATCCGGGCCGGCTCCGCCGAGCACGACTGGGACGTCGACCCCCGCGACCTGGCCACCATCTGGCGGGGCGGCTGCATCATCCGCGCCAAGTTCCTCAACCGCATCGTCGAGGCCTACGACGCCGACCCGGAACTGCCGTCCCTGCTTCTCGACGCCTACTTCCTCGACGAGCTGCGCGACCTCATCGACTCCTGGCGTCGCGTCATCGTCGCCGCCACCCAGCTGGGCCTGCCGGTGCCGGTGTTCGCGTCCTCCCTGTCCTACTACGACTCGCTGCGCGCCGAGCGTCTGCCGGCCGCCGTGATCCAGGGGCAGCGTGACTACTTCGGTGCGCACACCTACGGGCGCGTCGACAAGCC
>LSQX01223455.1_pt1 | contig 13714 bp, 16 predicted proteins | sample 654561 | NCBI WGS metagenome assembly LSQX01 (sample SAMN04489861, study PRJNA283612) | anaerobic digester metagenome | isolation source: 4 biogas reactors fed with cattle manure at either 37C or 55C with and... | place: Denmark: Kongens Lyngby | collected 2014 | reverse complement strand
TCTTTACCTTCTTTATCAAATTCTAAGGCTACTACTGGTGAATCTACACCAAGTTCATTTTTTTGAAAAGTTACTTCAGCCTTTAACACATTTTTACCAGTTAAAACTATGTCTCCTGTAGGTTCAATAAATTGTAATTGTGCTGTTTTTCCAATTAAATCTATTGCATCCTGTGGATTATCTACTCCAGCTAGCTCTACTCTAATTCGATTTTCACCTTCTAATGAAATATTAGGCTCTGAAATTCCCAGCCCATTTACCCTTTCGTTAATAATAGCTCTTGATTGATCCATAAGCTTTTTTAGCTCAGGCCCTTTCTCATCTGTTTTCGCTTCTAGAACAACATATACTCCTCCCGCTAAGTCTAAACCTAATTCCATGGAATCTTTAGCGGTTTCAACTTCATATTTTCCAACAGTTAGTCCATTTAAAGCAACAAAAACACTACCACTAACTATTGCCAAAATAAGCACTAAAATAATTATACTTTTTGACTTCATTTTATTTCCTCCTAATATTCAAGATTTGCAACTACTGATATTGCACATTCAATTCTTTTCTTTTCCATTTTACAGCCAATTTCATAGGGTTTCATAAGATCATTATGGGCATAATATGCATTGGCATGACAACCACCACTGCAATAAAATCTAGCCCAACAAGTTCTACATTCTTCTTTATTATTTACATTGGCATTTTTAAATACTTCTCTTAATTCAGTATTTTTTATACCTGAATAAATTGTACCAAGCTTAAATTCTTCTTCTCCTACAAATTGGTGGCATGGGTATAAATCACCTTCTGGAGTTACTGCTAAGTACTCGGACCCTGCCCCACAGCCTACAGCTCTTTTTATAATACATGGGCCTTGGGAAAGGTCAACCATGAAATGGAAAAATAAGAAGTCTTTATCTTCTTTCTTTATATGGATATATTCCTTAGAAAAATTTTCATATTCAGCTAATACTGCTTCTATATGTTCTTCTCTTAATGCATAATCCATTTCTTCAGAAGTTACTACTGGCTCAATTGATATTTTTTTAAACCCTTGTTTATAAAAATCTAGTGCATCCTTGGAGAAATCTATATTTTTACTAGTAAAGGTACCTCTTATATAATAATCCTTATCTCCTCTTTTTTCAACCATTGCTTTAAATTTAGGAAGAATTATTTCATAGCTTCCCCCACCATTCATTGTTTTTCTCATATTATCATTTGTTTCTTTTCTTCCATCCAAGCTAAGAACTACATTATCCATATTTTCATTAATAAAGTCAATTTTATTTTCATCTAGTAAGACTCCATTTGTTGTAATAGTAAATCGAAAGTTTTTATTATACTCTTTCTCTAATTCTCTACCATAAGCAACTAAATCCTTCACTAACTCAAAATTCATAAGTGGTTCTCCACCAAAAAAATCAACTTCTAAATTTCTTCGTTTTCCAGAATTCTTGGCAAGAAAATCTAATGATTTCTTCCCAACCTCTAATGACATCATGCTTCTAGTGCCTTTAAAATTGCCTTGAGAAGCAAAACAATAATCGCATTTTAAATTGCAATCATGAGCAACGTGCAAGCACATAGCTTTCACAATATTATCTTCATTATAAGATAATTGACTAATATCAGTTGATTCAGAAAATAATAATCCATCTGATACTATTGATTCTAATTCTTTGCATACATTTCTAATTTCAGTTTCCTCATATGTGTTTTTATATATTTCTATAATTTCATCTATAGATTTATGGTCATAATAGTCTAATATATCATATACAATCTTATCAACAATATGTACTGCTCCACTATTTACATCTAATACTATGTATTTCTCATTTAAATAAAATTTATGCATTCTAGATTCCATTCTTAACCCCCATTCCCATATTAAAACAAATAAAAAGCAGTGGATAAACCACTACCCCTTATAATTTATTTATTTTCACATTTTTGATTTCCTACAGTACAAGATGTCTTACATGCTGATTGACAAGATGTTTGACATTCTCCACAACCACCTTTGATTAGGGTATCTTTTAGGTTGCTTCCACTAATAGTTTTTATGTATTTCATAGTATAACCTCCTATGGATATGATTGTTTTATTATAACATATAAAACTATCATAATAAAGATTTATTTATACTTAAAAACTTCCTTTAAAATTAAAGGAAGTTCTCATTTTACCTTTTGATTTCTAATCTTGATCTAAAGTACTATCTTCGTCTGCTCTCATATTTTTTGATTCATTTTTATTGACTACTGAACCTACAGCCCATTTGGTAATGTCTAATCTGGTTTTAGTAGTTCCAACTTCTATAATAATCATATCGTCTTTTACTCTAAGTATTTTACCATAAATACCGCCAATAGTTATTATTTCGTCTCCAGTTCTTAAACTACTTCTCATTGCCTTAATTTCATTTTCTTTTTTCTTCTGTGGTCTAATTGCAAATAGGTAAAATACAACTAAAAAACCTATTGGAACTATTAAACCTCCATATTGTCCTAAACTCTCCATTAATATAACCCCTCCTTGTATTCTATTATACAATAAATATTTAAAAAAACACTATTTTTATTTAATATAACCATATTTTAAGTAAAATTCATCTCTATATTCCAATAATCTATCTTCTTTTATAGCTTTTCTAATATTTTCCATAAGCTTAATTAAAAAATATAAATTATGAATAGTAGCAAGTCTAGCTCCTAATATTTCATCCACATTAAACAAATGCCTAATATAGGCTCTAGAATAATTAGTACAAGCATAACAATCACATTCTGGATCTAATTTTGTGAAATCATCCTTATATTTTGCATTTCTTACAACTAATCTGCCCTGACTAGTCATAACTGTACCATTTCTTCCTATCCTGGTTGGTAGAACGCAATCTGCCATATCTATTCCCCTTATTACAGCTTCAAATAGATAATCTGGTGTTCCTACACCCATTAAGTATCTTGGCTTGTCTCTAGGCAATATAGGTGTTGTGTAGTCCAATACTTCACACATTAATTCTTTAGGTTCTCCAACACTTAACCCACCTATGGCATATCCAGGAAAGTCCATTTGGACTAAGTCTTTTGCACTCTTCTCTCTTAAATCTTTAAACATACCACCTTGTACAATTCCAAATAAACCTTGTTTATCCCAGTCTTGGTGATAGTCTTTGCATCTTTTAGCCCATCTAGTAGTTCTCTCCATGGATTGCTGTGAATATTCATAGGTTGATGGATAAGGTGTGCATTCATCAAAGCACATCATAATATCAGAACCTAAAGCATTTTGTATTTCTATTGATTTTTCTGGACTAATAAAGTGGGTCGAACCATCAATATGAGACCTAAACTCTACACCTTCTTCTGAGATTTTTCTTAAATCACCTAAGCTAAATACTTGAAATCCACCACTATCAGTAAGAATAGGCAGATCCCAATTCATAAACTTATGTAGCCCTCCTGCTTCTTTAATTAATTCATGACCAGGCTTCAAGTACAAATGATAGGTATTACTTAATATGATTTGGGCACCAAGTTCTTTAACTTCTTCTGGTGTCATAGCTTTTACAGTAGCCCTAGTGCCAACTGGCATAAAAATAGGTGTTTCTATAACTCCATGAGGAGTATATAGTTTACCTAATCTAGCCTTGCTATCCTTTGCTTCTTTTAATAATTCAAATTTTATAGCCATACTTACCCCCTATTACTTTATAAACATTGCATCTCCAAAACTAAAAAATCTATATTGTTCCTCTACAGCTATTTTATATGCTGACATAATATTGTCTCTACCTGCTATTGCGCTTACTAGCATCATAAGTGTTGATTCCGGTAAATGAAAATTAGTTATAATTCTATCAACTATTTTAAATTCATAGCCAGGATAAATAAAAATGTCAGTCCAACCAGATTTACATTCCACAATTCCACTTTCCATACCCAGCGTTTCTAAGGTTCTTGTAGTAGTAGTCCCTACTGAAATTACTTTACCACCATTTTTTTTTGTTCTATTAATTATCTCTGCAGTTTCTTCTGTTAAATGATAGAACTCTGAGTGCATATGATGGTCTAGTATATTTTCTACCTTAACAGGTCTAAATGTTCCTAGTCCAACATGTAATGTAATAAAGGCAATATTTACACCCTTATCTTCAATTTCTTTTAATAATTCTTTCGTAAAATGTAAACCTGCTGTAGGTGCAGCTGCAGATCCTAGGTGCTTGGAATAAACAGTTTGATATCTTTCCCTGTCTTCTAATTTTTCAGTTATATAAGGAGGTAGTGGCATTTCTCCCAACTGGTCTAACACTTCTTCAAATATACCCTCATATTCAAATTGTATCAATCTTGTACCTTCTTCTCCTATTGCCATTATGTTACCTATTAAGAGACCATTTCCAAATTCAATCTTATCTCCAATTTTAGCTTTTTTACCTGGTTTAACTAAAGTTTCCCAAGTATTATTAGCTTTTTTAGTTAATAATAAAAATTCAATTTGTTCTTCTTTACCTACTCTATTACCAAATAATCTGGCTGGTATAACTCTAGTATCATTTAAAACTAAAGTATCCCCTGGATTTAAGTAATCTATTATATCCTTAAATATTTTGTGACTTACCTCCCCAGATTCTTTATCTATTACTAATAGTCTAGACATTTCCCTGCTTTCCATTGGATGCTGTGCTATTAAGCCCTCTGGTAAATCATAATAAAAATCCTTTGTTTTAATATTATTATCCATTAATTATCCCCATTTAAATTAATTATATCTACACCATTATAATAATGGTGTATTATATCTTCATAATTAAATCCTAGTTTAGCCATTTCCATAGCACCATATTGGCTCATTCCCACTCCATGACCATAACCCTTCCCATTAAATACAAAGGTAGTCGGTGTTATTGACATAGACTCTGTAATTGACGCAGTTCTATCTTTACTTACTGCTCTACTTACCACTGTTCTATTGGGAGTACTATAGCCTTTTCCATCTAAAATATATGCACTATTAACCTTGATTTCTACTGGATAACTACTACTTCCATCAATTACATAAATCTTTTTTTCTAAACCTTGCCCTACTTTATCTATATTAAACCAGGTGCTTTTCATTATAGTGCTTCCCATTATAGTTCTAAGATTGTTTCCAGAAATTATTTCTTCTCCTAAGGATCCTACTAATTTTAATTCCAGTACTCTATTAGCAGAGGAAGTCTTTAAAATCTGAACATCTTGAACTTGTCCTATATTTATACCTTTTAAGAGTAACTTACTCCCTATCTCAAGTGGGCTTACTTTTAATGACCAATTATTTGCAGATTGGCCTTCAGAATATACATCATGAACAGGCACTAAATATGGTACACTACCACCCCAAGCAATTGCACTATCCTCAGTATATCCTCCTGATGTTGAATGATAAGGAGTACTTGCAACTTTACCATTATAGTAAACATATATTCCATTAGTTTCATTAACTGCTTGATTTGTATTTGGGTTTTCATTGTCGTATGCTCTATAAACTTGACAGCATGTACTATCACATAGGTTAAAACCCTCTTGTTTATGCTTGTTCATATTTGCCAATGCAAAGCTTCGAGCTACTATTGCTTGAGCCTTTAAAGCTTCCATAGGCCATCCAGCAGGCATTTCTTTTGGTACAACTCCATATAAATAATTTTCTATATTTATATGATTAATCAGACTAATCTTATTATCTTTTGATATAAATGTAATGTAATCTCTATAATTATTCTTATCCACATTTAAAGTAGTTTGAAACATTGTACCTGGTCCAATTATTACACTACCATCAGAAGGCATTGTATAAAGATATTCATCTGACACATTAAATATTTCTATTTCTCCAGCAAAATTTAACCGAACTTTTATCACCAAATCTTCAATATAATTAAGTGGCCACTGTTTGTTATCTACATCATATAGGTTAAATCCACTATCACTGGTTAAGGTATATTCTTTGTTTAAGTCCATAGAAGATCCAATTTTCACATTTAAGAAATCCACTTCTGGTTCAAATGCAAAAGTAGGTATGTTCATGGTTGTTATAAATAATAGAGTGAAAATAATTAGAGTAACAATTCTTTTTTTCATAAGATCCTCCTAATCTTCAATATAGGGTAAATTAAAATGCTCATATGCCAGTTTTGATACTATTCTCCCTCTTGGTGTTCTGTTTAAAAACCCTATTTGTAGTAAATAAGGTTCATATACATCTTCAATAGTAATTCTTTCTTCTCCAGTTGCAGCCGAAATTGTATCTACTCCTACTGGCCCACCATTAAAATTGTCAATCATAGTAAGAATAATTTTCCTATCTACTGAATCCAAACCTAATTCATCAATTTCTAATATTTCAAGTCCATTTTTAGCAGTTTCCCATGTAATAATACCATCTTCTTTTACTTGGGCATAATCTCTTACCCGTCTTAATAATCTATTTGCAATTCTAGGCGTACCTCTAGATCTTCTAGCAATTTCTAATGCACCATTTTCATCAATCACAACATTTAGGATAGAAGCAGATCTTGTAATTATTTGTTTTAAACTATCGATATCATATAAATCTAAATTTAACATTACTCCAAATCTATCTCTAAGAGGAGAAGATAAAAGCCCTGCACGAGTAGTAGCACCTATTAATGTGAATTTTGATAAATCAATTCTAACAGATCTAGCTGAAGGTCCTTTTCCTATTATTAAATCTAGTGCAAAATCTTCCATAGCTGGGTACAATATTTCTTCTACAGTCCTATTAATTCTATGAATTTCATCAATAAAAAGTATATCATCATCGCCAAGATTAGTTAATATACTTGCCAAATCTCCTGCTCTTTCTATGGCGGGACCAGAAGTTACACGAATGTTAACTCCCATCTCATTGGCTATAATATTAGCTAAAGTTGTCTTTCCTAGGCCAGGGGGTCCATATAAAAGCACATGGTCAAGCTGTTCGCTTCTTCCTATAGCCGCTTCAATGAAAATTTTTAGTTTTTCTTTAGCCTTATCTTGTCCTATGTATTCTTTTATCCACTTAGGCCTTAGGGAAAACTCATTTTCTCCATCCTCTTCTACAAGATTTTCACTTATAATTCTATCATTAATTTCTTCCATATCTTTACTCCTTTAGTGTTTAGATAACTTAGATAAGACTATTTTTATTATATCTTCTATACTCATATTTTCTATATCTAATTTTCTCATAACTTTCTCAATTTCAAACTTAGTATATCCTAATGTCATAAGTGCTTGTATAGCTTCATTATAATCATTGTCTCGAGCTAAATCCACATTATTTTCATCAATAAGTATATTAGTATCAATTCTATCCTTTAGTTCTAGTATGATTCTCTCCGCTGTTTTTTTACCAACTCCTGGAGCTTTACATAAAAGTTCAATATCTTTATGTAATATAGCTATTTTAATCTGAACTGGGGTTAATGATGATAGAATTCCAATTCCTACTTTAGGGCCTATTTTAGATACTAATAAAAGTAATCTAAACATTTCCATTTCTTCTTCTGTAGTAAATCCAAAAAGAAATAATCCATCATCTCTAACATGCAATTGAGTAAAAATCATTTGATCTTTTTTGTTAATTTCAATATTCATTATGGAGTTACTTGAAGTAAATACTTTATAACCAATTCCATTATTTTGCAGCACTATGTAATCATCATAAATACTCACAATATCACCAATTAAAAACTCGAACATTTAATCACCTTTTTTAAATTATTTCATTCTAAATTGATCTTTGAATTTTAAAGAACTTCCATGACATATGGCTACAGCCAAAGCATCTGCTGTATCATCTGGCTTTGGGCAATGCTTTAAATTTAGTAATAACTTAACCATCTCTTGTACCTGATGTTTTTCAGCCCTACCATATCCAACCACAGCTTGTTTAATTTGAAGCGGAGTATACTCAAATATATCTAAATTTTTATTTTTTCCTGCCAATACTTGAACTCCCCTAGCTTGTCCAACTTTAATCACAGTTTTAGCATTCTTATTGAAAAATAATTCTTCTATAGCCATATCCGTTGGATTATATTTATCTATAATCACTAATAATTCTTCATAAACAGTTCTTAGCCTATCAGGAAATAATTCATTTGAATCTGTAACTATAGAACCATAAGCTATTGGTTTTAAGTTATTACCTGTACAATTAATAACACCCCAACCAACAATAGCAATACCTGGGTCAATCCCTAATATAATCATAACTTTCTCCTTTTATAAAATCTGTACCTATTGTATCATATTTTACACAAAAAACTAAGTAGATTTCCAATTTATAAAATCCCTCCAGACTAATATCTAGAGGGATTAACATACATTCCATTATGGAACTTCTCATTTTATTTACTAAACTCACCTATTTTAAATCCTGCCGCTTGAATCTTCTCAATTAATCCATTTAAATCTTCTGTTTCTACTCTTAAAATTACCCTCATTATATCTAAAATCTTTGCATCTACAATTGTAAAGTTAAGAATATTTGCATTTTCTCGTCTTAAAACTTCTGTAAGTCTAGCTAGCTGTCCTGGTATGTCAAACATATTAACTACTATTCTACTTCCATATTCAAAACCAAATATCTCTGCAAAAGCATTGAAAATTGCTACATGAGTTAATATACCTACAAATTTATTATTGCTATCCATTACTGCTAAAAAAGGTGTACTTAATTTTTTTAATAAGTAAGAAGCTCTCTCAATTCTTTCATTTTCATGTATAGACTCATAAATATTACTATAAAGGTCTCCAACTACTAAATCATTTAGAAAGGCAGTTTTATCTTTTGAAACCTGATCAAAATAATGTCTGTAAATTGCTTCTTTCATAATTATTCCTTTAAAGACATCCCCATCAAAAACTGGTAAAGATAAAAACTTTCCCTCATTAATTTTTTCTAACGCTGTACCTATTGTATCGTTTAAATTCACTGTTGTAAGCTTTTCTTTTGGTAACATATGATTTCTTACATACATCCAAATCCCCCCTATTAGAATTATCTATATCTTTGTAAAACTCTATCATTAAGCCCATTCCATAAAGCATCATTATAAAGTTTTAAGCCATACTTTAAAACACTTTTTACAACTTCTCTATATATGCCATTTAAGTCTTCTAAAGTTAATAAGGTTTCATCTTCTTTTATATTAAAATTTGATGAACTATACTCTATTGTCATTTGCTTATCCAAATATTTGTTAAGAGAATATACTTTTGGTTTAACTATATTATCTAAGTATTCAATTATTGATTTATATTTTGGATTGTTTAAATTATTCAGATTATGTAATACATTATTTATCGAGCCTTTAAATTCTAAAACTTCAGATGTACTTGTATCAAAATGAAATAGGTAATTCATATTATATAATTCTTCAGTTTTATAATACTTTATACTCATTTTCTCTAATTTATTTACCCATTTATTGTTAGTATAACCATCTTTATATCCATCTAAATATAAGAATAATTCTAAGCGATTTATATCATCCCTTAGTACTTGGCTAAGGTTCAAAGCAATTAAATGGTTGTCTCTTCTATTTCTTAAATATCTACTGGTCCCTTTTCTAATATAATCAAGACAAACATATTTAGGAAATATATTTGTTATGTTTTCTTCAAGGTCATAAATATTAAGGAGCATATGGATGGAATTAATATCATTATTAAAAAGAAAATTATATTTTAATTCCTGACAAATGTTAGAAATACTGGTATTTGACAATGCCATACTATGCCTCCTTTAAACTTTTTAAATCATTTATGCTAAATATATTATTAAAATGACAGTATTTAATATTATACTACACTTCTATGTAAATTTGTAGTGAATTTAGAAATGCTTTCTTAAGAAAACTTAATATTTAAATGTTTGACATAATTAAATTTTTGAATATAATCAATAATTCTACAAAATTTTACCCTATAGTAGATTTTAAAAATCCTCCATAGGGTAAAATGTTCTTAAATTATTTGTTTAAAGCTTTTTCTGCCAACACCTTAAATTGTTCTGCACTAGATGTTGCTCCAGACACTAATTCTACTTGATCAACATCCTGTTTCTCTATCAAAGAAGCTTCTAAAATCTCATAGGCTTCTTCTGGAGTTATATTTGCAACTGATTTCATAGTATCTGCATACTCTTGATCATCGGTTTTAAGTTGTCCTTCTTCGTTTACTTCATTATAATCTACAGAAGTAATCGCTCCATCTTTTACTGAGATTTCAATAACACCTTTCCACCCTTGTTCATCTATCTCGCCTTCAGCAGTGTGAACTCCATCTTGAAACTTAACAGCGGTTGGAGCTTGGGCACAGCCAGCAACTATAGACATTACTAATGTTAGTATTACTCCTAATATTAATAATTTTTTCATTTTTTTCACCTCTATTTTTTTTAACTACATATTTATTATATTAGTTCTAAAAAATTTAGTCAATAAATGTTAATAATATAGCAAAGATGTGGGATATTAAAAATTTAATCTAATTATGAGCTATCTCTTACTTATATGATTATAATAAGAATATACCTTTTTCATTACATTTATCTACAATTTCTTTTGTCCAAACAGAAGCTTGTACTTCTCCAATATGCTGTTTTTCTAAAAAAAACATACAAATTCTTGACTGGCCTATTCCCCCACCTACTGTATAAGGCAATTCACCATTCAAGAGAGCTTTATGATATTCTAATGCTTTTCTATGTTCAGCATTAGCTAGTTTTAATTGTTTTTCTAAACTAATCTCATCTACTCTAATGCCCATACTAGATAATTCAAGTGCTTGATTAGAAACTGGATTCCAAAAAATTATATCTCCATTAAGTTCCCAATCATCATAATCTGGAGATCTTGTTCCATGTGGCTGACCAGATTTTAATTTGTTGCCAATCTTATATAAAAATATGGCTTTGTGTTTTTTTGTAATAGCATTTTCTTTTTCTTTTTCATTTAAGTTTGGATATAAATCTTCTAATTCTTGAGCAGTAATAAAAGTAATTTCATCAGGTAGTTTTTCTGTGAGTGTTTCTGGATAAAGACTATTAATATATTTTTCTGCTTCTTTAAATACACAATAAATATCTTTTACTATATTTATTAAATAATCTTCATTTCTGTCATTTTTCTTAATTACTTTTTCCCAGTCCCATTGATCCACATAAATAGAGTGCAGGTTATCCATTTCTTCATCTCTGCGCACGGCATTCATATCGGTATATATTCCCTCCCCAACATGAAAACCGTACTTATAAAGCGCCATACGCTTCCATTTTGCCAAGGAGTGAACAATCTGTGCCTTACCGCCTGTTTCTTTAATATCAAACTCAACCGGACGCTCTATTCCGTTTAGATCATCATTCAGACCGGTTTGCGGTTCGACAAAAAGCGGAGCCGATACACGGTTCAGATTGAGGGCCAACGAAAGATTATCCTCGAACACCCGCTTAATCAATCCGATAGCTTTCTGTGTGTCATACAACGATAAAGCTGAACTATAGTCCTTTGGTACGGTTACTTTGCTCATATATACCCATCCTCTCAAAATAAAATAAGAAAAGCGCTGTGGACATAGAGTCCACAGCGCCTTTGCTGTTTACGTAAACAGTATATTATATCATTTTTTAATTGTCAATCCTTTAAATGTAAAAATTTTTGGCAAGAATATTAGCATAAATCAGTAAAGATATGTATTGCATTTTCGAGTAAACATTGTTATAATATAATTCGTTCGCTGGGTAACAACCTGTTGAACTTATATGTGCAGCCGTGGCGGAATTGGCATACGCGCTAGACTAAGGATCTAGTCCGGGCTTACTGGGTGCGGGTTCAAGTCCCGCCGACTGCATTAGGTTTGAGCGATTTGCGAAAACCAAAAATTTGGCTGTGTAGCCAAAAATGTAGCCAGGGTTAAATGCCCTGGCTGTTATTATATTATTTTAAATCTCTCTATACGCTCTTCCTTTGTTATATTCGAATACCTTATCAATTTACTTATCAAACACTATCCTCTGTAGCTCCGCCTCACATCATATAAGCAACTTGTCTCCAAGTCAGGTCATAAATAAATCAGCGGGTATTTAATCATCCAAGACTTTGCCAGCCTTAAATTCGATTTTATGAGGTCGTTAGTCATTCTGCACTTCTTCAAGTTCATATGTTTTCAGCTATCTCCACAGTGTACAGGAATCTTATGGTCATTATATACTTAATAGAAATTATTGTAAATGCCTACAAACTCATATTATCTAAATACAGCTAACCTATTGCATTAAAATTGTTTCCAATATATAATCTTAATGTCTTTTGTCATAAAATTAACTTGAGGAGGTAATTCTTTTGAGCGTTGAAGCTTTATTTGAATCATACACCGAGCAAATTTGTTATTCTGAGAACGAGGTTTTTTATCACTACGATGGTAATAGTGACTGGCACGTTGATGAAGATAATGGAGACAGTCACAATGACAATTACTACGACCATCATAATGATCATGATGTTGTATAATAATAATTTAAGGTGGAACGAGATATGAATAGTGAAACAATATTTAAAGAGTATATAGCTCAATCAGAATTTAGTGGTCTTTATAATTCACATAGTGATGGTCATCAGGATAACCATCATGATAATGAAAGTGATGGTGTTTTTCATACTGATAATCATTCTGACGAGCATATAGATTCAAACTAGTTGTTTATACCGAAAGCGAGAAAATTTTATGCCTCATTTTTACGAGCACATTAATATTTTAGTGATGCCAACGGATGCATGTAATATGGACTGCGTATATTGTTTCCATACGACACATCAAAGTGGCATCGATTTTATGAGCATTGAAACAGTAAAACAAATATTGGACATAACAACGCCGTTTTACAAGCGAGTGAATTTAATATGGCACGGCGGAGAACCTTTACTTTTAGGATTGGACTTTTATAAAGAAGTTGTCAGATTACAAAAACTTGCCTCGTGTAAAATTACTAATTCAGTGCAGAGCAATTTGACTTTAATGACCCCTGAACTAGCCAAGTTTTTTGCTGATAATAATTTCAACGTGAGCGGTTCTTTCGATGGGGTTATTAATGCGAAAACACGAGGTCATGACAATGAAATAATGACCGGGCGTCAGTTTGTCATTGAAAGCGGCAAAAGATGTGGGGTAATTATGGTGGTGTCAAACCTAAATATTAATCACCTAATTGAGAGTTACCGTTTTTTTAAAGAAATAGATGTAAACTTTTCTCTCAATTTGTATCTTGATCAAGAGGATAATAAGAAAGATTACCTTCAATTAAATGAAAATACTGCTATTATCAAACTGATCGAACTTTTTGATTACTGGGCAAATGACATAAATGGCAATATACACATAAGCTATTTTAAAAATATTTTAGATTTTATTCTATTTCGTAAAAAAGGTTTATGTACATATACTTCATGTATGGGTCGTTGGATTGGAATTCGTTATAATGGTGAAATAGGCCCTTGTAATCGTTATTTTCCGGCAGAGTATAGCTACGGAAATGTTTATGATTATTCCAGCATTGGTGATGCGTTTGAGTCGGCTGGTTTCATGAATTTATTGAGCAAAGCGATAATAAGAAGGGAAAAATGTAAGGCATGTGAAATTTATCATTTCTGCAACGGTGGGTGTAATAA
>LSQX01065831.1_pt1 | contig 13715 bp, 14 predicted proteins | sample 654561 | NCBI WGS metagenome assembly LSQX01 (sample SAMN04489861, study PRJNA283612) | anaerobic digester metagenome | isolation source: 4 biogas reactors fed with cattle manure at either 37C or 55C with and... | place: Denmark: Kongens Lyngby | collected 2014 | reverse complement strand
CCAATCCATAAAAAAGGATTCATGGGGCAATAGATTTTCTAGACTTAAACTAGTTTTATTAAAAGAATAATTTTCTTGTGGCTCTTTTGAGCCGCCAAATATTCCTTTCTTAGGCTCTTCATCTACTTCAATATTATCTATTGTAATAAACTCTCTTCTAGAAAGATCAAACAGGGTAGCAATAAGTGCTCGACCATCTAAAAATGAAGTCATAAATATTTTCAACTCTGCAGGGCTAATATCTTCTGGAACTAGTGAGTCCATTTCTTCATATATATCAGGGTTTCTTTTAAACTTATGGAAGAAGAAATAAATCATAGCTGCTCCAATAGCAGATAATATACCAGAAACAAGATTCAAAGCTGATTTAGTATTTTCCTTCCTAACTTTTTGCTCTTCTATATTTTGAATATATGACAATTCTTCATCCATTAAATCCTCCAAAGTTTTATTACCTGTTTTAACACTAGCAGAGATATAATCTAATGGGAAAAATATTCTTGCTTCAATAAAAGTATTAGGAGGAACATTATCCACTTCTAATTTCACCTGATTATTATCAGCAAATTGTATTGTACCATTTAAAGGTCCATGAGCAAATATTTTCACTTTATCTTTATCAAGTGATGGCAGTTCAATATTTGCAGAGAAATAATTTATCTTCTCTTCATTTTCTTTTCCTAAAAATTGATAATATAATTCTCCAGTATCAGAATGTCTTATGGCTACATTTTTTAGGAGATATTGGATTCTAAAGGTTTTTGTTTCATCTTTAGCAGGAGAAAAGATCATTAATTCTATATTGTCTTTCGTTTCAGTAGATTTAAATTGTGCATTATCACCTTTCTTTGCTTCTGGATTTTGTGAAAATTCTATTTCTCCTCCATCTATGATTTCATAGACTTTTACATCAGAAATTCCATCAGTATCTTTAAGGCCTATATTCCAATAAATTCCATTATACTTATCTTTAAAATCATAGGTGATATCTTGAGATATTCTTAAATCCCCATTTTCTAATAGTGTAGAATCCACAATATTCTTATTTATAATAAGATTATCATCAGCAAATACTCTTGTGGATGTAATGGTGATTAAAAGTAATATCAATACTATTTTTAAAACTTTTTTCAAAACAAACACCTCCTATTTACTATGTATACCCACAAACTGGAAATTATAAAGAATAAAATTATGTGGTTGACAAATAACAATTAATAACCTATACTGTATATAAACAGTATGAACAGTATGAACTTTAATTAAAGAGGAGGTGCCCTATGAAAATTATAATAGCCAATTCATCCAATGAGCCTATATATTCACAAGTAGCTAATCAATTGAGAAGCCATATTATGAAAGGTGAATTAAAGGAGGGCGAATTGTTACCTTCCATTAGGGGACTGGCCAGGGACTTACAAATATCAGTTATTACAACTAAAAGGTCTTATGATGAACTAGAAAAGGAAGGTTTTATACAATCTGTTCCAGGGAAAGGCTCTTATGTAGCTTTTCAAAATGAAGAATTAATGAAGGAAAAGAAACTTAAAATAATAGAAGATAAGTTAATGGAAGTAGTTAAAGAAAGTCAGTTAATGGGTTTTAGTAAAGGTGAAATTATAGAAATATTAAATATATTATTTGAGGAGGCATAATTATGTTAGAGTTAATTAATGTGAACAAAGAATTTTATGAAGGATTTAAAATAGAAGATCTTTCTTTTAAATTAGAACCTGGGTATATTATGGGCTTTATTGGTCCAAATGGTTCAGGGAAAAGCACTACAATAAAATTAATAATGAATCTACTTAAATTGGATAGTGGAGAGATAAAAATATTTGGCAAAGACCATGTTAAGCATGAAGTAGAGATTAAAAATAGAATAGGCTTTGTTTATGATCAATCTTATTTTTATGAAAATTTATCCATTGAAGAAATGAAAAATGTAATAGCACCTTTTTATTCCCAGTGGAATGAAGAGATATTTAAAAAGTACTTAGAATTATTTAAACTAAGAAGTGACTCTCAAATTAAAAAGCTATCTAAGGGAATGAAAACCCAATTTGCAATTGCCTTAGCCCTATCTCATAATGCAGATTTAATCATAATGGATGAACCTACAGCAGGGCTAGACCCAGTGATTCGTAGGGAGGTACTAGATTTATTGTACAATATAATTCAAGATGAAAAAAAATCTATATTCTTTTCCACTCATATAACCACGGATTTAGATAAAATAGCAGATTATATAACTTATATAAAAGAGGGAAAACTTGTATTTTCAAAATCTATGGAAGATGTAATGGAATCCTATGCACTGATAAAAGGTGGCCCAAATCAGCTTAATGATGATATAAAAAAGAATATAATGGGCTTAAGAGAGACCAATGTAGGATTTGAAGCATTAACAGATAATCCAAAAGAAATTGAGAGTATTGTTGGAGAAGATATCCTTATTGAAAGACCTACCCTAGAAGATATTATGTACTATACAAGAGGTGAATAGTATGTGGAATTTAATGAAAATGGAATTGAAGAGCTCTAGGTTTAAATGGGCTAATATAATAGTAATATTGATAATTGTATTTAGTATAATATCCGTATATATATTTAAAAGCGCAGAATATAATTATATAAATGAATTATATTTTACCTCATTAATATTTGCAATGTATTATCTGGGGAACAATCAAATAGACCAATATGATTTGATAATGAATTCTATACCAGTTAGTAAGAAACATATAGTAGTAAGTAACTACCTAGTTACTTTATTAGGTTTTGGTCTATCTTCTATATATACTATCTTATATTTTTGGGCCTTACAGATTATTGCTTTGCCACCAATGGATCCTTTGACTATAAAACATATAATAATATCATCATCAATATTTATGGTTCATGCTTCTATAATACTACCCATTTATCATATTTCGCCTAGAGCCTTATTTGTTGCTTTGGGGTTAATTAGTTTTTATATCTCAAGAAGTATAATTTACTCAAATATAATTGTTATTGAAGGACTATTAGTAGGTAATAAAACTATTATATTCTTTTTAATATCAATGGTATTATTAATTATTTCAATATTGATTTCGGTTCACAATTATAAGAAAAGAGAGTTTGTTAGGGGGTAAGATATGTGGAATTTAATAAAAATGGAATATAATGGCTTGCAGCTAACTATTAATAAAAAGCATATATTCTTAATAGTTATAATACCTATATTGTTTAGATTTTTAAAATTTGCAGAGATTGAAGAATCTTATATAGTTCTTAGCTTTTCTTTTACCGTCTTAATAAGTCATTATATATTGGGTATTGAAAGACCTGAATCTCATTACTTAATTAATTCACTACCAATTAGTAAATCCAAGCTAGTATTCGGAAAACATATATTTATACATTTATGTCTTTTAGCTGCTTGGATATATTTAGCTATATATTTTGCAGCTATGAAAGTAGTAGAATTTAAAAATTTAGATATAAATTATTTACAAACCTCTATGATATTAGCAGTAATAATCCTAAATGTTATGATTTCCATTATAAATGGTCCTAAATATATTGCTGGAATAAGTAATATTATTATACTCACTTTTAGTTTGAGGTTTCTTACAGATTTAGAAGTCATAAATCGATTCAGTGAATATACAATGTATATTATACTACTTGCTCTGCTATCAATAGGTATATCCTTATTAATATCTATATTTTTTTACAATAAAAGAGAATTTGCCAGGAGGTAAAATATGAAGACACTATTAAGCAAAGAAAAAGACATATTATTTCTTACGAATTTATTGAATATATTTATAGTATTATTTTTAGCTATTCCCTATGCTATTTTTAGAAGTGAAGGAAATTTTGATATAGGGTTCATATTTATTATATGGCTAAGTACATATATGAATCTTGGATCATCCATAGATCAGGGAAATACATCTAATGATGATATATTATTAAGGTCTATGCCTATTGAGCCAGGTCTAATAGTGAAATCAAAATATGTAAGTGCATTGTTAATGATCTTAAATTCTCTAGTAATATTTATAGTAGTTATGTTGCTCACAATAAATAATTTTTCATCAGGAAGCACAATATTTGAAATTATGAATATTGGCAAAATTACAGTATCTGTTTCTGTAATATTATTTTTGCTATCATTATCATTGTGGTCATATTATTTTAAAAAGGGAGTAAATAAAAAGAAAAGCTCTAGTTTTGATATAATGATTACTCCTATTCCATTTTTAGTGCTCTTAGGAGTAATTTGGAAGGCTAGAGAAGACGTGGATTTAATCAATATGATGGGGAAATTTGATAATCCCATATTTGTAATATTTATATTTGTAACCGCTTTATTATTATACTTTATATCCTATTTAATATCTCTTAGAATGTATAGGAAGAAAGAATTTTAATTATATTTTATCAAAGGAATAGCCTTTTTCTAATAAAGTTGGAATTAAAATATCCATTGCTAATAATGTGTTTGCTGGGGCCGACTTATCCCCACCACTATCATGAAACAATAAGATATCCCCAGGTTTTATATTTTCAATTACATTATTGACTATATAATCCACAGGGGTTTTTATTTTCCAGTCTTTAAAACTTTTAGTCCATAATACAGTTTTCAAATTATAGGATTTTGCATAATAATATGTAAGGGCATTAAACATTCCCCAAGGTGGCCTATAAAGTGAGACAGGATAATCAAAACTACTTAAAACAGCTAATGATTGTGTAAAATCGGATTTAGTCTCACTTGGTGTCATTAACCAAGAGCTTTTATGGTTATATGAGTGAGTGCCAATACTATGGCCTTCACTTATTATTCTTTCTACAATACTTTTATTTTCTAATGTTTTTGTAGCTACAAGAAAAAAGGTAGCCTTAATATCATACTTACTCAATATATCTAGTAGCTGATTAGTAAACTGAATATCAGGCCCATCATCAAATGTTAGATAAATGTTATCTGTTTGGAAATTTCTTATAATGTTCCGGTTAATAAATTTGTTATATAAAGTTGGAACAATAGTATATAGGGACAATGCAATGAAGAAGAGGATGATTGTTTTATAGAACATTTAGCCCACCCCCACTACTATATTGTTGAATTAAATCTTCACAAAGATTAATAATATCCATTATATTATAATCTGTTTTTATGTTTTCCATATTTGTTTTCATGGTTTCTAAAACATATAAATTATCCATAAGATCTTCTATTAATGAACCAACATCCCTTTGATCTTTTATATAAATTCCCATGCCATTGTCGATTAAATATTTTAAGTTTTCCTTTTCCTGGCCTGGTATAAAATAAGGTACAATTATAGGCAAATTCATATATATAGCCTCTGTAATACTAACTCCGCCAGGTTTAGTTATTAACACATGTGAATTATTCATTAATGTGGCCATGTCATTAAAGTAACCAAAAACTGTAATTTTACCTTCTGTAATTAATCCTTTATATTCTCTTTCAAAATATTCCTTAAGCTTAATATTATTACCGCATACAACTCTTATATGAATATTTTTGTTGACTTTAGAGAGGGACTTTAAAGTTTTTTTCATTCCTCTTAGTCCAGAGCTACCACCCATTAGCAAAATTTGAAAAGGTATATTTTTGACTGTATTATTCTCTTTATTTAGGAATTCTTCTCTAATAGGTATTCCATAAGGATAGACTCTATCCAAAGGTATATTTCTTTCTAGAAACTCATGATTTAAATCCTTACTACCAGTAATAAAGGCATCTATATATTCATGTATGTGATTTTCATGAAGTTTATAGTCTGTGATTATTGAAATATAAGGAATATGAATAAGATTACTTTCTTTAAGGTAACCAATAATCCCATTTAAAAAACTATGAGTTCCTATTATTAAGTCTGGATTTTCTAAGACTATATTATTGTAAATGCTTTTTCTTGAAACTTTTATTAATAGATTTAAAAATCTCTTGTGATTGATTTCATTATCAAAACCATAATATAAATGTCCATAGATAATAGGCATCTTTCCTGTAATCAAATAATTGAAATTCACCACAAATTTATCTAAAGCCAGATTAATTTCTTTTAAAAAATCTACTATAACCACTTTATAACCCTGTTTAACTAATCTCTTTTCTAAAACTTTTGCGCATTGAAGATGTCCTCCCCCAGTTGTAGTACTATAAATTAATACTTTTTTCATAACAACACACCTAACATAGTTTTATTTTGAAGCTTTAATATTTAATACCCTTAAATAGAGTGTTTGTAACTTAGGACAATATAGAATATAATATAAGAGATTATAATAGTTAGGAGTGAAAAATTATGAGGTTCGTTGAAAGTTTGGCTCCATTGTGGGGTACTGCTAAAAGCATTATACCCTTAACTGCCATTTTAGCATTTATACAAGTTGTTATATTAAAAAGACCAATTAATGATGTTAAGCAAATGTTAGCAGGATTTGTTTTTGCAGTATTAGGATTACACTTGTTTTTAAAAGGAACTACTATGACTTTATTGCCATTGGGAGACTCTGTAGGTCGAAACCTATATGTATTAGATAGAAAATGGGCAATAGTTTTAATAGCTTTTATAATAGGCTATTTTGGAACATTAGTGGAGCCTGCATTGAAAGCCTTAGCCATGGAAGTAGAAGAGTTATCTGTAGGTGTTATTTCTCAAAGATTACTGATTCATGGTGTGGCAATAGGATTTGGAATGGGAATGGTTATAGGTATGTTGAAAATAATTCTTAATATTCCTTATGTAAAGATAATAATTCCTTTACTTTTATTGGTAATAGTTTTAGCTTACTTTACACCTGAGCCATTTGTATCAATAGCCATGGACTCAGCCAGTGCTACTACAGGCCCTGTAAATATCCCCTTAAATATGGCCTTAGCCGTAGGCGTGGCCAGTATAATAGAAGGTGCAGACCCCTTAATGTCTGGATTTGGAGTAATCGGACTAACTTCCATAGGAGCAATGATAACAGTATTAATATTAGGCATATTAACTAAATTTTAAGGAGGATAAAAATGTTTGATGTTAAATGCATAGTAACTATTATTGAAAGAGGAAAAGCGGATAAAATAGTAGAAAAAGCAAAGTTAGCTGGAGCTACTGGTGCAAGTATATTTTACGGTAGAGGAACTGGAGAATCAGAAGCAAAGAAATTTTTAAATGTGCATATAGAATCCTCAAAGGAAATGATCTTAATTTTATCTTCTAAGGAAAAGTATAAGCAGATAATGGAAGCTATTGTAGTAGCTGGTAATTTAAAAAAACCAGGTACAGGGATTATATTTTCAGTACCTGTAACTGATTTAATAGGCCTTCATCATAGAGAAGAATTTGATGATTAAATTATAGTATAAATTAAAACCAGGCCAATTTCTTGGCCTGGTTTTGGAATTTATGAGATTTTTCTCTTTAATAAACTTTCTCTAGTTATCCAAAACTCTTTGACTTGCCTATCAGATTCCCTGATGGTATTTTGGCTGTAAACCAGTCTAAGTAATTTTGTCCAAATTTCTACTATTCTAATTTTTAGGCTTCTATCTAGCTCTAGGATAATAAAACCTTCTCTTTTTAAAAGAGAATAAAGTATTGTTCTTCCGTAAAACCCAGAAACATTATACAATCTAGGATCTGTTTCTAAAGCTATAGCTAAACAGTCTAATTCATTCTTCAAGATGCGCACTATATCTCTAAAGCCTAAATTCATATTCTTAATTCTTTCATTGTCTACATGAATTTCCCCAATTAAGCTACCACTTTTTATCCTTTCTCCATTAGGAAGTATCAAGTCCTGGTTTTTATAAGTTTTTAAATTAATGTAAAGTAAACCTATTTCAGAATTAGGTATATGAAAATAATCCTTAGACTGAACAAGCCTGTGATCTATTTTTTCTATTAACTTTAAAATACTTGTTTTCATATCAATCACCCTTATACTTTGATATAATTATACCATTAAATCAAATATATTAAACTTTTTCATTGGAGGATATATGGAAAACAAGAAATTGTTATATGCAGACTTATCATTATTGATTGTTGCAATTATTTGGGGGTCTGGATTTGTTGTAACTAAAAATGCTTTAGACAATATGACACCCTATTACATATTAGGATTCAGATTTATAATATCAACAGTATTGCTAGGTCTTATTAGTTATAAAAAACTAAAAACGATCTCTAAAAAAGAATTAAAAGCTGGAATTCTAATTGGACTATTTTTATTTTTTGGCTTTGCCACTCAAACTGTAGGTTTAAAGTATACCACTGCAGGAAAACAAGGTTTTATTACTGCAACAAATGTAGTAATGGTACCTTTTATGTATTGGGCATTAACTAAGAAAAAACCTGATGCATTTGAATTCTTTGGTGCCATTTTGTGTTTTATAGGTATTGGCATCCTAAGCTTGGAGACAAATTTGACCATAGGATTAGGTGAGTTTTTAACATTTTTATGTGCCATAGGCTTCGCTGCCCATATAGTATCTGTTGGCTACTTTGCTAAAGATGTAGATCCCTTTGTAATATCAGTTATCCAACTAGGAACTGCAGCTGTATTGTCATTCGTATTTGCATTTTTATTTGAACCTAGAATAATCCAAATTTCAACTTCTTCTATATTTCCTATACTTTATTTAGGAGTATTTGGAACCATGGTAGCATTTTTAATACAAAATATAGCCCAAAATCATACAACTTCTACACATGCTGCAATTATATTAAGCTTAGAGGCTGTATTTGGAAGTATTTTTGCTTTGATATTTTTAAAAGAACAATTTACCCTAAGATTTTTAATAGGGTGCATAGCAATATTTATATCTGTATTAGCTAGTGAAACCAAATTTAGCTTTTTAAGAAAAAATAAAGGAAAGGGATTAATATGAGACGAGAATATGTAGAATACTTAAAAGATCTTCCTATTAATATATCATTAGCCAATATAATGGAATATCCATTGCATTGGCAAGATTCCATTGAAATCTTATTTGTTTTAAGAGGTAGTTTGGAAATAGGAATAGAAAATGAAGTATATATTTTAAAAGAAAGAGAAATCGACATAATCAATGCCAATGAAGTATATAGAATAAAATCAGATGACCCTGATAATCTAGTATTAATAATAAATATTGACCCAAATTTTTTTGAGAAGTATTATGATGATGCCAAAGAGATTTTCTTCTATACTAAGTTCCCAGATGAAACCGAGCAAGAAGGGGAAAAGTACGATGAACTTCGTAAATTTGTAAGTATAATATTTTATGAAGCATTGTCTAAACTTGATGATTACGAAGATGAAATAGAAGATCATCTTTTAGATATGATGTATCATTTATTAAATAACTTTCACTATTTATTTTATGAAGAAGAAAGTCTAAAGGAAGATGAAGTCCTTTTAGAAAGGTATCATAGAATAGTTAAATATCTAAGCAATAATTATATGAATAAAGTTAGCCTTCAATATATAGCAGACAAGGAATTCTTAAGTTCTCAATATCTATCTTTTAAAATAAAAGATACTTTCGGCCATGGATTTAATGAATTCTTAAATCAAATAAGAGTGGAAGAATCTGTGAAACTTCTATTGGATACGGATAAAAATATTTCAGAAATAGCGGAAGATGTAGGGTTCTCACATGTCAGGTATTATAACAAGCACTTTAAAATGCAATATAAGACTACTCCTATGCAATACAGAAAAGAAAACAAAGTAAGTGATGAAGCGTTAGAGCAGATGAAAAAAATAAACTATTTAGATATAAATGAAGCTCTACCATATTTAACTAATTTCCTATTAGAATATGAAAGATTTGAGTATGAAAATAGGATTATAAAAATGGATGTAGACTTGGATACAGAATCTATAATGGAGTTTAAAAAACCAAATATAATAAATTTAGGGGATATATCCTTGCTTTTAGAAGAAGAGAATAGAAGAATACTAGAAGAAATCCAAGGAGAAATAGGCTTTGAATATTGTATAATTAATAGGTTGTTTTCAGCGGATATGGATATTTATAGAGGTAAAAATGAAAGATTTATAAATTGGACTAGAGTTGAAAACATATTAGATTTTATTAGAGACTTAAACTTAAAACCTATAATAAATAGCAAAGGTATTGAAAAGCATATATTAGAAGACTTCGTAGATAATTTTAATTTTATTTATGAAGAAGATGTAGAACAATGGCTAAATGTAGATTTAGAATCACTAAATCCTAGCTATTTAAAGGAAGATTTAAATCCCAAGTACGATACTATTGGTATGATTCCCTATATAATTCATAATTATACCCATCTAGGAAATCGTATAATATTAAATATGATAGATGAAATAACAAGAGATACAGAATTAAGCAATGACACATTTTTTGGTGGAAGTGGGCTTTATACTTCGAACTATTTAAATAAACCCTCCTATTATACCCTAATGTTGTTGTCACAACTTGGTGATGAAGTGATTTATAGAGGTCAAGGTTATATTGTAACTAAATCAGAAAAGGGTTATCAAATATTACTTTATAACCCAATAGAAGTAGACCCAGATTGGATATACTCTATTGATCCAGTAGATAAGTTAAAGGAAAGAAAAATTTCAATTAATATTTATAATATGAAAGGGGACTTTCAGATAACTAGATTTGATTTAAATAAAGACTATGGGTCGGTTTATGATAAATGGACTTACTTAGGATCCCCAGAGCGTGTAGATAATAACCACTGGGATTTATTGAAAGAGTATGTGCATCCTAGAATTAGTTTTTATCATGGAAAAAAATCCATAGTATTTAATGTGTTAACAACAGTAAAACCCAATGGGGCAGTGCTGTTTCTATTGAATAGTGTATAAATAACCGAAAAAAAAGTACTATTACTAGATTTTTGAAAAAGCGGGTATTTTAAAAACCGTGGAATCGTCCATAATAGTACATAATAGAGTGAATGAAATAAAATCTCCATCATGATAATATAGTTATTAGAATGATGGAGGTTTTATTATGGGCAAAAGTGGAAAGTTATTTGGAGAAGAAAAAATTGGTAAATTACTGTTAAGGTTTTCTATCCCAATAATATTATCCTTATTAGTATCAGAACTTTACAATATGGTAGATACCATATTTGTAGGTAGAAATGTAGGTCCAAATGGAATAGGAGCATTAGTAGTAGTATTTCCTATACAGAGGATAATAATAGCGTTAAGTGTTCTTATCTCAATCGGAACAGCCACAGCTTTATCAAGAAGCAGTGGACAAAGTAATTTAGAAAAAGCTAGAAGCACCATTAAAAATGGTTTCACATTAAGTTATACCTTAATGATACCAATAACTATAATTGTATTATTATTTAGTAGTGAAATACTTACTTTTCTAGGTGCAAGTAATGTAATATTACCTTATGGCAAGGTATATTTACAAACAATAATATTGGGAAGTACATTTTTAAGTCTTACCATATTTATATCAGATGTAATGATATCTCTAGGAAATAGTAAGATATCAATAATAAGCACAAGTATAGGAGCCACACTTAATATAATATTAGACTATATATTAGTTGTAAGACTACATATGGGAGTTCAGGGAGCAGCAATAGCAACAGCCACCTCTCAGTTAATCGGATTTTCATATGCCTATTATCATTATAGAAAAGTAGTAAAACAATACAATATACCATCAGGTTTTCATTTAGATAAAAAAATTGTACTGCCAATTATACTAGTAGGTCTTTCTGCATTTATAATAGAAGCAGAAGATGGAATAATTATGGCTGTTTTAAATAACCTATTACTTCATACGGTTGGGGATTCAGGAATTATAGTACTTGGAATTATATCGAAATTATATATGTTTTTATTTATTGCCATGTTTGGAATAGCAGCTGCTATGCAACCTATTGCAGCATATAATATGGGTGCAAAAAACTTTATTAGGTTAAAATCGGTAATGCAAAAAACTGGCTTATATGCATTCTTAACATCCATTGTATTATGGGCACTTGGAATGACATTTACTCCCCAACTGATTTCCATATTTATAAAAGATACAGCACTTATACAGGAATCGGTAAAAGCCTTTAGAATTATGATAGCAGTATTTCCTTTAATTAGTATATATTATGTATCAATATTTTATTTTCAAGCAATGGGGAAGGCAAAGACTTCTATATTAATTTCAGTCTTAAGACAATTAATAATTATGTTGCCTGTATCTATTATATTAGTAACAGTATTTAATTTGGGAGCCATGGGAGTTTGGTTATCCTATCCTATATCGGATATATTATCTAGCTTAGCAGCCTTTCTTTTAGTTAGAAACGAAGGAATGGAACTAAGTGTCAAAGTAGAAAAACAAATAGCCCGAGAAAAGAAAGGCTATATATTGAATTAAAAAAATGGAGAGTAGGCAATTAAATTGCCCATTCTCCATTTTTAAATACTTGTATTTTCTCGCCCCTATGTGTTTCTCCAAGAATATCAGTATCACTAGATCCTATCATAAAGTCTACATGAGTTAATGAATCATTGACACCAGCACTTTCCAATTCTTCTTCAGACATATGCTCTCCGCCTTTAATATTAGTTGGATAAGCTTTGCCCAATGCAAAATGGCAAGATGCATTTTCATCAAACAATGTGTTCATGAATATAATATTAGAATTTGATATTGGAGATGTAAAAGGAACTAAGGCAACTTCACCTAAATATTTTGCTCCTTCATCAATATGGAGTAAGTCATGAAGCGTATCTTCTCCAACTTCTGCATGGTAATCTACAACTTTTCCTTCTTTAAATTCCAATCTAAAATTATCGATTAATTTTCCACCATAGTTAAGTGGTTTTGTACTATAAACTACTCCATTTACTCCAGTCTTAAGTGGAAGTGTAAATACCTCTTCAGTAGGCATATTAGCTACGAAATAAACTCCTTTAGAATTAGTAGATCCTCCTGATACCCAAATATGATCCTTTGGTAATTCTACCTTTAAATCAGTTCCATTTGAAGAGGTATAATGAAGATATTTAAATCTTTTTTGATTTAATACATTACCTTTTTCAACAAGAGTATCAATATGGTCTTTCCATGCAAGAGTAGGATCTATTAAATCCATACGGGTAGCATTAAATATTGCATCCCATAACTGCTCTATGGCAACATCTTCTGATACATTTGGAAATACACGCATGGCCCAATTCTTCGTTGGAACAGCTACTACACACCATGAATTAATATCATTCATAGTGTAATTTCTAAATTCTTTTAGAGCTTTAGATGAAGAAATATTAAATGCAGCAATTTTTTTAGGATCAGCATCCTTTAACAAATAAGGATCTTGGGCATGTATTGAAATAAACCCTGCTCCACCTTTTGCATACTCTTCCATACCTTCTACATACCATAATGGAAAGTTTTCAAATACTTCCATAGGAGAATTTTCATATTTCAATTTTGTTAATACATCATCATTCCAGTTTACATGAACTTCTTTTGCCCCTAACTCATAGGCATGTTTTGCTACAGCTCTAACAAAGTCTGCTGCTTCTACAGGTGAACTAATAACTAGGGGTTGGCCACTTTGTAAATTAATTCCAACCTTTACAACTAGTTCAGCATATTCACTTAATTTCGATTCAAAATTTAACAAGAAATCACCTCTTATATTTTCATTAACTTTATCTTATATTAA
>LSQX01290828.1_pt1 | contig 13717 bp, 8 predicted proteins | sample 654561 | NCBI WGS metagenome assembly LSQX01 (sample SAMN04489861, study PRJNA283612) | anaerobic digester metagenome | isolation source: 4 biogas reactors fed with cattle manure at either 37C or 55C with and... | place: Denmark: Kongens Lyngby | collected 2014 | reverse complement strand
GTGATCAGGGTAACAACGGGGACATTCAGGTGTTTTACCAACTTTCCCAGCGACGGGGGCAATACCGCGTTAGTGCCGCAAAGCGAATAACGTGCCTCGGGATAAACGGCAGCTATCTTGCCTCTTTCCACAACCGTTTTCAAATGACGGATCAGGGCAATGTCGTTTGTAAATTTCCGTTTCCCTATACACCCTATCCTTCTCATCAGCCATTCCCTTCCAATAAAGCCGTCAACGGCCACTACGTAAAATGCCTGGTGCGGGAACGTCGCCACGGTGGCTACCATGAAATCATAAAAGGCATTGTGGTTACACAACAGTAAATAAGGCGGTTTGACGCCGTCCATGTTGATTTTGTTGATTTTAGTACGGTGTCGCCAGAGTGCGGGAAAACTTAACAACCAGGCTACGGGTCTCAGATACCAGCTCACAGGCTGCGGCATTCTGGCAAGATCAAAACGTTTTACTTCCCTGAGCGGGAAAAAATTCATGGCATACTTCATACATACAAATATATAGGAAAAATCATATATGCTCATTCAAAAAAAAAGAGCACCTCTGGAGGTGCTCTTTTAATTAATCGCAAAGATTTTTAATTCAGCCCTGTACGTGTATCAAACCACATTTTCTTACCCCAGAAATCATCCTTGACATCAGCCATTGGACCTTCGGAACTGGCTTTGTTGAGTGAACTTTCATTAATTGGATAAGGATAGCGGAGCGGAGGAGTATTGTGACCGGAATAACCGCTCTCAGCCAGTGAAGTGGCAATGTGATGGGTTGTGGGAATCCCTGTCTTTCTGTATAAAGACCAGGCCTCCATCCCTTGTTTGAAAAGACTGATCCATTCCTGAAGGTAGATCTGATCCAACGTTCCGTCAAAAGCAGCTTCTCCGGCCAGGTAAGCGGCAGCAGCACCGGCTACGCTGTTTTCCTCCAGAGAGGCTGTTACCCCTGCTTCATAAGCATCCTTTGCTGAAATCCCTACATTCCAGCCGCGAGCAGCTGCCTCGGCAAGGTGGAAATAAGTTTCTGCCGCACGGTAGATGGGAGAGAAACCTGCCAGATCTTCACGGAAACGAGGTCCGATAAGTGAATACTTCATGGCATGGCCTGAAGTGATGGCATCGGGGCCTCCGATCTCGCACCCCACATATTCACCGTAACCGTTAGGCTGGGCATAGACCGGAAGACGGGGATCGTCCAGGTCTTTCAATACGTTTACAAGAATATCGGAAACACAATGGTCGTCACGTGTTCTGAAATCATCTGCCCAGGGCTCGTAATAGGGCGATGCTCCCGGCCACCAGAAGAAAGCGTTCTGGCTGTTCTCCTTGATGAGAGGGTATTTGGAGGGATTGCCGGTAATTTCCTCGGCAACTTGTTTTGCCAGGGTCGGATTCACGTTCGCGATACGTAAAGCCATGCGAAGCCTTAGCGAATTGGCGAGGCGGAGCCATGAATCAACATCACCTGAGAAAAGGATATCCCCTACCCCAAGATCGTCATCACCTCCGGCACTCAGGCCGTCTGCTGCTTGTTTCAGGAGATCCATCACGGCAGGGTAAATCTCTTCCTGGGTATCGTACTTTGGTGTCAGAATGCCGTTGTCAAGACTAACAGCCTCTGAATAAGGCATATCGCGCCATCTATCAGTTCCCATCTGCACGATCAGTGCCTCCCAGACACGGGCTACGTTAACCATATTGGTAAGTCCTTCTTCATTGGCCCTGTTCATAACATCTCTTACATTATTGAGCGTGATATACAGATAATGCCAATTGTTCTGTACCACTCCGGGACGGAAAACATAACGGGCTTCATCAATATATTGTTTTTTGGCCAGATGTCCTCCGTATGTACTGGGTTCATTCATATCTGCCCAGGCATCAAAATAGGTGCTGCAGGTGTACCTGATACAATATGCCAATACATTCGTAATGGGAGCATCTGCAGAAGCATTGGGGTTCGTGTTGATCTTTTTAAAGTCTTTGGTACACCCCAACAAAAGCACACCGAAAACGGCGATTAAAGCGTATTTGAGTATTTGTGTTTTCATGTCTTCAATTATTTGGGATTAGAAAGTAATGCCTACTTTTAGACCAATGCTTCGGGTGGGCATATAGGAGTTGGATTCCAGTCCTACGCCGCTATTTCCTGAATTCGTGCTTGATTCGGGATCGACCCTGGCAATGTTGGATTCGTGCAGCCAGAGTATAGCCACATTATTACCCACAAGCGATACGTTGAAAGCCTTTACAAGGCTGTTCCTGGAAAATTTGGTTGCAGGAATGGTGTACGTAATGTGAAAATCTTTCAGCTTAACATAAGATCCGTCGAATACTGAGTAAGACCGGTTGCTGTAGAAATCGGAGAAAGCCGAGGTCGGTGCGACCACAATGTCGTTGACAGAACCGTCCTCTTTTAAGAATGTCCTGTCTGTAAGAATGTCTTTCCCGAATACCACACCATTTTCACGGACACCGTTGGCAGCCGTGTATTCATAAATACCGGTATAGGAACCGAACATCTGGGAAACGGAGAACACGTCCCCACCCTTACGGAAGTCAATCATAAAACCGCAAGAAAGGTTTTTCCAGCTGAAATCCATATTCAGTCCGGCGATCCAGTCAGGATTGACATTCCCGAGCACCCTGCTCTCACGTTTTGCCCGTCCGTTGGCTCCCACAATAATATTCCCGTCCTCGTCAGTAACGGATCCGGTTCCGTAGATCGTGCCCCATGGCTCATCGATCCTGGCCTGAGTATACACAGACCATGAAGAACCAATGGTATAGAGCCTGATGTCCTGTTGTGTTGCTTCATCCTTATACAGCGCCAATATCTTACTTTGGTCTTTGGCCCAGTTTACGGTAATGTCCCAGTTGAAATCTTTCGTTTGTACGGGTGTCGCAGTTAACTGGATCTCAATTCCTTTGTTGTTGATCTCGCCTGCATTGATCTTCATGGAACTATACCCTGTGGCACGTGATACTTCAGCCGAAAGGATCTGATCGGTAGTGTTCTTGTTGTATAAGGCCACATCAAGGCCCAGACGATTGTTAAAGAACCTGGCTTCCAGACCAATTTCAGCAGTTTCTACTGATTCAGGTCTCAGTCCGGGAGGCGGATAGGTAGTCGGATTGTAGAACTGACCGGCACCGTGAATGCTGTAGCCTACGGAAGTATAATAACGGTCGGTCTGGTAGGCAGAAGTTGCTGCTCCGATCTGGGCCCAGCCTCCGCGCAGCTTCAGGAACTCCAGCACTGTCCCTTTCAGCACAGGGAACGTTTCGGTGACAAGCCAGCTGGCAGACACTGAAGGATAGAAGAAAGGATCAGCTATAGTGGAATCCCAGTCGTTACGGGCAGAGGCATCAATATATAACATTCCCAAAATGCCAAGAGAAAGGTTGGCATAAACGGAATTGGACCGGACACGGGATCCGCCCATGGCAGTGCCGGGACTACCGGAAACGTTGGAAATGGTAAAGAGTCCCGGGACGATCAGGGCTTCTGCAGTAAGGGAGGAAGACATATAGTTTACATCCCTGTAGTTGGCTCCCAAGACGGCGTTAATATTCAGCAGGTTGTCACCAAAAGTCTTGTTGAAGTAAGCCAGAAAATCGGCGTTGACTTCTGCATTTTTTCGGTTATAGGACCAGAAGCCCCCCTCGGGGTAATCCGTATGGAAAAGGACCACCTGCTTGGTATAGGTGTCGTAATAATCATAACCCAGCCGGCCTTCAAACTGCAACCAGCTGGTTGGTTTGATCCACAAAGAAGTCTTGCCGAAGAAACGGTTGCGTTCAAAACTGTTCGTGTTATTGTACATGGAATAGTACGGGTTCTGGTGATAATCCGGACACCAGCTGTAAGGCTTTCCGGTATAAGGATCGTTCCCCTTGTCGTACAGATTTTTCAGGGATTCCATGTTAACCTGGCGACCGAACCATTGAAGGATCGATTGCAGGGGATTCGCAGCGTTATACGATCCCTGGGGAAGGTTGTCGCTCTTGGTCCGGGTAAAGTTCATGCTCAGATCAAATGAGATGTATTTGTTCACATTCACATTCGTATTCATCTGTGCCGAAATACGATTCTGATCTGTGTTGGGAAGCGTTCCCTTCTGATCCCTGAAGCCCAGAGACGCCCGGGTGGTTGCCCGTTCGCCTTTGGTAACCACAGAAATGTTATGGCTCTGGGAATAACCGGTCTGAAAGAAACTTTTGATATTATCCGGATGCGAGATCCAGGGAGTGGCCTGATGCACTCCGTTTGCATAAGGACTGTCCCACTGAGGAATGTTCAACCCAATGTCCAGTCGCGGGCCCCAGCTTTCATCCGCACCAAAATAATTACCCAGGTCATTGTACCCAAGCTCATTATATACCCAATCTGAATAAGAACCGTTATAGCCGCTGTTCTTATACTCATATTCCGCACCTTCATAACCCTGTCCGTACAGGTTCTGAAGGGGAGGCAGATTGAATACCCTGTCGGCGGTAAAACTGCCGTTATAGGTAATTGAGACGCCTTCCTTGGCAGATCTGCCGGATTTGGTGGTGATCAGCACAACCCCGTTACCTGCACGCATGCCGTAGAGAGCTGCCGAGCCGCCTTTCAGTACAGAGATGTTCTCGATGTCTTCGGGATTGATGTCATACAATCCGGAACCGTAGTTAACATCATTCGCCATATAGTTGTCGTTGGCAATCGGGACCCCGTCAACTACGATCAGAGGATCATTCGAACTCAAAGAGGAGTTTCCCCTGACAACTATTCGTGCAGATGCCCCAATTGCGCCACCGGCCTGTGTGACCTGCATACCGGCAACACGTCCGGCCAGGGCAGAAGTTACATTCAGTCGTCCGGACTGGGTGATATCCTCAGCTTTTACATCCTGGATAGCTGCCCCGATGGATTTTCTCTCACGGGTGATACCCAGGGCCGTGACAATTACCTCGTCCAGCACGTTTGCAGAACGCATCTGGACGTGAATCACAGCACGGCTGTTAACGGCAACCTCGACACTAACATACCCTACATAACTAAATATGAGGGTTGCGTCGGAAGCGCACGTGATGGTATAGTTACCGTCGTTGTCGGTAACAAAAGCGGTACGTTCTCCCTGGACAAGGATAGTTGCCCCAGGGAGCGGCTGGCCATCAGCCGCATCCGTAACCTTCCCTGTTACCTGGATATTCTGTGCCAGCGCAGAGGAACAGAATCCCAGAAACAAGCAGATCAGGATTGTTTTGGTTTTTTTCATCATAAATGAATTTAGGTTGTAATAATTAGGTTGACTGGAATACGTCATCAAATTTATATAAAATTATTATTCTGGACAACTATCTCTAATGTCTTGATTCCCTGAAGCTAAAGATGGAATATTGATAAAATTTCTAAGCGTATTTTGGCTTTCCCTTACAAATCGAAAGTCAATACTGACAAGGCATGTCAATCAAAAACGGGAAAAAGTCGTGATGAAAATTAATTATATTTGCTGTATGAAACGCATTCTTATAAGTTGTATACTGGTGATACTGTTCGCATGCTCTGCGGAACAGGAACATTTCAGGATTTCCGTTGAGATCCGGGGAAATCATCCCGCACTTAAACAAGGGGAAGCCTATCTGAACACATTGTCCCGTTACCATTCATTAAGTGATACGGTAATCATTCGCAACGGAAAATTTGTATTTAAGGGAAGCATCAACACTCCCGGTAATGCGACCATCAGGATAAAGGGGTTAAATGACTTCATCCTGTTTTACCTGGAAAATGACACATATGAAGTTACGGCACAGGCTGACAGCGTAAACAGGGCGGACATAATAGGCGGCGAAACCCATCAGATGATGTCACGTCTGGACGAATTTATTAGGATGGGCGCGACGCAACAGCAGGCGGACAGTATGAAAAGGGCCCTGGCACAGGAAAATCCCTTATCCTCTTTTGCACTTGAACTCCTGGTTGAAGAGGCAAAAGTGATGACGGAAACCCTTCCTGTCAAAGAAAAATGGGATGCATTTGTTGCCGAACCAAAATTCAGAAATAATGCCCAACTGAAAGTGATAGAAAACCTGATTGCAGAAAAAAAATTCCTGGACCCCGGTCATCCCGTTCACATATTTAACATGAACAACCATGAGGGCATTCCTGTGGATATTGCTAAAGTGTTCAGGGAAAACAAGCTGACCATGCTTTATTTCTGGGCAGCCGATAATGACAGAAGCCGTTCCGTGAACCAAAGCCTGAAAGAACTGTACAACAGATTCAGTCCAATGGGACTGGCCATTATTGGTGTTTCACTTGACGACATTCACAGTCGGTGGGTTCATGCCATTGATGAAGACCGTCTTCCCTGGATACAGGTGTCCGACCTGCAGGGAACCTTCACACCCATCATTCCTTACTACGAGATCAATACCCTTCCCATGAACGTGTTGGTTGACCAGGAAGGCAAAATCGTGAAACGCAAAGTTCCCTTCGAAGAACTGGAAGCTTTGCTGGGATCACTTTTACCTTAACGTCCAGCCTAAAGACAATTGCATGGTGTTCCTGAGCGGAGATGACTCCGGAGCCAGAAGGTACACAAAATCCAAAGCTGCCCCGGCGATTTGCAATCCAATACCGGCGGTAAAATAAGATGGTTCAACTGTCTTCTGACTGCCCATGTGGTATCCGGCCCTGAGAGAGACCATCTTCCTGAAAGAATATTCCATCCCCACACCTCCGGCTATTCCCCTGCGTCCAGCAGGCAGACGGTAAGAGACCTCTGCCACAGGAGTAATGGCATGGGTCTTCCCTATCTCCAGCACATATCCAACCCCTGCATTCACGGAAGCCGGCAAAGAATATCCTCCGTAACCAAAATCCATTTGAGTCCCCAGTTGCGTGGCAGTCAATCCGATCCTCAGTCCCGAAACGGTATAAAGCAAACCGATATCTGCAGCAAAGGCGTTGCCTTTTTGTGCAGCTCCCAGGTCAGCAGACAGGTAGTGCAGGTTTGCCGAAACGGCAAATCCCTGAACTATCCTGTAGGCAAATCCCAGTTCAGCGGAAAACTCCAGGGGTTTGTAATTGCCTTTTGCATACCCGTTATTGTCATAAAACGTTACCTGGGGATAGGTATAAAACCGGGTTCCTGCCGCTACTGCAAAACGTTCTCCCACTTTAAAATATCCGGAAGCGCCCATCAGCCGGTTATTTTGTACTCCGGGTTGCCATATCCCGTAAGATGCGGCCAGGGACATTCTGTCTGCAGACAATACGGTGGCAGCGGTATTGGAATAAAGAGAAAAGGAGGAAACCATCTGGGCAACCCCGGTATTGCCCATAGCCAGCATCCGTGCATCAGGAGCCACATGGGCCAGTGAGAATGTCTGGGCAGCAAGAATTGTGGTGAGGCCGCAAAAAAGCAGGGTCGGGAAATAAAAGAATATTTTTTTCATATTACAGTTTCACTAGGGAACGAATAATCCTCGTATTGCTGTGTTCAATAATCAGGGTGTAGACACCTGCGGGCATGGATGACATATCGATCTGTGCCGGCTGGAAAGGAGAAATGAATTGCTCTTCATCATAGACAACTGCTCCTGAAGCAGATGCCAAAGAAAGACGGGCCGTTGTTACGACACCAAGTCTCACGTTCAGCCTTTCAGTGACCGGCACCGGGTACAGATCCACTTCCTGGCGGTCATCACGGGTAAGGATCCTGAAAGTAACGACACATTGCTCACCCATAATATCGGTAGCCGTAACGGCTACCTGCGTCATTCCGTATCCTTTTCCCTTCAGGACCAGGTTGTTCCCGTTCACGGTAGCAGAAGCTGCCGTATTGTTCTGGAGGGACACGGAAAATTGCAGCGTCTCCCCGTCATCGTCGGTGAAATAATCTGTCAGTATAAGCGTTGCCTGAGCTCCAATACTCCCAAAATACACATCGTCGGGCGTACCCAGCACCCTGGGTGGGGTGTTTGGTAATATCTCGTATGATATTTCCTGTTGCGCTTGAGCCAGATACAAATCCTCCACCTTGAGGATGGCATTGTACTTACCAGCAGCCGCCTTGTTTCCTGTTATGGTAACAGTGATGATACTGTTTGCCGAGGAGGCCGATGCTGCCCCGGAACCACCACTGAAGGAGTAGGTCCAGGCATGACCGTCCGGATCGGAAACGGAAAACCTGAGGGATTTCTGTTCATGCATTCTGAGTACGGTCGCATTTCCGTCCAGGGATGTGATCACGGGACCGGAATTGTTTTCGGTTTGTGCATTTACTTGTTTTGAAAGGGCGGAACGGTTCCCCGAAACGTCAAAGGCGTCTATCCTGAAATGGTAAGTTGTATTAAAATGGAGGTCCTTGAGTGTATACCGCAACGTATCTCCCACATTCAGAATACCGGTCTTGGTCGTTAGTTCCGTGACATGACCGGGGATAGAGGTAATGTCCAGATCTTCCAGGGATGTGGTCCCGTAATAAATATGATATCCGTATGCTTTCCCGTTGTCGGGATCGGCCGGAACAACCCAGTGAAGTGTCAGGTTGTTGGATTGGACCGACGTCCAGATTTCCTCTACTTGTTCAGGTGGCAGATCGCTTGATTGGTTCAGGGAAGCAAACGCATCTACCAGTCCCCTGCCCAGCAACCCCTCAAAACCCTTGTCGTTGTATGCATAGAAATCACGCGTTCCGTTCAGAAGTATATCCCACAACATATCATTGGTAAAACCTTCTCCCCTGAAATGGGATACCACAAGGGCAGCCACCCCGGAAACATGAGGACAGGCCATGGACGTTCCCTGGTAATTGTCGTATTGGTCATCGATAACGGTACTGCGGATCAAATGACCTTTCTTTACATCTCCGCCCGGAGCTGCTATATCAACCCACGCCCCGTAATTGGAATAATAGGCTCTCTGGTAATCGGCGCTTAGGGCTGCTACTGACATGACGCCCTGGTATGAAGCGGGAAAGGCAACATCCGAGTAATCGTTTCCGGCAGCAAAGATCACGATCCCGCCCCTCATGGGACCCGTCTGCACTCCGTTCTGGTCAATACCCGCGTAAGTCACAAAATAATCTATGGCTTCCTTAATAGACTGGGGCATATAGTCGATATCTGTGTAGCCCCAGCTATTCTGACAGATCACCGCACCATTGTCTGCTGCATACTTAATTGCAGCGGCTCCATCCGGATTTTTCTGGTCAAAATCGTCAAAGATCTGGCAGGTCATCAAACGTGCCCCGCTGCCCGGGGAACCGTCACCTCCTGCAATACCCGAGACTCCCGTCCCGTTATTGTTTCGTGCCGCTATGGTCCCGGCTACATGTGTCCCGTGATTTTCCGCCCTTACATATTGATTATTGGAGACAAAATTGAAACCGTGAATGTCGTCCACAAAACCGTTTCCGTCATCGTCCACATTCGGCTGACCGTTTAATTCAGCCAAATTGACCCACATGTTGTCTTTCAGATCTTCATGATCAAAATCTATTCCCCCGTCCACAACGGCCACTATCACAGAAGGATCACCCGTGGTGATGCTCCAGGCATCCAATACGTTAATATCTGACCCTTCTACATGTCCTTTGCCTGTTCCGTCGTTGTAATAATGCCATTGGGCCGGCAGCATGGGATCGTTGAACGGCAGATCGGTCCTCTTGATCTTTGGTACATTTTCCACAACAAGGACTCCCTCTAAAGATGCAATGTCCCGTGTTGCCCTGGTAAGCGGAACACCTTCCTCAACCTGAATGTCATACCATAAATGCAACCCTTCCCTGCGGGATCTGTCTTCAAACCTCCCGCTATAGGGAAAAGTCCTTATGGCATTGTAAGAGTCCAGAACAGCCCCGCGGGCAGCCAGTTCCTCGGATATTTTGATCCGAACGGTCCGGGAATAGATCGTTTCAGAGACTTGTTCATGAGGGATATCCGTCTCGGCAACCGGTAGTAAGGGCTTTTCCGCACATCCGGACAAAGACAGAAACACAAAGAGTATCAATATAAAATTGCGCATACAGTCATATATTTTTCGTCCTGTAAAGATAACCAAAAAAAAGGACGGCAAAAATGCCGTCCTTGTTTGTTTTTACAAATAGCCGAAGAACTACAAAGGCAGGTCTGGTCCTCCGGGCAGCGACAGGTATACAGGTTGCAGACCGTAACCGCCCAATCCGTCAATATAGTAATACGGATTGAAGAAAACCACCTTGTCTGTAAGGAACTTGCTGTTGGCATCGTTGGGAGCCTCTGAAGCAGCCAGTGCAGAAGGCAGGTAGGCTTTAATAGGCTGGCCTGCGACACCTTGGTAATTGAGCCCGATGTACCAGAATTTATCCCATGTCACATTGGCTCCCGAGGTTACCCAGAATTCAATCTCTTCTGCCCTGGGACCGCCGTACCAGCTGTCCTGGCTAACCAGTGCAACGGGATACGGGTCAATGATGCGGTAATTGTTGAATCCTTCGGCTTTCAAAACTTCCACTTCCACAACGCCCAGTCCCAGGAACACATCGTAGAACTGTCCTGTTCCCAGGGAGACCCAGTTGATGGCTTTGAGTTTCCCTTCAAACACATTGTACCCGGGTCCGTATAAGGCAGCATACTGTTCATCGATCCTGACCTTCACGGTGGAAGGAGTGGAAGAGAGCGGATTGAATGTTACCGTGAATTCCGCGATTTGCTGACCTTCAGAAAAGGATACAGTCGCAGGAATTGTGAAGATGGGGTCTCCTTCCGATGTAAGGGGAACGGAAATGGAGCCAGAGGTGTTCAGGCGGCCGACCTTGTAAGTGTAACTTGTCGCGTCGGACTTAACCGTTACGTCAACGGGGTTGTTCGAGAGGAAATAGACTCCGTATGAATTTTCATTGGGAGACGGTTCTCTGACAATCGGATCTTCGGTACATGCCGAAACCAACAAAACAGAGATTCCCACTAACATTAATATTTTGCTAATTTTTTTCATATTCGTTTCTTTAAAATTTCAAAAATCCCTAAATGTTTAGTCAGTAACTCCGTCCAATAACCCGGCTCCGGCTCCCATTCCAATGGGGATAAGAGATTGCCCGGGGTTGTTGTCCGATTCATCGATCCCGTTGTTGGCATTGATCTCCCTTTGCGGAATCGTCAGCAAGCGTACCATATTGTCTTTGGCCAGGTTGAAGCGGAAGTTGTCGGGATGGTTGGTTTCGGGGATCCGGGTGTTGAAACGAACCATGTGTTTGTCCAGACGCTGCAGGTCAAAGAACCCAAATCCTTCACCCCACAATTCCACGCGGCGCTGGAACCAGACTTCGTTCTGGAATTCCTGGGCGCTCGATGCATAGGATTGATATTCCGGGTACCTGTTGGCTTTTACCCATCCCTCCAACAAGCTCTTGGCTCCGGCCAGATCACCGGCCATGGCTTTTGCCTCGGCTTCGATCAGCAACAGCTCTTCGGCACGCATCAGGCACCAGTCTCCGGCATTGGTATCGTCAATGCCCCAGTCTAAGGAGTAATTGCCAAATTTGATATTGGTGTAGGCATTGAAGCCTGCACTGGCTGCATATCCTGCAGGATAGGAAGGCATTCCGGAAAAACCGTTCTCGTCAACCCACCAGTTCTTGCGAACGTCGCCGGCAGGGATCTTGGTGAATAGCAATACGTTGATGTCCCTCCAAACGGCAACAGCGGTTGTATATCCGTAACCGGTCAGAGAAGAAAGCTGTGAAGGCCAGGAGGCCAGGTCGCCGTTCGTCTGGTCCGGTCCTATGATCAGGGCCCACATCCAGCTGGGAGTGGCGGCCTTGTTGAAACCGGGCTTGTTCACGTCTGCCATGCTCAGCAGGCCGTATCCCTGGCGGGCGGCGGCAGCATCGGCAGCAGCAGCGGCCCAGTTTTCCATCAACAGGTTGGCACGGGCTCTCAGACCAAGGGCCACACTTTTATCGGGCATGGTCTTGTCGTTGCCACGGTCGTAATTCTCGAGCAATGTGACAGCCTCGTCCAGGTCCCTCATGATCAGCTCATACACATCGCGTACCGGTGCACGGGGATTGGCCCCTGCCTGTTCTGCGGTGGTTTCATCGGTAACAAGGGGAATGGAAGGGGCATCTTCGTGTCCTTTGTATTTGAACTGGAAATTCTGTACCAGGTTCATATAGTCCCATGCCCTGAATGCAAGCGCTATACCGCGGTAAGCCCTGGCAGCTTCAGCTTCGGTATCGGAAGGGATGGTCCCTATGATACCGTTGGCAATGTAAATGTTCTTGTAGAACGGATCCCATTGCAGTCGGGTGTTCGCATAGGTATACGTTCTGTTTTCATAACTGCAGGCTACAGAAAACCAGTTGTAACCATCATCGGGAGCCACCATATCGGCACTCTGCATATCCCATGACAGGGCGCAGGCGGGAAATCCGAAGTCGTCAGCCCTTCCTCCGCCCGCATATGTCGTGTTGGCTCCGAACATGGAAGTAGACAAGCCGGCCAGTTCAGCCTCAACGGCTGCCGGGTTCATTTCTGCCACCATTTGTTTCTGTTCGGAAGTAACTGTACCTCCCTGGGGAGCCGTATCCAGATCCACGCAAGAAACGAGCAATGACAGTCCGATGGCAAGACTTAATATTTGTTTGATACGATTCATATTCGTTGTGTTTTTAAACTTGTTATACATAAGTAAGTAATATTACACATCATCAGAATGTAATGGAAATACCACCGGAAATGGTGCGCAATGCACTATAGCGGAAAGATCCGGCCCATTCCGTACCACCAAAGTCCTGACGGGGATCCAATCCCTGTCTGACGGAGAATACCCAAAGGTTGTCTCCAGTAGCGTAGAAACGAAGTTTGGCAACCTTGATCTTTTCAGTCCATTTCTTGGGAAGCGTGTAACCCACTGTTACGTTGTTTACGCTCAGGTAATTGGAACTTACCAAATAACGTGTAGAGTTCTGCTGGCGTGTGTCATCGGTTGCATTCAGACGGGGAATGTTGCTGCTGGTATTTTCCGGGGTCCAGGCATTCAGAATGTCAAAATGCCAGTTCGTACCGCCCATGCTGGATTGTCCGTTATGCATCAATTCTTCATAACCGAAGTCGTAGATCTTACCTCCCAGCTGGTATCCGAACTGAGCAGACAGGTCAAAGCCGTAAGCAGTCAGGGAAGTTCCGAAACCGCCCATCACCTTGGCCAGGGAAGAACCGTTGTTGTACTGTGTGGCAATACTGTAGTCGGTAGTGATCTCCCTTCCGGTCACGTTGCCCTGATCGTCCAGAACGTCTTTGTAATACTGTGCCTTGCCGGTTTCGGGATCAACTCCGGCATATTCCCTGTAGTAGGTATCAAAAAGTGATCCGCCGATCTCGATAATCGAGCGGGAACCCTTGATCCCTACTTCCCTTACGGATTCGTGCAGATCGAGGATGGTGTTCTTGTAATGGGTGGCGTTCAGCGAAACACTCCATTGAATGTCCCTGGTGTTGATAATGGCGGCACCTATTTCAACTTCCACACCACGGTTCCGGATCGCACCCACGTTCATGGGGAAAGAAGTATATCCGTTCGAGGGGGCAACGGGAAGGTTGTATAACAGGTCGGATGAAAGACGGTTGAAGAATTCCACGCCTCCTGTCAATCTTTCGTTGAACAGCCCGAATTCAAGGCCGACGTTCAGGTTCTGGGATTTTTCCCAGGTGATGTCACGGTTCCCCTTGTA
>LSQX01156820.1_pt2 | contig 13717 bp, 12 predicted proteins | sample 654561 | NCBI WGS metagenome assembly LSQX01 (sample SAMN04489861, study PRJNA283612) | anaerobic digester metagenome | isolation source: 4 biogas reactors fed with cattle manure at either 37C or 55C with and... | place: Denmark: Kongens Lyngby | collected 2014 | reverse complement strand
GTATTAAGCACTTATAACGAAGGGAGGCGCCGCGATGCTCAACAAGAAGTACGCCTATCGGCTCGAACTGCTAATGATATTGTCGCTGCTTGTTTTCGCGGTGCTGATTGGCCGAATGGCTTACCTGCAGTTATATAAGGGCGATTATTATTATCGTCTGTCGGAAGGCAACCGCGTCCGCTCCGTCAGAATTCTGGCGCCAAGGGGCATCATCTATGACTCCAAGGGCGAGGCTTTGGTCAAGAATGAGCCGGGATTTGTCGTTTCCTTATTGAAAACCAATGAAAAACCGGATCTTGCTGTAATCGAAAAGCTGGCGGCTATCATCGAAGTACCGCCGGAAAAAATACTGGAAAAAATCAAAAAGAATGAAGACAGCTATGAACCTGTACGTTTGAAAAGCAATTTGTCGGCGGCCATGGTCACAAAGTTAGAGGAACAGCATGGAGAGCTTCCGGGCGTGTTTTTAGAACTGCAGTCCATCCGAAAATATGTCGGCAGCGAACTTGCGGTGCATGCCCTTGGCTACGTTGGTGAGGTCAGCGAGCAGGAGATTACCGGCGGACAGTTTACTGAGCTGAAGGTTGGCAGCATTGTCGGCAAGGCCGGGCTTGAAAGGTTCTACGACAAACAGCTGCGCGGCAAGGACGGCAGTTTCCGTGAAGAGGTTGATGTTGCCGGCAGAACGGTCCAGACGTTGGATAAACTGCCGCCGACGCCCGGTCACGGTCTTGTATTAACGATTGACGCACAATTGCAGCGCCAGGTGGAGAAAATCACCGACGAGCACCTTCGCTATCTTCGCTCGAGCGGTTTTGCGCCCAATGCCAACGCCGCGGCGGTCATTGCGATTGACCCGACGAGCGGAGCAATCAGGGCCCTGGTCAGCAGGCCCGCCTATAATCCCAATCTTTTTGTCAACGGCATTTCGACCAGGGACTGGCAGGCAATTAACGAAAACCCCTTTGACCCGATGGCAAATATAGCTATCGCGGGTGAGTATCCCCCAGGTTCGACTTTCAAGATAGTGACGGGGGCGGCCGCCCTTGAAACAGGTAAGGTAACGCCCGAGGAACTTATTTTCGACTCAGGCAAGCATTGGCTGATCCCAATGGGTAATGCCGCGGGAGAGGCTCTCGGCTGGATTAATTTTCATCGCGCTCTGGCGGCCTCCGACAACGTCTATTTTTATGAAATGGGCAACCGCTTAGGCATAGACGTCTTGAAAAAGTACGCGGCCCAATTCGGTTTCGGCAGGATTACCGGGATTGATCTTTATGGTGAAACCGAAGGCATTGTCGCAAGCCCCGAGTATAAAGTGCAGGTATTTAAGGAAGACTGGTACTTGGGCGACACTTTTAATGCCGCAATCGGACAGGGTTTCAATTTAGCGACGCCGCTCCAGCTGGCCGTCATGCTCAGTGCCGTAGCGAATAAGGGCGAAATATACCGTCCGCATCTTGTGGCCAAGGTCATCAATGACGATGGCAGGCTGCTTTCCGAAGTCAAGCCGGAGAAAATGGGCACGCTGCCTGTTTCCGCCCAAACCCTTGAATTGTTGCAGAAAGCCTTGGCCGCTGTCGCACAGGAAGGCGGCACTGCAGCCCAGCTTGCCAAACTGGCAGTGCCCGTTGCCGGCAAGACAGGCACGGCGGAAAATCCACACGGTAAGGACCATGGAATGTTTGTTGGCTATGCCCCGTCAGACAAGGCGGAACTCGTTATTGTTGCCGTGGTCGACCAAGGCGGTTACGGTTCCGTTTCTGCGGCACCGATCGTGCAGAGAATCTTCGAGTATGTTTATCCTCATAAGAATGCGGCAGCGGCAGTGAAAAAGTAATTGGAAGGTAAAAAAAATGGAATTTGGCAGAATATTTAAGAGGCTCGACTATGTGCTGCTGTTTGCCGTATTTGCACTTACGGCAATCGGCATAACCTTGATCGGAAGCGCAACGCATATCAACGTCGTCTCCGATGACCGTTACTGGTACGTGCAAAGACAGAGCTTCTTTGCGATTTTAAATATGGCACTGGTCCTCCTTACGCTGCGGTTTGACTACCGGCTGCTTGAGGACATGTCGAAAAAACTCTATATTTTCAATCTGATCATACTGCTCGCCGTCATGTTTGTCGGCCATACGGCTTTAGGTGCCCAGCGCTGGATTCAGATCGGCCCGATCACGCTGCAGCCGAGCGAGTTTTCCAAGATTATCATGATTGTTGGCTTGTCGGCCTTCATAAACAAGAGGGTTGACGTTCTCGACTCGTTTTGGAGCTGGCTGCCCGTGTTTGCGTATGTATTTCTTCCGTTTCTTCTGGTAATGAAGCAGCCCGACCTCGGCACGTCTTTAGTCTTTGTCGCCATTTTGTTCGGCATGATGATTCTCTGCGGTTTTCGCAGAAAGTATTTCGTCAGGCTTTTTGGTTTAGGGCTTGTGTCGGCGCCGCTTTTATGGACGGTGCTGCATGATTATCAAAAAATGCGGCTGAAGGTTTTTCTCGATCCGGGGCTGGAACCGCACGGCGCAGGCTACCATGTAATCCAATCCATGATTGCTATAGGCTCGGGACTTGTTAGTGGCAAGGGGTTGTTCGGAGGCACTCAGAGCCAACTGGACTTTCTGCCTGAAAACCATACGGACTTTATTTTTGCCGTCGCCGGTGAGGAATTCGGATTTATTGGCACTACGGTGATCCTGCTGCTTTATCTTTTGATTATTTACCGCGGCCTGAACATAGCGATGAACGCCACCGATGACTTCGGAACATTGCTCGCCACGGGCATCGTGTCAATGTTCGTGTTTCACGTACTTGTCAATGTCGGCATGACAGCGGGCATCATGCCGGTTACAGGTGTTCCGCTGCCTTTTATGAGTTACGGAGCAAGCTCTTTGACTACTAACATGCTGCTCGTCGGTCTGCTCTTGAATATAAATATGCGTCAGCAGAAGCTGACCTTTGACTAAGGAGAAAAAATGAAAGAACTACTACCTATTGACATACTGAGCCGCGTGCAAAAGCCTGCTCGTTATACGGGCGGCGAATTCGGCAGCATTGTTAAGCCGGCAGAAGCAACCGAGGTCACAATTGCCCTCGCGTTTCCCGATGTCTACGAAGTAGGCATGAGCTATCTCGGTTTCAAGATTCTCTATCATATCCTGAATAGCGTAAACGGCGTCGCGGCAGAAAGAGTTTATGCGCCCTGGGTTGACCTTGAGGCTCAAATGCGCGCAAAAGGACTGCGCCTTGGCTCACAGGAGACAGGAAGAAGCCTCTGCGATTTTTCTTTTGTCGGCTTCACCCTGCAATACGAGCTTTCTTATACCAACATCCTGAACATGCTCGACCTCGGGGGCATTCCCCTGCTTGCGGAACAAAGGGGCGAGGCCGAACCGTTCGTCATAGCGGGCGGGCCCTGCGTGTACAATCCGGAACCGCTGGCGGACTTTGTTGACTTCTTTATAGTCGGTGAAGGCGAAGAAGTAATGGTGGAGCTGATGGACGCCTGCAAGCTCTGGCAGAAGGAAGGAAAGCCGGGCGGGCGGCGGGAATTTTTGAGCAGAGCCGCTGCCATCAAAGGGATCTACGTACCTTCGTTCTATGCAGTCAGCTACAACGATGACGGTACGGTCAGCTCGGTTTGTCCAGTAAACGAACTTGCGCCGGCCAAAATAGAAAAGCGCGTCATTAAGGATCTGGCTACTGTTTCCTATCCGACCGCCCCGATTGTGCCTTTTGGCGAAATCGTCCATGACCGCATTATGCTGGAAGTCTTCAGGGGCTGCACCCGCGGCTGTCGTTTTTGCCACGCGGGCATGGTCTACCGACCTGTCAGGGAAAGACGGCCGGAACTTCTAAAGCGGCTTGCACGCGAGCTTGTCGACAATACAGGCTACAATGAGATTTCCCTTGTTTCGCTGAGCACGGCGGACTACTCCTGTCTTGCACCTTTGATTCACGACCTGATTGAAGAACTTAAAGAAGAAAAGGTAAGCGTTTCACTGCCTTCTCTGCGTGTGGACAGCTTTTCCGTCGAACTTGCGAAGGAAGTTCAGGCCGTGCGCAAGAGTGGTCTGACCTTTGCGCCGGAAGCCGGCAGCCAGAGGATGCGCAACGTCATTAACAAGGGCGTGACCGAGGAGGATTTGATGAATGCGGTCAGCGCAGCCTTCAAGGAAGGCTGGACGGCCGTCAAGCTTTATTTCATGATCGGACTGCCGGGCGAAACGGACGAAGACGTTCTGGCCATCGCCGCCTTGGCCAAGGCCGTACAGAACAAGTACCAGGAGGTCAGGGGACACAGGGGGGCCAAGGTGACGGTCAGCGTTTCCTCATTTGTGCCGAAACCATACACTCCTTTCCAGTGGCAGGGCCAGGATGACATAGACGAAATCAGGCGCAAACAGCTGCTGTTGAAGGATGCCCTGAAGGTGAAGAACATTGTTTATCAATATCATGATGCCGTCACCAGTGTCATCGAAGGCGTTTTCGCCCGGGGGGACAGAAGGCTCGGGAGAGCCCTGCTGCTTGCCTGGCAGCGCGGCGCCAGGTTTGACGGCTGGTCGGAACATTTTTCCTATGCAAGGTGGCTGCAGGCAATAGAGGAAAGCGGGTTGGACAAGGACTTTTATGCTGTCCGCAACCGCGGAGAAAAGGAGCTTTTCCCGTGGGAACACATCCAGCCGGCAGTCAGCAGGGCTTTCTTGTGGAACGAGTACCGGAAATCCTTGCGCGAGGAACTGACGGAGGATTGCCGACACGGCAGCTGCAGCGGCTGCGGCGTTTGCCAACAGCTTGATGTCGAAATTATAGACTGGAAAGAACGGAGCTCTCATGAAACTAAGGCTTAAGATATCAAAGGACGCAGGAATTCGCTTCATTTCTCATCTTGAATACGTACGCACGCTCGAACGTGCAATCAGAAGGGCCAAGCTGCCTACGGCTTATTCCGAAGGCTTTAACCCGCATTTGAAGTTTTCCCTCGCCTCGGCGCTGGGCGTCGGTGTTACGAGCAACGCGGAATTTGCGGAAATTGAACTTTCGGAGCCGGTTAACCTTGACGAGACGGTCAGGCAGCTGACAGCGAGTCTGCCTGTCGGCATCAGGATCCTCGCGGCCGACATCGTTCCCGCAAAAACAGCCAAACTGATGGCTCAGGCCGGCGGAGCAGATTACAAAATAGTTGTGCCCTGCGCGCCCTGTGACTGGGAGGAAGCAATCGCTGCCTTCAACGCGGTCGAGTCCGTCCCGTTTAAGAAGCCTGTTCCCCAGGGACGAGGCAAAACAAAAGAGATTGAAGTCAAGGACTACATAAAGGAAATCGAGGCTGAACAACTCGGCGAAAACCTTTGTCTGCGCTTTTCCTGCCGGATTACGCCGACGGGAAGTATGAAGGCTTCACAACTGCTGGAGATTTTGCATGACAGCTTCGGCCTGCCGCTTGTGCTTGACCGGGCGGATATTTTAAGGACGGACTTGTACGCGGTTGATGCGGATGGCAGCAAAAGGCGGTTTCTGCAGCCCGCTTACGTCGCAGGGGCAAGATAAAAGGAAACGGGGGAAGGCTTCCCATGGGGAAAAAAATCATCATCAGCGCCACACCGGAAGAAACCCGTATGGCGCTGGCGGAAGGGGAAAAGCTGGTCGAGTATGTTGTCGAGAGAAACAGCGAGCAGCATATTGTCGGCAGTATTTTCAAGGGAAAAGTTAAAAACGTTGTACGCGCAATTCAGGCGGCGTTCATCGATATCGGCCGCGAGCAGAACGCGTTTCTTTTCCTTGCGGAAAAGGGCGACGTGAGCGAAGGCCAATCGATGTTGGTACAGGTTACGAAGGATGCGCGAGGAAGCAAGGGGCCGACCGTGTCGAGGGAACTTGCGCTGGCCGGAAGATACGTTGTGCTTATGCCCTTCTCCGACTATATCGGCATTTCCCGCAAAATTTCCGACAAAGAGGAAAGGCAGCGCCTGAAAAACATAGTCGCTGCAGCGAAGCCCGAAGGCGCAGGCTTCGTCATCAGGACGCTTGCCGAAGGACTGCAGGAAGAAAAGCTGTCAGCCGATATTAATCAGCTTCTGGCAACGTGGCGCGTCATTCAGGCGCGGGAACGCCATGGACAGGCGCCGCTCCTTCTTTACAGGGAGTTGGACCTCGCCGTCAGAATCGTGCGCGATTATCTGACGAGCGACGTTGACAGGGTGATTCTTGACGATGCCGTGATTTACAGACGCGTGGGTGAGCTCCTGAAGGATATGGGCAGCTGCCTGCCCGCGAAATTGGTATTGTACGAAAGCAAGGACGATGTTTTTGAACACTACCAATTATCCGAACAGATAGCAGGTATTTCCGACCGCAAGGTCTGGCTTGACTGCGGCGGTTATCTGATTTTCGACTACACGGAGGCCATGACGGTGATAGACGTCAACAGCGGCAGATACAGCAGCGGTACCAGCCTGGAGGAGACCGTCATGCGGATCAACCGCGAGGCTGCTCGCGAGATTGCCCGCCAGCTCAGACTGCGTGATATCGGCGGCATAATAGTCGTTGACTTCATTGATATGCACACCGAGGAAAGCCAGCAGGAAATCGTCGCGATTTTGCACGAAGCCTTAGCGAGTGACAAGATGCGTCCGAAGGTTCAGGACATTACCGTACTCAATCTCGTAGAAATTACCAGGAAAAAGGCAAGACAGAATTTGTCAACCGTTCTTTACGACGCCTGCCCGACCTGTCAGGGCAGCGGCCGGGTACAGTCCCAGGAAACTGTCAGCATTGAAATCAGGCGGCGCCTCAGAGAGCTGATGAACAAAAGCCTGTCGTCGAAAAGCGTTTTGCTGCAGTTGCATCCGCGCGTAGCCGACTGGATAACGAAGCATGAACTGAAGCAGATGGAGCGAGAGTTCTCCTGCAGTATCGCGATAGAAGCAGACGCTGCTATGCACGTCGAAGCCTTCGCGATTTTGGATAATACCAAGCTTGACAAATAACGGCAGTTATGGTAAATTATTTCAGTATAGACTGTAGAGGTCTGTCTCCGACCGCACGAAGAGGTTTGCAAACTGCCTTACGCAGGCAGTACCGTATTTGGCGAGTATTAGAAGAGGGAGGTGTAACTCATGTACGCAATCATTCAAACAGGCGGTAAGCAATACCGCGTTAGCGAAGGCGATGTTCTTTCCATAGAGAAATTGACGGCTGCCGAAGGCGAAGAAGTGGTTTTCGACCAGGTTTTGACCGTTGTTTCCGACAACGATGTGAAAGTAGGCAAGCCGGTAGTTGAAGGCGCAAAGGTAACTGCGAAAGTTGTGGAGCATGGCAAGGGCAAAAAGATTCTGGTTTTCAAATACAAGGCAAAATCCAACTATCGTAAGCGCCAAGGCCATCGTCAACCATACACAAAAGTTGAAATTTCCAAAATCGAAGAATAAGAGCCATGATCAAGATAGCAATTTTTAAAAATGAGAAGAACCTGGTTACTGGCTACGAAGTCAGCGGACATGCCGATTATGCCGAAGAAGGCCGGGACATTGTCTGCGCAGCCGTTTCGGCACTGACACTGGCGGCAGTCAACGGGCTCGAGGAACATTTGAAAAGGGAAGTGGCTTACGCTTATTGTGACGGCCATTTACAGGCAAGACTTAAACAGGCGCCGGATGACCTGACCCAGGCAATACTCGCAACCATGGAAATGGCATTGCGGGATATAGCGGGGCAATATCCGCAGCGTGTCCGGATAAAGGAACACAGGAGGTGAATTCCGTGATTAAGATCCAATTACAATTATTTGCTCATAAAAAAGGAACCGGCAGTTCCCACAACGGACGTGACTCAAACGCCCAAAGGCTGGGAACGAAAGCTCATGACGGCCAACTGGTAACGGCAGGCAGCATCATCGTCCGTCAGCGCGGTACCAGGTTCCATGTCGGCAACAACGTCGGCATCGGCAAGGACCACACCATTTATGCCAAGATTGAAGGCTGCGTAGCTTTTGAAAGAAAAGGCCGTGACCAGAGGCAGATCAGTGTGTACCCGGCGGCAGTCGAGGAAATGTAATCACCATTTCGCAATACCCGTGATGAAATATCACGGGTATTTTTTTTGTGCGTCATACATTAAAAGGCTTGTGATGATGATATTTGGCTCTGCCCGCTTATTCACTTATGGGCCGTTGTGTATTATAATGGATATATATTGGCGATAGAATGCGCCAAAAAGGAATGGAGAACATCATGTTTATAGACAGAGCAAGAATTTATGTGGAAGCAGGCGCAGGCGGCGACGGTGCCAGCAGCTTCCGCAGAGAGAAATTCGTGGAGAAGGGCGGCCCCAACGGCGGGAACGGCGGACGAGGCGGCAGCGTTATTTTGCTTGCCGACAAGAACCTCAACACGCTTGTAGACTTCCGTTACAAAAGAAAATTCGTGGCTCGCCGCGGAAACGGCGGCGGCAACAACAATTGTACCGGCGCAGCGGCAGAGAACGTTGTCATACGCGTGCCGATGGGAACGCTTATCAAGGACGACGCTACAGGCGTTATTTTGGCAGACCTGACGGATGACGGTCAGAGCTTTACCGCCGCCAGAGGCGGCAGGGGCGGCAAGGGCAACGCCTGCTACGTAACGAGCACCAACCGTGCTCCGACCTTTGCCGAAAAGGGAGAGCCCGGAACGGCCTCCTGGCTGAAGCTTGAACTTAAGCTGCTGGCCGATGTCGGTCTGGTCGGCTATCCCAGCGTAGGAAAGTCGAGCATTATTTCGCGTGTTTCAGCTGCCAAACCGGAAATCGCCGCGTATCCTTTTACAACACTGACGCCTGTACTCGGCGTTGTGCGCATTGACACGGAAAGAAGCTTCGTACTTGCCGATATCCCCGGCCTCATCGAAGGAGCCCATAAAGGCGTAGGCCTTGGTCATGACTTCCTGCGCCATGTAGAGAGGACCAAGGTTCTCCTGCATGTGATTGACGCGTCCGGTCTTGACGGACGCGACCCCGTTGAAGACTTTGACAAGATTAACGAAGAACTGGCACTGTACAGCGAGAAGCTTGCTGCGCGCAGGCAGCTCGTCGTAGCAAACAAGATGGATCTGCCGGAAGCGGAGGAAAACTTTGAGCGCCTGGCGGCCTACGTCAGGGAAAAGGGCTGCGAAATCATCAAGGTTTCCGCGGCAACCGGAGCCGGCCTTGAGGAACTGATGTACAAAGCGTATGAAATGCTGCAAAGCTACGTGCCCGAACCCGAAGAGGAGGTCGAGGGCATCCGCGAGGAAGACCCCGACAGCTTCCAAATTGTTCCGGGCGTGGACACCGACTTCGAGGTCAAGGGCAAGAATATCGAGCGCCTGGTCGCGATGACCAACTTCGACAATGACGAGGCGCTTCACCGCTTCCAGCTGATATGGCGCAAGCTCGGCATCGAGGAAGCCCTGAAGGAAAAAGGCGTGGAAGAAGGACAGAGCGTCCGTATCCGGGACATGGTGTTCGAGTTTAAAGAACAGTAAAGGACTGAGGAACGTGGGTTTTGATCGCGCAATGCTGAAGGATGTAAAAAGAATTGTCATAAAAGTAGGTACAAGCACCATTACTCACGGTACGGGCAAAAGAAACTTCGCCAGGATCGACCATTTGGCGAGGCAGATTGCCGACTTAGCCAACCAGGGCAAGGAAATCATCCTTGTTTCCTCGGGTGCGGTGGCCGTTGGCGTTGACCGCCTGGGACTGAAGGAGAAACCGAAAACAATTCCTGAAAAGCAGGCCGCGGCAGCCGTCGGTCAGGGCGTGCTGATGCACACCTACGAAAAGATTTTTGCTGATTACGGCCAGATTGTGGCACAGGTCCTTCTGACCAGGATTGACTCGGTCGACAGGCACCGTTACACGAATTCGCGCAACACCTTTTTGGCACTGCTGAAGCACGGTGTCATACCCATCGTAAACGAAAATGACGTCGTTGCCACAGACGAGCTGAAAATAGGCGATAATGACAACCTTTCCGCGACAGTGGCAGGAATTGTCGACGCCGACCTTTTGATTATTCTCTCCGACGTAGACGGTCTCTATACCGCCAATCCGCAGAAGTACCCCGACGCCAGACTGGTTCCGGAGGTTTCGGACATCACGCAGGAAATCGAGGACAGCGCGGGCGGTGCAGGCTCATCGGTAGGAACCGGCGGCATGTTCACCAAGATTCAGGCGGCCAAGGCCGCAACGAGCTCCGGCATCCACATGATAATCGCCGCCGGCGAGCAGGAAAACGTCATCAGCAGGATTTTAAACGGCGAGGCGGTCGGCACCTTGTTTGTCTCAAGGGAAAACAGGCTGCAGTTCAGGAAACGCTGGCTGGCTTTCGGCGCAAGAATCTCAGGCAGGCTCGTCGTAGATGACGGCTGCGCCAAAGCAGTGCGTAAACGCGGCGGCTGCAGCATTCTGCCGGCAGGAATCATCGGAGTGGAGGGCGGCTTCGACGCAGGCGGCACGGTCAGCGTTATCGACAAGACCGGCCACGAAATCGCGCGCGGCCTGACCAATTATTCTTCGGACGAACTTGCGCTTATCAAGGGAGCAAAGACTTCCGAAATCGAGACGCTGATAGGACATAAAAACTTTGACGAAGTCATACATCGCGATGACTTGGTAATCTTATAGGGGGGGCTGCTCATGGAAGCAATATCGCAGATAGAAGAACAGGCTCTTGCGGCAAGCAAGGCCGCTCGCGAGCTCGCAACAGTAACGACACAAGTCAAGAACGAGGCGCTGAAGGCAATGGCAGAAGCTCTGTGCCTGTGCAAAAACTATATTTTGGCCGAAAACAAGGCCGACATGGAAAGCGGACGACAAAACGGCATGCGTGAGTCAATGCTCGATCGTTTGATGCTGACCGAAGGCCGCATCGAGGCAATGGCCGAAGGCCTGCGCCAGGTAGGCGAACTGTCAGACCCCGTAGGCGAGATAGTCTCGGGCAGGAAACTGGCGAACGGTCTCGTTGTAACCAAGGTGCGTGTTCCTCTCGGCGTAGTGGCGATTATTTACGAAGCCCGTCCCAATGTGACTGCCGATGCCGTGGGCCTGTGCATTAAGTCCGGCAATGCCGTTGTTTTAAAGGGCGGCTCCGAAGCTATCAGGTCGAACAAGGCAATAGCAAGCGTTCTGACCGACGCGGCCGAGGCCGCAGGCATTCCGAAGGGCTCGATCCAGTTCATCGATTCAACCGATCGCGCCGCGGTGCAGCAGCTGATCAGGATGGATAGTTATCTTGACGTAGTAATTCCGCGAGGCGGGGCAGGTCTCATCAAAATGGTCGTGCAGAACAGCTCCGTGCCTGTTATTGAGACCGGTATCGGCGTCTGCCATACCTTTGTTGATGAAAGCGCCGATCCGGCCATGGCCGAAGAGATAGCTTTCAACGCGAAGGTTTCGCGGCCTGCTGTCTGCAATGCGATGGAAACCTTGCTCGTACACGAAAAAATCTCCGCCCAATTTTTGCCGGCGATGCTGAACCGCTACTGCGAGGCCGGAGTTGAAATCTTTGGCTGCCGGGCAACGAGGGCGCTCGATGCGCGCGTGCAGGCAGCGACAGAGGAGGACTGGCGTACAGAGTACGGAGACCTCAGGCTTTCCGTAAAAATCGTCAGAAACCTCGACGAAGCGATTGCACACATTGCCGAATACGGCACAAAGCATTCCGAGGCCATCGTTACGAAATGCTATGACAATGCGAGGCTTTTCCAGGAAAGAGTCGATGCCGCGGCCGTCTATGTCAACGCCTCAACACGCTTTACCGACGGATTCGAGTTTGGCTTCGGTGCCGAAATCGGCATCAGCACACAAAAATTGCATGCAAGGGGTCCAATGGCTTTGCCGGAACTGACCAGCGTCAAATATCTGATTAATGGAACCGGGCAAATCCGCGGCTGACATTAAGTACAAGGCCGGGCCTCTGTAACAGGGGCCGGCCTTTTGACCTTTACAAATATGGCGGGGAAAACATGAAAAAGTCACGGACTTTTCACAGCGGTCATTTTGACTGCTCGGTCAGACTGGGTTATAATTTGTACTGTAAAACATCAGCAGCAAGATTAAAAAGAATGCGAGCGTGAGAACTATGATGCAGTTCTGGAAAAATCACAAATTCAAGATCATTTCCTTGCTTGTGGTGCTTTTGGCCGCCTTCGGTATCTACACCTATTACCAGGGAACGAAGGAACCGGCCGTTGTTGAAAAAACTGCAGCTGTCGAGCGAGGCAGTCTTATTGCCTCGATTTCCGCAACAGGTTCTCTCAGCGCGGTCGATAATGTTGACATCAACTCCAAAATCACGGGAAGGATTGTGGAGGTCTATGTCAAGGAAAACGAGCACGTCGTGGCCGGGCAGCAGCTGCTCAGGCTTGATGACAAAACCCTGGTCGCAACGCTGAAGCAGGCGACAGCGAAGATGCAGAACGCCGCCGCAACCTATAACCGTTATCTGTCGCTGCTCGAACAGGGCGCAATCGCTAGGAGCACCTTCGACACAGCCGAAGCCGACTACATTGTCGCCAAGGCCAGCTATGACACCGCTGTCAGCAACGTAAACGACACGATCATAGTCTCCCCGATTGAAGGTTACGTCATCGGCGAGCCGACGCCGGTAGGCCAGACAGTGTCCTCGGGTATTTCCGCGCCGCAGGTTCTGATGTCGGTCGCGAATCTGGACAAGATGCAGATAGAGGTGCTCGTCGATGAATCCGACATCGGTCAGGTCAAGGTCGGACAGAAGGTGGAATTCACCGTCGACTCCTATCCGGAAACAACATTTAAAGGCAAGGTGCGCCTGGTTTCCCGCAGCGCGGTCAAAGCCAGCAACGTCGTCTATTACACGGTCTATGTGGACGTGGATAATGCCGACGGCAAGCTGCTGCCGACAATGACGGCAAGAACGGAAATCGTGACCGCCGAGGCCAACGACATGCTGATGGTGCCGGTCACCTGCCTGCGCACGGAAGGCAAGAAGCGCTACGTGCAGGTTTATAACGAAGCCGACAAGACCAGCCGCAACGTCTACGTGGAGGTGGGCCTTACCAGCGACGAGAAGGCCGCTGTCAAAGGCGACCTCAAGGTCGGTGACAAACTGCTCGTACGTGCGGCCAAGACAACGAAGCCAACGAACGGCAGAAGTACATTCAGCGGAGCGCCGCGCATTTAGCAAGGAGAGGCAAAATGGCTGTCATCGAATTGAAGGATATAGTTAAAACCTATCAGATGGGAGACTCGATCGTGCATGCCTTGGACCACGTGACCGTGAGCCGGGACGCCGGAGAATTCACTTCGATCGTCGGACCTTCGGGTTCGGGCAAGTCTACCATGATGAACATAATCGGCTGCCTGGACCGTCCGACTTCCGGCCAGTTCTTTCTTGACGGCAAGGAAATCGGCGGCTACAACGATGACGAACTGGCCGGAACGCGCAACCAGAAAATCGGCTTTGTATTCCAGAACTTCAACCTGCTGCCGAGGCTTTCGGCGCTTCTGAACGTGGCGCTGCCTCTCGTGTATGCCGGCGTTCCGGAAGAAGAACGACTCGAGCGGGCGAGAAAGACGCTTGAATCGGTGGGGCTCGGCGACCGTGCCGGCCACAGGCCGACGGAAATGTCGGGCGGCCAGCGCCAGCGGGTTGCGATTGCAAGGGCTCTTATCAATAACCCCGCCATCATCATGGCGGACGAACCGACGGGCAACCTCGACA
>LSQX01067940.1_pt1 | contig 13718 bp, 14 predicted proteins | sample 654561 | NCBI WGS metagenome assembly LSQX01 (sample SAMN04489861, study PRJNA283612) | anaerobic digester metagenome | isolation source: 4 biogas reactors fed with cattle manure at either 37C or 55C with and... | place: Denmark: Kongens Lyngby | collected 2014 | reverse complement strand
CTGTACTGGTTATTGCCTGTCCCTGTGCCCTTGGTCTCGCCACACCGACGGCATTGATGGTCGGGAGCGGTATCGGTGCTGAGAATGGCATCCTGATCCGGAAAGGTGAAGCCATTCAGCTGATGAAAGACGTAAGCACAATTGTTTTCGATAAAACCGGTACCATTACCAGGGGAAAACCAGAGGTAACGGACCTGTATACTGTCATGGGCTGGAGTGAGGAAGAATTACTGCAGCTGGCAGCCAGTGTTGAATCAGGTTCAGAACATCCACTGGGCCAGGCCATTGTCAGTAGTGCAAAGGAAAGGGGGCTGAGGATAGAAAAGTTGAGTGATTTTAATGCCGTTACAGGTAAAGGAGTCCAGGGAATAGTATCCGGTAAAAGTGTACTGGTTGGAAACTCCAGATTCATGAATGAAACTGAAATAAATATCCCTGAGGAAATAAAAGGTCAACTTGATAAATTTGAGGAAGAAGCTAAGACAGTCATGCTGATAGCAGTTGATGGAGAGATTGCAGGGATAATTGCTGTTGCAGATGCACTCAAGGAGGATTCGGTTCAGGCCATAAAAGAATTGAGAAAAACAGGTCTGAAAACAGCAATGATTACCGGTGATAATGAGAGGACGGCCAGGGCAATAGCCCGGAAAGTAGGAATAGACCATATTGCCGCTGAAGTATTGCCTGACGGTAAGGTAGATGAAATTAAAAAACTACAGGATCAGTCCGGAATTGTGGCTATGGTTGGAGATGGTATTAATGATGCACCTGCTCTAACACAGGCAGATGTTGGAATTGCCATCGGAACAGGGACAGATATTGCCATTGAATCATCTGATATTACCCTGGTCCGGGGGGAATTATCGGCAGTAATAATGGCAGTAAAACTGTCCCGGGCTACCTTCAGGAAGATAAAGCAGAATCTGTTCTGGGCCTTTATCTATAATACCATTATGATACCTGTAGCGGTCCTGGGGCTTCTGCATCCGGTTCTTGCCGAGATTGCCATGGCAATAAGCTCAATCAGCGTTGTGACAAATGCCAATATGCTGAGGAGGGTAAATATTAAGCCTGATTATGAAAATAAAGAAAAATAAAACATAAAAACAGATAATATGAAATGGGGGTTAAGAGAGATGAAAAAGACTATCCAGATTGAAGGGATGTCCTGTAAACACTGTGAGGCACGTGTAAAAAAGGAACTGGAAAAAATTGAAGGAGTAGAAAGAGCCGAAGTCAGTGCTGAAAAGAAGAATGCTGTTTTAACACTGGCAAAAGATATAGAAGAGGATCTATTAAGAAAAGCTGTAGAAGAAGCAGGGTATGAATATATAAGGAAGTGATTTGATGAATTCCTTAACTGAACATGACAAAAAAAATCTCAGTACAAGATTGAAAAAAATAGAGGGCCAGATAAGAGGCATTCAGCGGATGATAGATGAAGAGAAATACTGTGCAGATATATTAACACAGATCAGTGCAGTCAGGGGTGCTTTAAAAAAAGTCGGCCTTATGATTCTTGACAGGCACACTCATGGTTGTGTAAAGAGAGCGATAAAAAATGAAGAAGGTGACAGGATTATCGATGAATTGATGACTGTTCTTACCAAATTTACAGAATAGAGTAAGAATTAATGCTCCAGATGTTTATTATTGAATATCCTGGATATGATAAAAAATATTTTTATCTATTCACTGCCGCCCGGATTTTTTCCGGCGGTATTTTTTTAATTATTATGAAAGATATATGATATCAGCAGCGCTATTCCTGGTGGATAATTATAGAGCTTTGTGGTATTCTGGTATTTGTAAAGGCGGGGATTTTAATTAATTATTACTACGAATTTTTTAAATTATGGAGGGATATTATGAAATATGTGGCTGCAGCTGACAGATATGAAAGGATGACTTACAGAGCCTGTGGTAATAGCGGGTTGAAATTGCCCGGAATATCATTGGGACTGTGGCACAATTTTGGAGGGGTCGATAGTTTTGAAAAAGGAAGGGAAATTGTTCTGAAGGCATTTGATCTTGGCATTACTCATTTTGATCTGGCCAATAATTACGGACCGCCGCCAGGTTCTGCAGAAGAGACCATGGGAAAGATACTGAAAAAGGATCTCAAGGCTTATCGAGATGAATTGATTATTTCCAGTAAGGCAGGTTACGGCATGTGGCCTGGTCCATACGGGGACGGGGGTTCCAGGAAATATCTGATAGCCAGTCTGGATCAGAGTCTGAAAAGGATGGGACTCGACTATGTAGATATTTTTTACCACCATCGTCCTGATCCGGATACAGCCCTGGAAGAGACCATGGGAGCACTGGACTCAATTGTCAGACAGGGTAAAGCACTATATGTCGGCCTTTCCAATTATAATTCTGAACAGGGCAGAAAGGCTATAAAAATACTGAAAGAACTGGGGACACCCTGTCTGGTCTTCCAGCCTTCTTATTCGATGCTGAACAGATGGATTGAAACTGATGGATTACTTGATATGCTGGAGGAAGAGGGGGTTGGTACAATCGTTTATTCCCCATTAGCCCAGGGCTTATTGAGTTCTAAATATCTGAAAGGCATACCCCGGGACTCCAGGGCGGCAAAAGCCGGCAGTTTCCTGAGAAAGGATCAGATCACTGAAGAAAAGCTTTCAATAATTCAGGAACTGAACCAGCTTGCTGCGGATAGAGGCCAGACTTTGAGCCAGATGGCCCTGGCCTGGGTCTTGAGAGGAAGGGTTACTTCTGCTCTGGTAGGGGCAAGTAAAGCCAGCCAGATTGAAGAGAATGTAAAAGCCCTGGAACAGCCTGAATTCAGTGATGAAGAGCTGAAAAAGATTGATGATATCCTGAATAAAGTTTAGTTTTTTCTTGAAGGATTCCCCTTTATTTTGTTGAATAGAATAATAGATAACAATTATGAAAAGGTGATAAGAAAAAAATGAACGGAAAGAAGATCTCAAAAATACCTTACGGTCAATTAGGCATTATTGTACATGAAAGCTGCAGGGATTTAGGCAATAAGGTTGACAAATATATAGTTGAAAGAAGAAAAAAGGGGCTCCAGGAAAATAAAGACGTATACCAGCTGGAAGAATTACAGGATTCTTATATCATCAAGAGCGGGATAATCAGGTTTGCCAATGGAGAGGCCAAGGGAGTCCTGAGAGAATCAATCAGGGGAAAGGATATTTATATCCTTGCAGATGTAGGAAATTATAGTGTCACCTATAAAATGTTCGGAATAGAGACCCACATGAGTCCTGACGACCATTTTCAGGATATAAAGAGATTTATTTCAGCGATTGCCGGAAAAGCCCGGAGAATATCAGTGATAATGCCCATGTTATATGCCGGGAGGCAGGATAAAAGAAACACCAGGGAATCCCTGGATTGTGCCATGGCATTACAGGAGCTGGAACAGCTGGGGGTTGAAAATATCTTTACTTTTGATGCACATGAGACCAGGGTACAGAATGCTATTCCCCTGATAGGCTTTGAGAGCCTGCATTGTACTTATGAAATTATTAAAACGATGATCGAAACCGAAAAGGACCTGGTGGTAGACAAATCCAGATTACTGGTAATAAGCCCGGATACAGGGGCAATGGACAGGGCTATATATTATGCCGGTGTAATGGGCTTAGATGTGGGACTGTTTTACAAGAGAAGGGATTACAAGAAAGTAGTAAAGGGGAAAAACCCTATAATACAGCATGAATATATGGGTTCAGAAGTGGCAGGGAAAGATGTCCTGATAGTTGATGATATTATATCATCAGGAGAATCGGTTTTTGATATTGCCAGGGAATTGAAGAAAAAGGATGCCAGGAATATATATGTAGCAGTTACTTTTGCATTATTTACCGAAGGAATAGAGAAAATGAATCAGTATTATGAGGAAGGAATAATTAAAAGATTATTCTCCACAAATCTGACCTATATACCGGAACAGATCAAAAAGGCTGAATGGTTTCGGGAAGTTGACATGTCCTATTTATTATCACTTTTAATAGATACTCTTAATTATGATGAGTCAGTAAGCCCGCTTCTTGACGCCACGCAAAAGATAAAAAAATTACTTGAAAGTAAAAAGAGAGAAGATTAAGCATAGGAGGTATGAATTTTATGGAAGCTGTAAAGAAATATTATCAGATCAAGGCAGAACGTCTGATCAGGAATTTTGAAAGGAGAGGTATTGAGGCTTATTATTGTCCTGATGCAGGGAAGGCAGTAGAAAAAGTTCTGGACTTGATTCCCGGGAATGCCAGTGTTTCCTGGGGAGGCTCCATGACCCTGAAACAGATCGGACTTCTCGATAAACTCAGAGAAAAGGATTTGAAGCTGCTGGACCGTGATACTGCAAAGACTGATGATGAAAAAAGAAAGATACAACATGAAGCCTTTAATTGTGATTATTATTTGATGAGCTCAAATGCCATAACAGAGGATGGCAAACTGGTAAATATAGATGGAAACGGAAACAGGATTGCTGCCTTAATATACGGCCCGGCCAATGTTATTGTAATAGCCGGTATGAATAAGGTTACTGCAGATGAAGATAGTGCCATAAAGAGGATCAGAACTTATGCAGCACCAATGAATGCAATAAGGCTCAATAAAAATACACCCTGTACCAGGACAGGCAGCTGCCAGGACTGTCTTTCAGATGATTGTATCTGCAGTCAGATATTAGTGACAAGAAAGTCAAATTACAAAAAGAGGATAAAGGTTATACTTGTAGGAGAAGAACTGGGCTTTTAATATAAAAAGATGATATAAAAAGGAGAGATATGATGAGCAAAGATACAATTTTTCTTCCTATATTAAAGGTAGATTCCAGTCTCATAAATGAGAAAGTAATTGTCTGCGGTGACCCGGCGCGGGCAGAGAAAATAGCCGGCAGGCTTGACAGTGCAGAAGAGATAAGCTTTAACAGGGAGTACCGGCTTTTTAACGGAACAAAAAACAATGTGGATATATCTGTTGTTTCTCATGGAGTAGGAGCTGCAGGAGCGGCAGTATGTTTTGAGGAACTGATAAAGGGTGGTGCCAGGGAAATAATAAGAGTTGGCACCGCTGGCTCCCTTTCAGGGGAAATAGCTGACGGGGATATAGTTATTGCCAGTGCGGCTGTCAGGGAAGATGGTTTGACTGAACAGCTTATTGCCATGCCCTATCCTGCTGTAGCCAGTAAAGAACTGATTGATAGATTGGAGTGGGCTGCAAAGGAAACCAATATCAGGACAAAAACCGGGATAGTACTTACTGTAGGGGCATTTTATCCTGAACTGGAGGGGCTTCCCAACAATTATTACAGCAGGGCCAATGTCCTTGCTGTAGAAATGGAGGCAAGTGCCCTTTTTGTCATTGCCGGTATACATGGAGTGGAAGCCGGAGCCATATTTGCCATAGACGGTATTGCAGTTGATTTTGATGCAGATAAGTATAATCCCCACCGTGATAAAATTGACAAAGCCATAGAGGATGAAATTGAAATTGCAGTAAAGGCTATAGAAGGAAAGCAGTTATAAAGTCCAGCTCCATAAAGCAGTATATTTGTAAAATAGGAGGAGAAGTGATTCAATGCTTGAAAATACTCTAAAAATAATATTGATTATGATTCTGGCCGGTATAATCGGCTGGGACAGGGAACAGCATGGCAGACCGGCCGGTTTCCGGACACACATCCTGGTTGGAATCGGGTCAACGATTATCATGATTGTTTCAGTGATGATCTATAAAACATTTCCCGGAGCAGATGCTGATCCTGGACGGATTGCCGCCCAGGTTGTAAGCGGAATAGGTTTTCTGGGAGCAGGAACAATCATGGTAAGAGGGTCAATAGTAAGAGGCCTGACTACTGCTGCCAGCCTCTGGACCACGGCAGCAATAGGTCTGGCTGTTGGAGCCGGCCTTTATTATATTGCCGTTATCGGTACAGTAATTACGTTTATCTCCTTGTTTTTTCTCTCCCATATTGAAATCAGTAAAAAAAAGAATACAAAACAGGAGTTGTTATGCAGGTTTGATAATTGGGATAGGGATTATTATAAAATGATCTGTGAGAAACTGGAGGAAAAAAGCTGTGTAATAAGATCAGTAAAAATGACAAAAGATACCGATTCTGGAGGAGTATATTTAAAGTTTCTTATAGATTGTGAGCATGATCTGGCAGAAGCGATGAATTCCTGGCTGCCGGGACTGGAGGGGATAATTGAATTCAGCTGGTCAGAATTTGTAATTTGATGGTTCTAAATAGTTAAAATTATTAATATAAAGGAGGCCTTATAATGAGTGTTCATATCGGAGCAAAAGAAGGTGAGATTGCAAAGACAATCTTATTACCGGGTGACCCTATGCGGGCGAAATTTATTGCTGAAAATTTTCTTCAGGATGCTAAATGTTACAACATGGTCAGAGGCATGTACGGTTTTACGGGTACTTATAAAGGGAAGAGGGTATCTGTTCAGGGCACAGGAATGGGCATGCCTTCAATATCTATCTATGTAAATGAGTTGATTTCTTCATATGGAGTCAAAAACCTGATCCGGATAGGTTCCTGCGGTTCCATGAATGAAAAGGCAGTTATCAGGGATGTTATTCTGGCCGTAGGCGCCTGTACTGATTCTAAAATAAACGAGTTCCGTTTCCGGGGTGCTGATTTTGCCCCGACTGCCAATTTTGACCTGCTCAGTAAGGCTTATCAAATTGCTCTGGAGAAAAAGATAGATGTAAAGGTTGGAAATGTTTTGAGTACAGATTTGTTTTACGGTGATGATCCGGAGAGCTGGAAATTATGGAATAGCTATGGCGTCCTGGCTGTAGAGATGGAGACAGCAGAGCTCTACACCCTGGCAGCGAAGTTTGGAGCAAAAGCCCTTTCTATCCTGACAGTGAGTGATTCCCTTGTCAGTGGAGAAGCTACCAGTCCTGAAGAAAGAGAGAAGACCTTTACCGATATGATGGAGATTGCACTGGAACTTGCAGAATAAAGGAATTTGTTTGTTTTTATCGAAATATATATATGGTTTTTTATAGTGTTAAAAGGGGAGATGTACAACCTTGAAAAATTCGCAGATCTTTTTAAACTCATTCAGTGAAATTGAAGAATACCTGCAGAGGTATACAAATACAATACATCATGACAGCTTTACTAATCTGGTAAAAAAAGCCAGCCGCACAAATAGTATAATCCGCGAGTTTAAAACAGACTTATTTGAGTTGAAAGATTTAAGGAATGCCATTGTACATGAAAGAACAGATGGCCATGTTATTGCCGAACCTCATGATAGTACAGTGGAGCTCATTCAAAAAATAGAAAGACTATTAAAAAAACCTCCAGGAGTTTTGCCAACATTCAAACATAAAGTTGTAGTTTTATATAATCATGATACTGTCGGTGAGGCCGTCAGTATCATGAAAAAAAAGTCATACACACAGATTCCTATTCTGGATGAAGAGGGCAGATATCTGGATTTACTGACCACCAATACAATTGTAAGGTGGTTAGGGTCCAGTGTTAACCACAATTCCCGGCTCTTAGAGACCTGTATTGATGAAGTATTGAAGTATAAAGAAAGCAATAATGTATGTTTGTTTATTTCTGCGGATTACACTTTTTTTGATGTACTGGAGATATTTGATGAATACAGGAATACTCCCAAAAAACTGGAAGCAATCATTATTACAGAGAAGGGGACTCCGGATGAAGATTTTCTGGGAATAATTACAGGCTGGGATTTACCGCTGATTTATAATAAACTGGATAATTTTTAGTGTTATCTCAACTATGGAGGGAATGTTAATGAAATACAAAACACTGGATTTTTCAGGAGATGAACTTAAGCTTCTGGATCAAAGGAAATTACCTCTTGAAGTGGAGTACTACAATTGCAGGACATATCTGGATATTAAATTTGCAATTTCCGATATGATTGTAAGAGGAGCTCCGGCTATTGGTGCAACAGCTGCATATGGTGTTTATCTGGTAGCACTTGAGTACCGGGAGCTGGAAAAGGAGGATTTTATAAAGGCTGTAAAAAAAGCAAACGAAGATCTGTTATCAGCCAGACCCACTGCTGTAAATCTTTATTGGGCCATTAAGAGAATGGAAGGAGTTATTGATAAAAACAAAAACAGTACTACTGATGAACTTTTGCGCTTATTACTGGAAGAAGCAAATACAATTGCTGAAGAAGATATTATCACCAACAGGAAGATAGCAGCCTATGGAAATGAAATAGTCCCTGAAGGTGCTGTTATACTGACACATTGCAATACAGGCTCACTGGCCACTGTTGATTACGGCACAGCCCTTGGAATAATCAGGGAAGCCCATTATGCCGGTAAGCATATAAAGGTTTTTGCCGATGAAACAAGGCCGCGCTTGCAGGGGGCAAGATTGACAGCTTTTGAACTCCTGGAAGAAGGGATACCGGCAACCCTCATTCCGGATAGTGTTGCAGCAACCCTGATCAGGGACGGGAAAATCGATCTTATTCTGGTAGGAGCTGACCGGATCGCTTCAAATGGGGATACAGCCAACAAAATAGGGACATATATGTTATCAGAAATAGCAAAGAGATTTGATGTTCCTTTTTATGTTGCAGCACCTGTTTCGACTATCGATTTTGATATCATGGATGGTTCAGAGATTGTAATAGAAGAGAGAAGCAGTGAAGAGGTAACACATATTAATGGTATAAGGATTGCCCCGGAAGGAATTGATGTCTATAACCCTGCCTTTGATGTAACCCCTGCAGAGAATATAAGCGGGATAATTACTGAAAAGGGTATAGCAGGAAAACCCTATCTGGAAAGCCTGGCTAAATTCAAATAAAGGGGATTTTTATGAAAGCATTAGTCTTTGAAAAGGGAAAACTGAAACTGGTGGAAAGACCTGTACCGGAACCAGCTGGAGATGAAGTCCTGATAAAGGTAAAGATGGCCGGTATATGTAATACTGATCTGGAAATAATGAAGGGCTATTTGAATTTCCAGGGGATAATCGGTCATGAATTTACAGGAACAGTTGTAGGTGCAGATAAAGATGATGAGCTGTATGGCAGGAGGGTAGTCGGTTCAATCAATATACCATGTTATCATTGTTCAGTCTGTCAACAGGGCCTTTATAACCACTGCCTCAATATAAAATGCCTCGGTATCCGTGATAAAGATGGTGCATTTGCTGAGTATCTAACTTTAAAAAGAGAAAATCTCTATCCTGTTCCTGATGAAGTCAATGATAGGGAGGCAGTTTTTACAGAACCTGTGGCTGCAGCAATAGAGATTATAGAGAAAATACATATACGGCCGACAGACAGGGTCCTTGTTCTGGGAGACGGAAAATTGGGTCTGATTACAGCAATGGTCCTCCATTCAGTAGGCCTGGAGGTAATAGTTGTTGGAAAACACAGGGAAAAGCTGGCTGTCCTGAGTGATATGGATATTCAAACATATCTCACGGGTGAATTCCATGAAAGGGTACAGGTAGTTATTGAATGTACGGGTAGCAGTTCCGGACTGGAGACAGCCCTTGACCTTGTCCAGCCAGAGGGGAAAATAGTACTGAAAACTACTGTGAGCGGAAAGAATTTAATAAACTTAAGTAAAGCAGCCGTTAATGAGCTTATGATCTTAGGTTCACGCTGCGGTCCTTTCGCTCCTGCTTTACGATTGCTAAAGAGAAATAATATGGCTCTGGAAAAGATGATTGATTCTGTTTACAGGCTGGAAGATGGAGTGAAAGCCATGGAAAGAGCCAGCCAGAAAGGTGTTTTAAAGGTATTACTGGAGAATTACTGAATAAAAAGCATGGTAATTCCGCCTCCTGATAAACAGGCGGGTTACAATAAATAATTATTTATTACATAAGGAGGTATAAGCATGTTTAAAAAAAGTTTAGTATTAGTATTAGGATTATTGCTGGTCTTTTCATTTGCTAGTGTTGTAAAGGCAGAAGGAAGGATAGCGGTTGTTTTTGCAACCGGAGGATTAGGAGACAAATCCTTTAACGACTCAGGCTATGAGGGATTATTGATGGCTAAGGAAGCATTCGGTATTGAGTATGATTATGCCGAGCCGTCTGCTATTACTGATTTTGAAACATATTTAAATCAGTTTTCAGCAACCCGGAGGTATGATTTAATTATTTCCATCGGTTTCGACCAGGCTGATGCATTGAATAAGATTGCGGCAAGATTCCCTGACCAGAAATACGCAATAGTAGATACAGTTGTTGATCAACCCAATGTAGCTTCATTTGTATATGAAGAAAAAGAGAGAGGTTTCCTGCTGGGTGTCGCTGCAGCACTAATGACCACCAGGACAAATGATCCGAAGATAAATCCTGAAAAAGTGATCGGTGTAATCGGCGGGATGGAGATTCCTCTTATTGAGGCAAATATAGCCGGCTATATCGCTGGTGCCAAATATATCGATCCAGAGGTAGAAGTCCTTTATGCCTATGTAGGGGACTGGGCAGATCCTGCCAAAGGAAAGGAATTGACCCTTTCCCAGATTGAAAGAGGAGCTGATATAATATGGGGTGCTGCCGGAAGATCCGGTCTCGGTGTTATAATGGCTGCTGAAGAGCAAGACTGTTATGCCATCGGTGCTGACTCAGATCAGGGACACCTGGCTCCTGAGCATGTTCTGACAAATGGAATGAAGTTTGTTAACAATACTGTATTCCTTGTTATAGAACAGGTCCTGAATGATACTTTTGAAGGCGATACACATGTCCTGGGTGTAAAAGAAGGCGGACTAGGCTACTCGAAAAACTTACTGCCAGAAGATATTATCAATAAACTGGAAGAAGTAGAAGAATTAATGAAGAACAAGGAAATAGATATTCCTGATACTATAAAAAAATAAATTGCTTAAAGTGCTTGCCTAAACAGGACAGGGGCAGGTTTGCTGCCTCTTCCTGTTTAAATTACATAAGAGGTTGGTTTATAAAGATTTTATGTCAATTAAACAGGAAGGGATTATTATGTATGCTGTTGAATTAAGGGGTATCTCAAAAAAATTTGGAGATATTCTGGCCAATGACAATATAGATCTCGCCATCAAAAAGGGTGAGATACACTGTTTACTCGGGGAAAATGGTGCAGGAAAAACTACCCTGATGAAGATATTATTTGGTTTATACAGTAAGGATTCTGGCAGTATTTTTATTAATAATCAGGAAATCAATATAGACAGTCCGCGCAAGGCTATCGACCTGGGTATCAGTATGATTCATCAGCACTTTATGCTGGTAAATCGTTTTACAGTTACAGAAAATATAATAGCAGGAGAGGAACCATCAAAAGGTATATTTATTGATGAGAAGGAAGCTCTGAAAAGAGTAGAAGAGATAGCCGGGAGATATAATCTCAGGATCAATCCGACGGCTGTTATTGAGGATATTTCTGTTGGTGAGCAGCAGAGGGTAGAAATCATAAAAGCCCTCTACCGTAAAGCAGAAATATTGATTCTGGATGAACCGACGGCTGTTTTGACACCACAGGAAACTGAAGAGTTATTTCAGGTTATGAGGGAGCTTAAAAATGACGGTAAAACTATTATTTTTATTACACATAAATTAAAGGAAACCATGGCTATTTCAGATAGAGTGACTATTTTGAGAAATGGAAAAAAAGCAGGCACTGTAAATACTGCTGAAACAGATCCGGTTCAACTGGCCAGGATGATGGTTGGCCGGGATGTTTTGCTTCAGGTTGAAAAAAGTGAAAGGGAGAAAAACAATGTAATTTTTGAGGTAAAAGACCTGTCGCTGAAAAATGTATCCAGCAACCTGTCATTAAAAAATGTCAATTTTCAGATCGAAAAAGGAGAGATACTGGGTTTAGCAGGTGTTGAAGGAAACGGACAACTGGAACTGGAAGAGGCTATCATGGGTCTCCGGCCCATAGAAAAAGGTACATTTATTTTAAATGGGAGAGATATCAGTTCTTTCAGTACCAGAGAAAAAAGGAATACAGGAATGGCCTATATACCATCTGACCGCTTAAAAAGAGGACTAATAGAAAGTTTTACTATTGAAGAAAATGTTATGCTGGGCTCTGAATGGAAGCCCCCTTTTGCAAAAAGAGGTATCATTGATGAAGATAAAATAAAGGAATATACAGAGAAGATAATTAAGGAGTTTGATATAAAGTGTTCCAGTACAAAGGCCAGAGTAAGCGAGTTATCAGGAGGAAACCAGCAAAAATTACTTATAGGGAGAGAATTACTGGCTGATCCTGAATTTATTCTGGCTTCACAGCCTACCAGGGGAGTAGATGTCGGGGCAGTTGAATATATCCACAATCTGTTACTCCAGTTACGGGATAGAGGCAAAGGAATTTTACTGATTTCTGCAGAACTTGATGAACTTAGATCATTAAGTGACAGGATTATGGTTATTTATGAAGGCAGGATCGTTGCTGAAGGCCGGACAGAGGATTTTACTGAAGAAGAACTTGGATTGCTAATGGCCGGCCAGGAGGTGGAGGTGTTACAATCATGAAAATAATTGAAAAAATTAAGAATATGTCTTTTCTCGCAAATATTCTCTACTCAATTCTGGCAATAATCTTTGCTCTTATCATCGGCGCTGTTCTGATATTTTTATCAGGGCATAATGTAATTAATGCTTATTATAATCTTTTTTATGGTGCCTTTGGTAACACTTACAACCTTTCCCAGACTCTTTTAAAGACGATTCCGCTGATATTCACTGGACTGGCAGTAGCTGTCAGTTTTCAGTGTGGTTTATTTAATATTGGTGGTGAAGGGCAGTTGTATTGGGGTGCATTTGCCACTGCTATTACAGCCATTACCTTTGCCAAATTACCGGGTCCGGTATTAATTCCTTTATCAATACTCGCCGGAGCTGCAGCTGGGGGGATCTGGGGTATTTTCCCCGGATATTTAAAGGCAAAAACAGGGGCACATGAAGTCATTACAACCATTATGCTTAATTATATAGGGATTCTTGGTACTACTTTTTTGTTGAAGAATTATTTCAAGGCAGACGGACCTGTTGACCAGACTGTATTTATCCCTGAATCAACAAGACTCAAAGAACTTATACCATATTCCAGATTGACCTGGGCTATTTTTATTGCCATATTTACAGTTATTCTACTTGATCTTTTCTTTAAAAAGACCTCAGCAGGCTATGATATGAAGGCAGTGGGCCAGAATATTTCTGCTGCTGAATATGCCGGTATTTCTACCAGCCGTGTTTTAATTATGAGTATGTGTTTAAGCGGGGCAATAGCGGGTCTGACAGGCAGCACGATGGTATTGGGAGTATTACACAGGTTTATTACTAACTTTTCACCGGGATATGGTTTTACCGGTATTGCAGTCGCTGTTCTGGGCAGGAATAAACCCTGGGGGGTATTCCTGGCTGCATTACTCTTTGGAGCACTGGAAGCTGGAGGGATGTCCATGCAGCTCTTTGCCAAGATCCCCAGCGACTTGATGACGGTGGTTCAGGGATTGGTGATTTTATTGGTCTCGGCTCCAGCCCTGATTCGACTACTGCGACCGAGATTGGTGAAAAGAGGTGAAGGGGCATGAACGAGATTATCGCCACCATCTTTAGTCTCAATACCTTGACGGCTTCAATTCGCATCGCCACTCCCATTGCTTTGGCGGCCATGGGCGGAACCTTTTCCGAGCGCTCCGGAGTGATTAACATCGGGCTGGAAGGGATGATG
>LSQX01169081.1_pt4 | contig 13719 bp, 12 predicted proteins | sample 654561 | NCBI WGS metagenome assembly LSQX01 (sample SAMN04489861, study PRJNA283612) | anaerobic digester metagenome | isolation source: 4 biogas reactors fed with cattle manure at either 37C or 55C with and... | place: Denmark: Kongens Lyngby | collected 2014 | reverse complement strand
TGCCTGAACAGTTTACCCAGGTCAAAGAGGTCATGCATAAAAAGTGGCCTAAGGGGAAATATATCGCTTACTTCCAGGCCTTTTCCAATACTTATGGCAGTGCAGGTCATCTGCGGCAACTGTATGATTTTGCCCTAAACCAGTCTGATGTAATAGGATTGGCCATTGCCACCAGACCGGATTGCCTTCCGGAGGATGTTTTGGACTTGCTGTCTGAATTAAACCAGAGGACTTATCTGTGGATAGAACTTGGTTTGCAGACCATTCATGAAAAAACAGCGGAAGCTATGAATCTAAAATATAATTTTGCCGATTTTAAAAGAACTCTTGCAAAATTGCAGGTGAGGAACATCAGAACCGTGGCCCATATGATCCTGGGGCTGCCGGGAGAGACCTGCGAAGAAATGTTGCAGACCGGGGAAATTCTAGCCGAACTTCCCATTCAGGGAATTAAAATTCATTTGCTGCATTTAATGAAAGATACTCCTCTGGCGAAAATTTACGAGAAAGAGCCCTTTCCTTTTTTAAGCCAGGAGAACTATGTGGATATGGTCATTAAAATACTGGAAAAGATCCCGCCTGACGTTGTAATTCACCGCTTAACCGGCGACAGCCCGCGTAGGACTTTGATAGGCCCGACATGGAGCCTTAATAAATGGGAAGTATTAAACAGCATTGATAGCAAATTAAGTGATAGAAATACCTGGCAGGGCAGGCTAGCATCAATCAAAGCTTAAGATATTCACAGCGGAGGTTTTAATGTATGAAATTACATAGTAACAGATATGTTGTGCTTATAGCGGCAATAATCATGAATTTATGCCTGGGGTCAATCTTCGGCTGGAGTATTCTGGCCTCCCAGTTCCAAGTGGAAAACCCGGATTGGACTTTATCCCAAATTGCGGCAGTTTTTTCCTTGTTAATATTTACCCTTACTATTGCAACCATTTTTGCCGGGCGTCTGCAGGATAAAATAGGGCCAAAATGGGTAGCTGTTACGGGTGGAATACTTATGGGAAGCGGGGTAATTATTGCGGGCTTGGTTCATGAAATATGGACACTGTATATTAGCTACAGTATAATTTCCGGCACTGGCATAGGATTCAGTGTAGTGGCAACATTAGCCTGTGTGGGAAAATGGTTTCTCCCGCAGCAAAGAGGTTTAATAATGGGAATGGTTACAGGTTCTTTCGGTGCAGGAGGCCTGGTTTCCGGCCCCCTTGCGGCAGTCCTGATAAATCTTACTGGAACGGTTTATACCACCTTAGTTATCCTGGGAATAATTTATTTGCTGGCAATTACTTTATCAGCCTTGTTAATAGACAATCCTCCTGCTGGATACCAGGTTTCAGATATTGAAGCAGGCGGGAAAGAAAACAATTTTACTACAAAAGAAATGCTAAAGGACAGACGTTTTTATACTTTATGGATGCTTTTCTTTTTAGGAGGTGCTGCCGGTATTACCGTAATAAGCAATGCTCAGCAGCTGGCCCAGAGTTTTACCCATATCAGCGGCGCCCTGTTGGTTTCAGTAGTGGGAATTTTATCTATCTTTAACGGGACCGGCAGCCCGCTTTTTGGTTATCTGTCAGACAAAGTGGGGCGTAAGAATGCCCTGACCATCTTGTTTTCAATCTGCGGGGTTAGTATGTTTGCTTTGCCCTTTACCTCTACTTATGTTAGTTTCCTTCTGGTTTCCTCACTCATAATAACATGCTACGGTGGTTTATTCGGTATTTTCCCTTCAGCCAGTGCTGATTATTTTGGTACCCGCAATTTGGGAATGAATTACGGCCTGCTATATTTAGGTTATGGTGTATCCGCTTTAATAGGACCTGGAATAGCTGCCCGGTTTGTTGATAATGCCAGACAAACTGCTGAAATAGCGGGGGCCTCAGTTGAACAGATCAATACCGCTATCCAGGCAGGATACAGCCAGGCAATCTGGCTTTACGGTGCAGCCTGTCTCCTGGCAGTAGTCCTTACCGTGTTATTTCTAAAAAACCCGATATCTAAACAGAGTTAAGGACCAGCAAAAAGTCCCTGGTTCAGACAGTTTTATATAGGCACCCAATCTTGAATAAAGTCTAAATATGTGTATAATTTAGATAATTGTATAGGACAAATGTTTTCTAGGGTTCCGTAACAAGTATGTTAGTCTGGTCCAAGAGAAAACTCACAGCTTGGCTGTGTCACGGAAGGATAAAAGCCTGGGAGAAACTGTTTTCAACAGCTATCTCTCAGGTTCTTTTTGTTTTTAATGGAAAAGAATAAAACCAGAGGTGGTATTTTGAATGAATACAGAATGGGTTAAAGTAGTAATCGCTGCTTTTTTCGAAGTTTGTTGGGTTGTTGGATTAAAACATGCAGATGATTCTTGGACTTGGGCTGGGACAGTTGTGGCTATTATAGTTAGTTTTTATTTAATGATTATGGCTGGTAAAAGACTACCCGTTGGGACTGTCTATGCGGTTTTTGTTGGACTAGGTACCGCCGGGACAGTTTTTTCCGAAATTGTATTTTTTGGCGAACCGTTTAAAATAGTAAAAGTTTTATTAATTTTGGTGTTATTAGCAGGAGTACTTGGTTTGAAGTTAATTACTAAAAATAGCGATAAAGAAGGAGCTGAATCTTAATGGCGTGGATTTCTTTAATTGTCGCCGGTTTGTTTGAAATGTCAGGGGTTTTAATGATAAATAAACTGCATAAAGACCGTAATTGGCAGTCATTAATGCTGTTAATTCTTGGGTTTTCAGCCAGTTTTCTTTTTCTTGCAATTGCAATGAAAACATTACCTATGGGGACTGTATATGCAATTTGGACGGGAATTGGTGCCTCTGGCGGCGCAATATTAGGAATGATATTATATGGTGAATCAAAAGATTGGAAAAGAATCGTTTTTATAACAATGGTATTAGGGGCAGCTGTTGGTCTAAAGCTAGTTTCGTGATTTGCTCGAGATGTTTCCTTATAATATAGAACGTTAAGATAATCTTATACAGGTATAAATAATTATTTTGCCCAAAAAATAATGCTATGGTTGACAAACAGGCGTTTCCTGTAATATAATTTGATTTGCTGAAAGCAAAACTTTTGCGGTAGTGGCGGAATCGGCAGACGCGCTAGATTCAGGTTCTAGTCTGTGTACGCAGGTGGAGGTTCAAGTCCTCTCTACCGCACCATATGAAAACTAAACCCTTGATATTCAGGGGTTTTTTGTTTTTTCTGCCTGCAGGATCATTTTATTTGCCTGATCAAGATATAACTTTTATTAAACATACGGGAAGCGAATCTGGTTTTTTAATTAAACTATTAAAAACTAATACACGGATCAGGACCCAAGGATTTAAAATACGTTACTGGATCACTGACTGAAAGAGGGTCAATAAAGACCCTGAGCATATTTTATTGATATTATCTGGAAAGATTGTTATCGTAAGGTATGTTAGGGATAAAAATAAATAATATCTGGAAGGGAGTATAAAAATGAAGTGGGAAACCGTTTCTTTTGAGAAACAGGGGAGAATTGTAATTTTAACTTTAAATAAACCGGAAACCTTGAATGCTTTGAGTTTTCAAATGAGAGATGAATTTGCTGAAGCGATAAACCAGGTGCAGCAAGATAAAGAAGCACGGGTCGTGATTATCAGGGGAGAGGGTAAGTCCTTCTGTTCCGGAGGTGATCTGAAGTCTACCTTCGATATGTATGATGACCCGCCGGCTAAAGCCCAGCAAAATGCCTTCAATTTCTATAAAGGCTTTCTTTCTTTAAGGAACCTGGAGATCCCTGTAATTGCAGTAATCCATGGCCATACCATCGGAGCTGGCCTATGCCTTGCCATGGCCAGCGATATGATCATCGCCGGCAGTGATGCCAAAATATCCATGTCCTTTATCAAAGTCGGTATTAATCCCGGCATGGGAGGCACCTATTTTCTACCGCGGTTGGTTGGTACAGCTAAAGCCATGGAGATGTGCCTGCTTGGTGAAGCTATTACTGCCCGGCAGGCCCTGGATATAGGCTTGGTAAATCATGTGGTGGAGCCATCTGAGCTGATGGACTTTGCTTTGGATTTTGCCGGACGTATTGCTAATAATCCGCCGGTGGCAGCACGTTTGATCAAGAAAGGGATATACCAGGGGCTTAACAAGAGTCTTGATGAAGTCCTGACCTTTGAAGCCTTTGCTCAGGTAACCTGTTCTTCAACCGGAGATATGAAGGAAGCGGTCACAGCTTTCAAAGAGAAAAGACCGCCGGTTTTTACTGGTAGTTAAAGCGCCTGTTTTTTATTTCAGTAACCGTATCGTATTTTCCCTGGGCATGTTTAGCCTGCTGGAATAAATATATTCCGAAATAGATATTACGAATCATAGAAAACCTGTTATAATAATACTAGGCAATTTTTTGGAACGAACTAATAAATAAGGTTATTGCAAATAGTATTATTAAGGAGGGTTTTTATGAGTTTACTGCTAAATCCTAAAAAGTATCGAGACAGGAATTATCCTGATGGAAGGTCCAAAGAAATCATGCTTAAGATGATTGACTGGTTTGAAGAAAAAGGTCTGGCAGCACAGAAAGAACAATATCATGACCGGGAATTCTGCGCTGATTTTCAACAGTTTGTCACTGAAGAGGGGATCTTTGAGACACTGTTCCTGCCCAAGGGCTACGGTTCAGACCCCAAACAGTACTACAGTACATACCGTATGTATGAATTCTCGGAAATATGCGGCTTCTACGGCGCAGCCTACTGGTACACCTATCATGTGTCAACCCTGGGCCTTGACCCGGTACTCCTTGGTGATAACGAAGAGGCCAAACATAAAGCTGCGGCAAAGTTAAAGGAGAACGCTCTTTGTGCCTTCGGACTTTCGGAAAAAGAGCATGGCGCCGATATCTATTCTTCAGAAATGAAATTATCACCTCAGCCTGACGGCACTTATCTGGCCAATGGCAGCAAGTACTACATCGGCAACGGCAACGTAGCCAGTACGGTTACTGTATTTGGCAAGATCGACGGGACTGATGAATATGTATTTTTTGTGGTGGATTCAGCCCATCCCAACTATGAGTGCATTAAGAACATAGTTGATGTGAATCAGCAGTTTGTTGCTGAATTCGTACTCCATGACTATCCCATTACTGATGCGGAAATCCTTTCAAGAGGCCCCAAAGCCTGGGATGATATGCTCAATACCATCAATATATGCAAATTCAATATTGGATCAGGTGCAACAGGTATCGTCACCCACTCCTTCTATGAGGCCTTAAATCATGCTTATCACCGGAACCTTTATGGTAAAAAAGTAACTGAATTTGCCCATGTAAAAAGACTGTTTACCGATTCCTGGCTGAGGATCATGGGCATGAAGCTCTTTGGACTCAGAGCAACTGACTACATGCGGGCAGCCAATGAAAATGACAAACGCTACCGGCTTTATAATCCGATTATGAAAATGAAGGTATCCATACAGGGTGAACTGGTCCATGAAATGTTATGGGACATCATTGCCGCCAAAGGGTTTGAGAAAGATATGTATTTTGAACAGGCAGTTGCGGAACTGCGAGGATTTCCAAAGCTGGAAGGCACCCGTCATGTAAATATGGCTCTTATAGCCAAGATTATTCCGGGTTATATGTTCATGCCGGCAGAATTTGAGGAAATTGGCCGCATCACTGATGACAGAAATGATGACTTCCTCTTCAATCAGGGAACTACCCATGGCTATGCCAAAACCAAGTTCCATGACTTTAACATTGCCTATGACAGTCTATCTCATCTGCCCAATGTCAAAGTATTTAGGGAACAGATCAAGGCTTATCAGGAATACCTGATGGTTTCCGGCAAAGTCCTGGCCAAACAGATGATGGAATTCGATTACCTGCTGTCGGTAGGAGAACTCTTTACCATGGTGGCATATGGCCAGCTTATTATTGAAAGCGCCAAACTGGAAGGCATCAGCGATGAAATCATGAATCAGATGTTTGACCTGTTTGTGAGAGACTTTTCGGCATTTGCAGTGGAGCTTTACGGAAAACCGATTAATACAGATGCCCAGATAGAAAAGATATTGAAAATGATTAAACGCCCGGTACCAAATAAAGAAGAATTTGAAAAAATACTGAATGAAGAGGTATACAGCCTGGTAGATGTGTATGTCCAAAACCCCTGATAACTCAAAAAACTAATCCTCCTTCTTGGCCCCCGGTTAAATGTTGTGAAGCATTTTTCCAGGGGTCAGCTTTTTTTGTTTACGCAATCATCAAAAAACCTTTATATATCAAAAAGATTAATTAATAGGTATAAAAAGAGTAAGTATTACTCTACAATGAAAGTATAAAGAATAAACAGATACTAACGAAGGAGGTCTTTTCAATTGGAGAAAATAGAAATAGCATTCAGAAAAATAGTGGATTGGGCTAAAATACCTGACTATGATACGAAAGGCGCTGCTGGATGTGATATCAGCGTATCGTTGCAGGATGAAATAGTATTATATCCCCATGAAGTAAAAACATTTCCCACCGGTTTTGCTATCAAGATTCCCTCGGGATACGAGGCGCAGATCAGAAGCAGGGCAGGGATGGCCCGCAAAGGGATCGTTGTTGCCAATGCCCCTGCCACTTTGGACGGGGAACATATAGATGAGATCACCGTCTTGTTATTAAATGTCACCGATAAACCGGTGAAAATATTGCCAGGGCAAAAGGTAGCGCAGATGGTTTTCAGTCCCATTGTAAAGGCGCAATTTATCCAGGAATAGACATAAATCAAAACAAGAGATCAAAAAAAATCAAACATAAATAGAACAAGGCAGAGCCTTTCATACTAATTCAGGGAGGAATCACAGTGTTGAACAAGTACAGACTTGAACCACAGGATACTTTAATCATGATCATCGATGTACAGGAAAAATTAATGGCTGCCATGAAGGACAAGGAGCGGGTCTATAAAAATATCAACCTGCTGCTGGAAACCGGCAAACAGCTTGATATTCCGGTCCTGGTCACCGAACAGTACCCCAGGGGTCTGGGCCCCACAGTACATGAGGTGGCCGAACATCTGGCTGATTACAAGTATATGGATAAGGTCACTTTCAGTGCCTGCAACGAAGGACTCTTTGATATTCTAAAAGAATTTGGCCGCAAAACCGTTCTGATCACCGGCAGTGAAACCCATATATGCGTGTTCCAGACAGCCCGTGACCTGACTGAAGCAGGTTACAATGTGCATCTGGTAAAAGATGCGGTATGCTCAAGATTTGATGAAAATTATGAAAATGGGATTCAGCTCATGCGTGAAAGCGGAGCTGTTATTACCAATGCTGAAACCGTGGTCTTCGATCTGTTGAAACAGTCTGGAACGCCACAGTTTAAAGTGATATCATCACTGGTCAAATAACCATATATTACGAATAAAGATATCTTAAGACAGTAAATTTTATTGACAAAGAAAATACCGCCAAGTATTCTAAGTATAGATTGAACAGATTTATAAGGGGGGTATTTAATGGCAAACGGTGATTGGTTTTTATATGAGAAGATTGACAGTGTTGCAGTACTGACCCTGAATCATCCGGAATCCATGAATATTGTCAATAAAGAGATGTTTTCGCAGCTCCATGAAATGCAGGAGGAAATTGAAAAAGACACATCTGTCAGGGCCTTGGTTATCAAAGCCAATGGCGAACATTTTTCCGCCGGTATTGACCTGAATATTTTAAAAGAGATCGATTCACAATTCGTAGCCGAAAACTTGAACTGGCTGCAGAGACTTTACGGCCGGTGGCAGGAGTGGCCTATCCCGGTGATCGCTGCCATCCATGGAATATGTTACGGTTCAGCAGTAGAACTGATCTTGGGCTGTGATATCCGAATTGCTGCTGAGGATTTGAGAATATCCATACCCGAAGTCAGGTTTGGTTTGTCACCGGATATGGGCGGAACCGTGAGACTCACTCAGCTGGTGGGACTAGGGCAGGCGAAAAGACTCATTTTAGGATGCGAGGAACTGGATGCAGCAGAAGCCAAAGAGATTGGACTGGTCGAAATCGTTGTTCCCCGGGAGAAACTGGAAGAGCGTGCAACAAAACTGGCCAAAAGAATAGCCGGAATGCCGCCTATGGCAATACGGCTGGCAAAGAAGGGAATCAACCTGGCCAATGAAAGCAGCCTGGCAGCAGGTTTGGCTTTTGAACAGGCCCAGTCCATTTATTGCTGCGGTACCGAAGATCAGAACGAAGCCATCGATTCATTCTTCGGCAAACGCAGACCGAATTTTCAGGGGAAATAGGTATCATTTAAGATATGCTTAACCATTATCGCAGCTAAGCACATGTTTAGCTGCTTATTTTATGATTAATAATATAGAAAAATAGACAGAATAGGATTAAATAAATTATATTTTGCTGTTTGACAAATACCTGCGAACTCTATATACTAATAATCTGGATGCTCGAGATATACAATTATTATAAAAACAATAATATCGGCATTACATTTAGTTCTGCCGCTATTTTTTTTCATAAAACGGTTTGCTATAAAAAAGGAGTGGAACAGCTAAATGCAACTAGAAAAATTTAGAAACATAGGAATTATCGCTCATATAGATGCCGGTAAAACAACCACCACCGAAAGAATTCTGTATTATACCGGATTGACACATAAAATGGGCGAAACCCATGAAGGGTCAAGTGTAATGGACTTTCTTTCCTACGAAAAGGAACGCGGCATAACAGTAGCATCTGCTGCAACCACCTGTAACTGGAAAGGAAATAATATTAATATAATTGACACACCCGGTCATGTAGATTTTACTGCGGAAGTAGAGCGCAGTTTAAGGATCTTAGACGGGGTAGTGGTGATATTCTGCAGCAAGGGCGGAGTGGAACCACAATCTGAGACTGTCTGGAGACAGGCAGACAAATACAGGGTCCCCCGTATTGCCTATATCAATAAGATGGATGCTGTGGGAGCCGATTTTTTCAGAGTTACTGATCAGATCAAAAACAGGCTGGGAGCTAATCCGCTGGTTACTACCCTGCCGGTGATTGAAAATGATGATGATTTTGTCGGAATCATCGATTTGATCAAAATGAAATATTATACTTTCAGCGGAAAACTTGGCAACGAAGTCATTGAAATGGATATACCGGAGAAGTATTTGGCGGAAACAGAAAAGTGGCGCCAGCTTATGATCGAAAGCCTGGCTGAAACTGATGAAAAACTGCTGGATATGTATTTTAATAATGAAGTCATATCAGAAGAACTACTGGTGGAAGCCATCCGGGTAAATACATTGGGCGGACATATTGTACCGGTGTTATGCGGCAGTTCCTATCGCAATATTGGGGTGCAGCTGCTCTTGGATTCCATTGTTCATTATCTCCCCTCACCCCTTGATGGTGAGCCAACATTAGCTTCAGTTCCGGGGACAGATGAAACTGTGGAAATAGTGCCAGATGCAAAAGCGCCTTTTTCTGCCCTGGTGTTTAAGATAGTCAGTGACCGGCATGTGGGCAAACTGGCATTTGCCCGTGTTTATTCAGGGAGCGTCAAAGCTGGCAGTTATGTAATAAACAGCACCAAAGGCAAAAAAGAAAGAGTCGGCCGCCTGGTGAAAATGCACGCTAACCATCGTGAGGAAGTAAACCAGGTTTTTGCCGGTGATATCGTTGCTTTTATCGGTTTGAAGGATATCAGCACCGGAGACACTATTTGCTCTGAGGGCAATAGTCTATTACTGGAATCAATCGTATTTCCTGAACCGGTGATACAAATAGCCATCGAACCGAAAACCCAGAATGACCAGAGCAAGCTGGGAGAAGCTTTAGCCCGTTTGGCAGCAGAAGATCCTACATTCAAAGTGACCTATAACCAGGATACCGGACAAACACTTATATCCGGCATGGGTGAGCTGCATCTGGAAATCGTAGCTGAAAGACTGGCTAAAGAGTTTCACGTCGACTTTAATATCGGCCAACCCCAGGTTGCTTATAAAGAGACTATTACCAAAGCAGCCGAACAGGTGACCCGTTATGTGAAACAAACCGGTGGAAAAGGGCAGTTTGCTCACATTGTACTGCGCCTGGAGCCCAATGAAAACGGATTTGAATTTGTCAGCAAGATCGTCGGCGGCGCCATCCCCAGGGAATACATTCCGGCTATAGAGGCAGGTATCAAGCAGTCACTGGAAGAAGGCGTTTTAAAAGGTTATCCGGTAGTCAATGTGAAAGCAACCTTGCTGGATGGTTCTTTCCATGAAGTGGACTCATCGGAAATGGCCTTCAGAACGGCGGCCATGATTTCCACTAAGGACTGCCTGAAGAAGGCTGCGCCCAAGCTGCTGGAACCGGTGATGAAGCTTGAGATCACATCTCCCGAGGAATTTACCGGCAATATTATTAATAATATCAGCAATATGCGCGGGAAATTGGAATCCATGGAACTGGAAAACAATACCCAGATTATAAGAGGTTCAGTACCTTTGGTTGAACTATTCGGATATTCTACTACTTTAAGATCGCTTACCCAGGGCCGGGCCGGATTTTCCATGGAATTCTCTCATTACGAGCAGGCTTCGATTGCGTCATAAAAGTGGAAAATCGAAAGTTGGAAAGTTTATACGTTGGTTAGGCGTTTGTAAGGCGTGAAAATAGCTGCACTTACAACGCATAGCAAAGACGTTGCCTGCTATATAGCAAAGATCCTACAAGTTCAGAAAATAAAAGCCTCCCGGACAAACCGGGAGGCTTTATTATACTTTCCAACTAACCAACTAATCTACTGTTCGCCTAAGTGGATCTCTTTTACCAGTTTAAGCAGTTCTTCGTTACTCAAAGAGCTTTTCAGCTTGACCAGATATTTGGTATTCTCATATTCGATAATCACTTCCAACTGCTGGGGCAATGGCTGGGCAGTGGATTCTTTGGCAGAATTTATATCAGATTCAGCCAGGGTGAGAATATCTGAAGTAGCTGTAGTATATGGTTCTATCGATAATTCAACAGCCTGATTGGAATTAATTTCAGAGTAAATGTAGACCACGGCAGAATCTGCGTTAAGGCTTTTTTCCAGCACATAATTATTCGGAAGATCAACGGGCATAAGGGAGTAATCTTCCATGGAATCAGTCACAGATACTGCATAAGAACGATAACGGTTAGGAGAAGCTGTTTTGAAGGCAACAGATGAGTCAGCAGATCTGGTGTTTCCATTCGTATCCTGCAGGATTTCAGCATTTGGAGCATCGATCATGGCAATTTGCACCGGAGCATTTTGATCAGTTGAGGCAGGGCTGTTGTTTTGATTGTTGTAATGTTGGGTTTCATTAGTCCCTGTGCTGGAGGCATTGTCTGTGTATTCAGTGACAGTCCCGGCATCAAAGGATTGTATAGCCGCTGACCCAAATTGTGCTGCATCACCCGTAAGTTCATTTTCTTGCCTGGCAATTTCCAGAGCTTTGTCGACGGTTTCCTGATTTCTTGCAGTATCTTTTATTGCCACATCCATTTGGGAATCTTGATTAAACAAATTATTATAAATACCCGGAGCAAAAGCAGTAAAGAGCAGCACGATGGCAGCAGCAGTTGCCAAATACCAGTAGGGCCTTTTAGCGCGAGGTTTTGACACCGGTTTTTGATCCATAGTGCTGGCCATGCTGCGGGCAGAAACAGCATTCATGACCCGCCGGGTAAAATTATCATCCAGATAATCCAGGGCCAGTGCATCTTTTAAAACAGCATTTTCCATTCTGGTGAGTTCCACCAAATTGCGGCAGTTCTCACATGTTTTTAGATGCTCTTCCAACAGCAGACAAAGCTCAGGGGACAAATTTGCCTCACAATATTGATATATGTGATTTTCAGCTTGCTGGCAGTTCATATTGTATCCCCCTTTCTTTCAGCTTTTTGCATGTATAATTTACGCATGGCTTTCCGCGCCCTGTGGACTTTGACTTCGACATTTTCCTTGCTTATGCCTAGTATTTCTGCAATCTCACCATTATTATAATCCATTTGGTAACGAAGTGTGATGATTACTCGATAGCTTTCCGGTAAGTCCATAATTACCTCATTAATAAAGGCGCCAAGTTCTTTTCGCTCATAATACTGATGCGGATCGCCCATGCTGTTAACCGGGGAATTATCCAATGTTTGTATATATGTTTCATCGAAACTGAGATTCATAACTTTTTTCTTCTTTCTTAGAGCACTTATAGTAGTATTTACAGCGATTCTATGTATCCAGGGGGCAAACTTTTTGCTTACATCGAACTGGTAAATTTTTTCATAAACAGTCAGAAACACTTCCTGAGAAAGGTCTTCTGCCTCCTGATACTGTCCGATAATCCGGTATATAATAGCAAATACAGATTTTTTATATTTATTTACTAATTCCTCGAAAGCGCAGAGGTCGCCTTCCAAGACTTGAGAGGCCAACATCTCATCACTCATCAAAAATTTCAGCTCCCCGACTATATCTATAATACGAAACTCATAATAATAGCTTACACTATAAAATAGGAAAACAACATATTGAATATGAATCACGTCATTCTATTACCGATATTCTAACGGCATTATGTTAAAATAAGATGGAAATAGTCGATAATACCTGCTATAATGCCAGACAGGAAATGAATGGAGAAGCCATGAGGATAATTGTGGATGCTGATGCCTGCCCGGTAAAAGAAATTATAGAAAAGCAGGCCAGACCCAACCGGATCAAAGTAATTATGGTGGCTAATTACAGTCACCAGATCAGAAGTGATTACGCTGAAACCATCATGGTTGACAGGGATTCTCAGGCTGCCGATATTTTTATTGCTAATCTGACTAAGGCAGGGGATTTGATCGTTACCCAGGATTATGGATTAGCTTCCATCGTACTTGGAAAAGGAGCCATGGCCATTCATCCCAGCGGTAAATTGTACACTGCTGAAAACATTGATACGCTTTTGATGCAAAGGTATTTAAATACCAAATCCAGACTGGCAGGGCAAAAGCAGATCAATCCAAAAAAGCGGAACAAAAATGATGACAGGAGATTTGAGCATAATCTGGCTCGACTTATAAAATCGGCAGGGAATCATCATAATAAATAAAATACTCTTTTATTAGGATTCTTAGCAATCGAAAAATTAAATTTATAAATATAAATTTAATGGAGTTTTAACACAAGGGGGAAATATTAATGTCTGATACTTGTAATTCATGTCCATCCAAAGGTCAATGCGATTCCAACCCGGCGGAATGCGGGGTGGAGATCAAAGAAAGTCTGGCCGGCTCACTTAATAACATAAAAAATGTTATAGTGGTCATGAGCGGCAAAGGCGGAGTTGGGAAATCATCAGTTACTGCACTGATTGCCAGTGAACTGGCAAGAGCAGGCAAAAAAGTCGGCGTTCTGGATGCTGATATAACAGGGCCCAGTCAGCCTCGGGCTTTTGGCTTGACCAACCCGGCAATAAAAGGTACTGATTATGGAATAATTCCTCCCCAAACCAAAACGGGGGTAAAATTGATTTCCATCAATTTCTTTCTGCCTCATGAAGATGATCCGGTCATCTGGCGCGGACCGGTACTGGCAGGTGCTGTTAAGCAGTTCTGGGAAGAAGTAGACTGGCGGGAGCTTGATTATCTGGTGGTAGACCTGCCTCCGGGAACCGGGGATGTACCACTTACCGTGATGCAGACCCTGCCGGTAAAAGGGAT
>LSQX01082684.1_pt1 | contig 13719 bp, 7 predicted proteins | sample 654561 | NCBI WGS metagenome assembly LSQX01 (sample SAMN04489861, study PRJNA283612) | anaerobic digester metagenome | isolation source: 4 biogas reactors fed with cattle manure at either 37C or 55C with and... | place: Denmark: Kongens Lyngby | collected 2014 | reverse complement strand
AATTCGTCATTGAGACGATCAATTACGTCTTCCAGCGGCTCAACCTGTGCAGCCAAATCGAGGTCATCGTTGTTCAGAGCTTCAAATGCCATATTGACAAGTCTGTAAAGAGCTGCGGTGTATACTTCTAACTCAGTCCAGGCATATTTTGAAAAGCGAATTTTCTTACTGTGCATCTCCTGAGCAGAATGCGCAATATGGACTGTATGATCAGAAACTCTCTCCAGGTCAGAAATATTTTGCAGCCAGATAGATACCGTTTTATACTCATCTTCCTGTAATTCTCTGCCGGTGAGCTTAACCATGTAGGTGCCCAGCTTATCTTCATAGCGGTCGACCAGATTCTCCAGCGCTAAAACTTCTACCAAACCCTCACTGTCATAGTCATGTAAAAGCTTCAAGGCGGTATCCAGGCCTTGCTTCGTTTTCTCTGTCATATCTTTGCCGAGTTTTCTAACTTGCTCAACAGCCAGTGCGGGTGTTTCAAGAAATCTCGGGTCCAGCAGCATAAATCTCTCTTCCACCTGAGTTGCGATTCTATCCTCTTCTTTGTCCGCCACCATCACATGAGTCAGCTTCTCCAATAGCGTGGAGAAAGGCAGGAGAAATGCAGTGGCGGCAATATTAAATAAAGAGTGAATGACGGCAATCCAGAAGGGTGATACGCTCTCGCTTAAGAAGCTGAAATCATAAATTGCATTGAGAGTATAAAAGATCACCGAAAACACAATACTGCCGATAATATTAAAGTTAAGATGGAAAATACCTACTCGCCGGCCATTGCGGCTGGCGCCAATTGAAGAGATCATGGCGGTAACTGTGGTGCCGATATTTTGCCCCATGATAATCGGGATTGCGGAACCGAATGTCACCATGCCGGTGCTGGCTAAAGCCTGCAAAATTCCCACAGATGCCGAGGAAGATTGTATGACTGCTGTCAAAACAGCACCTACCAGGATACCCAAGATCGGATGGGAGAAGGTCAAGAACATTTTTTGGAATCCTTGCACTTGCGCCAGAGGAGCAACCGCATCGGACATTGTGGTCATGCCGAACATAAGAATGGCAAAACCCAGGAGTATGCGTGCCAGATTATGTCTCTTTTCATCTTTGCTAAAGAGAATAAAACTTGTCCCGATTATTGCCAGGATGGGTGTCCATGACGAAGGATTCAACAGCTGCACAAGAATGCTCTCGCCCTGTATGCCCACCAGGCTCAAAATCCAGGCGGTTATGGTTGTGCCGATATTCGCACCCATTATCACAGGTATGGCTCTGTTAAGCGTGATAATCCCGGCATTGACCAGGCCGACCAGCATGACAGTCGTCGCAGACGAGGACTGGATAACTGCTGTGACACCGGCTCCCAGCGCTACACCTTTTACTCTCTTGGAAGTCAAATTTTCAAGGATTCCTTGAAGCCTTGAACCGGATAGTCTGGTCAGTCCCGTACTCATGAGATCCATGCCGTAGAGAAACAGTGCGAGCCCTCCGGCCAATGTCAGCAGACTAAAAATATTCATAATTCTCCCTTAAATACACCATCAAGAAAAACAATTAATGCAAATATTTCACTTCTCTATACTCATCACCCTTCAAATTTTTACGCAAATTTGTTGAAGGCGCTTATATGTAAATTCCTGCACAGTTCTACGTAAAAACATACCCTCAGACAGTCTAATACATAATCAATATAAGATAAAAGACTCTGGATTTCGCATATAAAAGGCCAATGCGCATCAACACTGCAATCAGGCGACCATAGGCAATTTGTGCAAAACGACGAATTTGTTTTTTATTATTTTTATAGATGTCAGGCGGCTAAAAATGTGCTCATGCATCTTTCTTATTAAGATTGAAGATAGCTGTTAAACCATTGTGTTATCTGCTTTAGTCTTTCGATTCTGGCGAGAGGCCTGCCGCTGCGGGAAAGCTCATGAGACTCGCCTTTAAAGACGACCATCTTGCTGTCTATGCCCCTGACCTTGAGAGCGGTGAAAAGCTGATATCCCTGCTCCGGCGAGCAGCGATAATCTTCCTCCGAGTGGATAATCAAGAGAGGGGTATTAATCTCTTTTGCATAGTGAAGAGGCGAAAACTTCCACAATTGTTTTATTCCCTGCTGACTGAAAAAGTCCGCCGCCATCTGATCCTCAGCAAAGTAGTAACCAATATCTGAGGTGCCATAGAAGGACAGCCAGTTAGAGATGGATCTTTGAGTCACTGCGGCTCTGAAACGATCTGTATGAGAAATTATCCAATTAGTCATGAAGCCGCCGTATGAACCGCCAGAGACTCCCAGTCTATCCTCGTCCAGCTGAGGGTATTTCTCCAGTACAGCATCCGTGAAGTTCATCAAATCATGAAAATCAATAGTACCGTACTTACCCCTAATATCGGAAAAGATATCACCCCTGCCGTCAGAACCGTGCGGATTGCAAAAATATACAATATAACCTTCGCCCGCCCATAGCTGCATCTCATGGAAAAGAGCGGTGCCATAGACTGTTTTGGGACCGCCATGGATGCATAAAATACCGGGATAGGACTCCAGGGGATCAAATCTTTCCGGGAGCAGGACCCAGCCTGTGATGATGTCTCCATTAGATTCAATCTCCAGTTTGACAGGTGAAGAGGGTGTAATACCGGCCATAGCTGCATCATTAAAATGGGTAATTCTGAGCAAATCAGATGCTGTCCGCTCTGTCTGACCGGCATCATCCGGTTTTAGCTGATATATTTCTTGCGGTCTATCTGCGAAAAGGCCGGCCACATATAAACTGCCGTCAACGAAGATGAAGCTGTCAACCGAGCCGGGACCACGAAGAAACAGTTTGGATTCGCCTTGTTTATCTAACAGTTTGAGGACTCCTTCACCCTCAAGCGTGGAGAGATAAAAAACTTTATCAGCGAGGACGGAAAAATTATTTGCTTTGCCCAGGCGGATGTCAGATCCGACAGTGTTGCCAAGGATTATCTCTTCACTTCCAAGCAAAATACTTTGCTTTTGATCGATACGGTACAGTCTGTAATTTTGGTTGAGACCATACTCTTTCATATCGGAGGCCAGAGCGTAAACTTGATTATGCCAATAAAATACCTTCCCTATGTTGAGGTCTTTTTCTTGGTACAGCGGTTTCAGCTCGAGCGTTTCCGGATCCAGTTCATAAATGTCGTCACAAAGATTTGCCCTGCAGCGATATTCCCCCGAGCGGTCGTTCGCCCTGAAAAGGACTCCTGATCTTTGTGGATGGAGCATGATATCTCTAACATCAAGCTCCGGCGCTGTCAGGGTTTTAATCTCCAGGGACTTCTCATCATATAAAAAAAGCTGCGCCCTTTTCCCCTGAGAATAACCCAAATTATCCCTGCGGTAAGGGATCTCATCGAGCACCAGACAACAATTTTGATCAGCTCCGGCTGCGGCCGCTGTGAAGTCCTCACCCTCGCCTGCAGAATCCGAACCTGCAGACACCGCGGCGTCCTCACTATCACCGGGAGAATCTGAATCTGCGGCAGCTCCGGTGCTCATAGTATTTTCATATCGCTCCCGCCAGAGCTCCGGGCGCTCAATATCTATATCAGCAAGCAGCAGATAGCGGCAGTCACTTAAAGCCAGGAATTCCTTGCAGCTAAAGGGCAGCTCAAAAGCAGGCTCAACCTGATTATCGGCAATGCTCAGGCGATAGAACTGAGTATAGTTATCCTGATCCTTGTGATTTTTACAATCTGCCCTCTCAGCGCCTTCATCTTTGTTCTCGTTTTCACCTTTGTCTCTTATACTGACTGTGGATGCATCGCTGTCTGATTTTTGAACCGAATTCTTATTTCTGTCGCCTTTGTCAGCCGCTCTTCTCCGGTCAGGGAACAGGATTGTCTCTTCATCAAGGAAGACGAAGGAGGACTCTTTATATATGCGGGTAAGACATCTGGTCTTGTTGTCTTCCAAAAGCCAAAGCCAAGAATTATAGCCGTTGTCGTTCAGATCCGCCTGCTTGACTATGAAGGCGGCTCTTTTTTGTCCCGGGGCGGACGTCAGCGCAGACAAAAATCTCAGCTCAGACAGCCATTCGGCAGTAATTTTTGACTCTGCTGTCTCGCCGTTAGTAGAATCAGCATAATCTCGCATTTATCTCATCCTTCCCGAAATAATCTGTCTTCTGAAATTTCAGCAAAAAACGATCCTGCATCTTATTATCTCCAAGAATACCTGCTCTCCCTTTACTGCAAATGCAATTTCCCCTAAACACGTATTAGTCAGATTATATAGATTTTCAAGCCGACAATCCGTGTATTTTCTTGCAGGAACTTCGCAATATTGAGGAGACATCTGCTTAAACACTGATTTTAGCTGTCAAAAGACTTTCCACTAGGCAATAATCCGGATTCCCCTGACAAAATCCGACCTCGAGCAATTGTCAGCTAAATTGCGTTATAATTGACGAAAATCCTGATTATGTGTTTGGATGGGTTAGAGAATTTACTTCAAGTTACCCGGATTTTGCCGGCGGTACCGTAAGCTGACTGGGGTAATCTGAGAAAAATATAGCGGGGAGCTGAATATGCTGCAAAAACTAGAAGACATAAAGCAGAGAGCCATGCGAGCTCTTGAAAGCGTTCAAAGTGAGGAGGAGCTGCAGAAACTCACGCAACAATATTTGGGAAAAAACGGCGAACTGACCCTTGTCCTGAAAGGATTGGGACAGCTGCAGCCGGAAGAGCGGAAAAATGTCGGCCAGATGGCGAATATAATCAAAACATCTCTATCAGGGCAAATTGAAGAAAAAAAGAGCTCTCTCAGTGACAGCGCGCCTGTTCTGGATTTTCCGCCTGATCTCACAGTGCCCGGCATCAGTCCTCAGTCAGGCGGTCTGCATCCCATTACCCAAATGAGTTATGACTTGAATGATGCGTTTCACTCTCTGGGCTTTGTTGTCTTTTCGGAAGACGAGATCACCAGCGAGTTATTCGCTTTTGACAATCTAAACTTCCCGCCCGACCACCCTGCGCGAGAAACTATGGACACCTTTTGGGTTAAAGGCACTGAGGATAAACGAGGTGCTGAGCGTCTCTGCCTGCGTCCGCATCTCACCGGCGCCAGCGTACGATTCTTGAAGAAGTACGGCGCTCCTGCCCGTTTTGTATATCCCGGCCGTGTATATCGCAATGAGTCTACCGATGCCCGCCATGAGCGAGCCTTCTTCCAATATGAAGCTTTGATAGTGGAGAAAGATTTCCCCTTTGCCTCGGGCCGTTTGCTGATTGACACAATTTTGGAAAAAATCTTCGGTCACAAAGTAAATACCAGAATGAGGGCCGGTTTCTTCCCCTTCGTTGAGCCGGGCTTTGAGATAGATATGGAATGTCAGGTCTGTGGCGGCAAAGGCTGCCGTGTGTGTAAGAATGTCGGCTGGATTGAAGTGATGCCGGGCGGTACGACGCACCCGAATGTTCTGAAAGAGGCGGGGCTCGACCCGGACGAGTGGAGCGGTTTTTATATTAATATCGGCTTGGATCGTCTGGTTATGATGCGTTACGGCGTTGATGATGTCAGACTTTTCCACAGCGGCGATCTGCGCTTTTTGTCTCAATTCAGATAGGAACTGACCCGGTTTGAGTGCCTGTGATAAAGAAAACTAGTACTAAGTGGTGGGCGCCTTCAACAAAAGAGCAATAATTATTTTAGCGCCTGCGGTAAATATAAAAAACAGGAAAGACTAGTGAACTAAATATAAGGAGGAGGCTGAAAAGCCTTTTGACTATGAAGATTTCGCTGCAATGGATAAATGACTATGTGGATCTGAGTGATCTTGCGCCTGAGGTGCTGGCTCACGAGCTGACGATGCGGACTGTCGAGGTTGAGGATGTCCGTTATCAGGAGCTGGCTTATGATAAGGTCGTAGTCGGGAAGATTACTGAGATTTTGCCTCATCCCCGGGCGGACAAGCTGTTGATCACGATTGTCGATGTGGGAGATGATGAGCCGTGCAGAATTGTCTGCGGCGGTTGTAATTTGTATGAAGGGCAAAAGGTAGTCGTGGCGCTACCGGGTTCTTATGTCAAATGGCATGGCCAGGGCGAGCCGGTCCTGATCAAGAAAACCAAACTGAGGGGGGAGCCCAGCTGTGGCATGATCTGTGCCTCTGAGGAGCTGGAGCTGGACGAGCTGTTCCCCGCCAGCCGGGAAGCAGAGATCATAGATCTGAAAGATTTCGACGCTCCGGCCGGGGCACCGATATCTGAAGCCTTGCAGCTTAATGATGTGATTTTGGAGATCGATAATAAGTCGCTGACCAATCGTCCTGACTTGTGGGGACATTATGGCATCGCCAGAGAGCTCTCTGTAATCTTTCAGCGGGAGTTAAAACCGGTTGCTGATTTTGCGCTTGATCGCTCACTGGAAGGCAATGAGCATTCGCTGCCGATTACGATTGCGGCGCCGGAGCGCTGTCTGCGTTATGCGGGGCTCGTTTTCTCCGGTCTGGATTCCAGACCTGCTCCTCATTGGATGCGCGCCAGGCTCGCTGTCACGGGAATCTCACCTCACAATGCTCTGATAGACATCACCAATTATGTCATGATGACCACAGGCTGCCCGACTCACGGCTTTGACAGACGCTTTGTCAATAAAGAGCTGATAATAAGGGAAGCTCGCAGAGGCGAAACATTGGAGCTGCTTGACGATACTTTCCTGCAGCTGACTGCCGAGGATCTTGTCATCTGCGATACAAGTGAGCCCATGGCTCTAGCCGGGGTCAAGGGGGGCAAGAAGGACTCTCTGCACGACGATACTACCGAGATGGTACTGGAAGTCGCTGTCTTTGATCCGCTTAGTATTCGCCATACTGCACAGCGCTTCAATGTCCGCACAGAGGCATCGACCCGCTATGAGAAAGCGATCGATACCCAACGCGTAGATATCTCAATTGCGCTGGCCTGTCAGTTGCTGGGAGAATTGTTCCCCGAGTCCGAATTGCTGGGTTATCAGGATGCTGTCGCCGCTGAAACCGGCTTGGCTAAGATTGATGTAAGCCTTAACTCCCTATCCAAGAGTCTGGGCAGACAAGTTGGCTTTAAGCAAGTGGACGATTTGCTGTCTGCGCTGGGCTTTGCTGTCCGGCAGATTGATAATGATCTATTGACTGTAACTGCGCCCAGCTGGCGCTCTACCGGCGATGTTTCATTGTTTTGTGATATTGTCGAGGAAGTCGCCCGCATAATCGGCTATGAGAATTTCGACTTCATCCCGCCTGTCGTGGCGCTGGAAAAGGCGGTCAAGCAGGATGGCTTTGATCTGGAGCGAAGAGTGAGAGAATATCTGGCTTTCCGCTGTGGTTATCGTGAGATATTCACATACCCCTGGACTGCGGACGATTTACTCGCTGCGGCGGGCATCGAAGGTCAAGTAGAGCTTGCCCAGCCGCCGGCCCCGGATCAGGCTAAGCTGAGACCTTGCCTGGTGCCGGGCTTGATCGGCAATGTGAGGGGCAATCTTCGTTTCCAAGACGAGATAAAGGTTTTTGAAATGGCTCAGATTTTCTTGTCCGGCGAGTCAAGTCCATCAGATCCCGCCGAGATTCTCCCCGTCCAAAGACTCCATCTGGCCGGAGCCATCGCAGCCGGCGAAAATTGCGGTCTTTATATTTTCCGCGAAATAAAGGGAATGATTGCGCAGCTGCCTGACTATGCCGGCGCGGAGCAGCTGGATTTCCAAAACATCTCTCAGCCATCCTGGGCGGACAAAGATGTCTGGCTCAATATTGTCAGCGGAGGGGAGAGTATTGGCAGCCTGGGTCTGCTGTCGAGCAAGGTCAAGAACGCAGTCGGCATTAAGAGAACTCAGGTGGCTGTGTTCGAGTTGGAAATGGCCAAGCTTATACCCCTGCCTAACAGAGGCCATGATTATAATCCCCTGCCCCACTATCCGCTGGTCGAGGAAGATTTCGCCATGGTTGTTGATGAGAGTGTAAGCTGGGAGCAGGTCAGAGAGATTGTCGAACCGATGGTTAAAGAGCTGAATTACGTCGAGGAATACCGCGGGTCACAGATTCCGGAAGGCAAGAAGTCTTTGCTCTTCCATGTGCTGCTGGGGTCCAACGAGATGACTCTTTCCAGCGAACAAATCGCCGGCAAGCGAGCGGCAATTGTCAAACTATTATCCAACAAGCTGGGCGCTGAGCTCCGTCAGTAGTTGGCTGTTATTGCATAGAACTGCGACTATAGTTTGTCGCTTATAAAATGTATGTATTGAAGGCGGCGCGCTGCGGTACAGGCGCCAAACGCCCGCTGCGGCGCTTAACGAAGATACTGCCCGTTTGCTGTCAGGTGACCGGGCTTTTCCTTGTCGGGCAATTATATGAGGGGATTTGTAGGATCGAAGGCGTCGCGTATGGCGTCGCCGATGAAGTTTACCGACATGACAATCAGCACGATCATTATCCCGGGCGGAATCCAAAGCCAGGGCATATCGGTCAGGACTGCCTGCGATGTGGCAGCTCCCAGCATATTCCCCAGACTGGCAGTTGGCGTCTGCACACCCATGCCAAGGAAAGAGAGAGCAGCCTCATCCAAAATCGAAAAAGCCATGACTGAACTTGAATGTATCAGTACGGGCGCCACGGTATTCGGCAATATTTCAGAGAATAGTATATAGGGCTTAGGCAGCCCGGACACTATAGCTCCCTGAACGAAGGCTCTCTCTCGCAATGAGAGCACATTTCCTCTCACCAGTCTGGCCACACCGGGCCAGTTGACAAAACCCAGAATCAAAATAATATTCATGAGACTTGGTCCAAAAATTGCCGCTGCTACCAGAACCAGAAGCAGATAGGGAAAGGACATAACCATGTCAGTAAAACGCATGATGATTGAATCTGCAATCTTGCCGAAAAAGCCGGATATAAGACCTAAGACAACGCCGATAACAGTAGAAATCAAAGTGGCCAGCACTCCTACCGTCAGGGAAATTCTGCAGGCGTAGATAAGCCTGCTGAACACGTCGCGTCCGACATCATCCGTGCCCAGCAAATGCCCGTCTCCGGGAGGCGCGCCAAAATCACCGGTGATACGGTCAGGATGATAGGGCGCAACTAGAGGGGCGAGCAGCGAGACAAAGATCACGAGCAAGAGGAAGCAAAGGCTGATCATAGCCAGTTTATGCTTCTTGAAGCGTTTCCATACTGCTTTTAAATAACTGTTGCCTGCCATATCTGCTTTCCTAATCGTAGCGAATTGTCGGATCAGCGATCGCGTACAAAATATCGGTAATAATATTGGCCATCAGAACTGCGATGGCTGCCAGCAAGCTCACACCCATGATGACAGGGAAATCGCGGCTTAAGATAGCACTCATGGTCATTAAGCCCAGCCCGGGCCAAGAAAAAATCTGCTCAATCACTACGGAGCCGCCCAGCAGCATAGGTAATTGCAGCCCGATCAGGGTAATAATTGGAAGCAGGGCATTGCGCACGGCGTGGCGATAAATAACTTTGAGGCGCCCGATGCCTTTGCTTTCTGCGGTGCGCAGATAAGGCTGCTGTAAAATCTCCAGCATACCGGAACGGATGTAGCGGACATTACTGCCTGTCACGGATGCGGACATGACAATTACCGGCATGATCATATGCCTAATCGTATCAGCAAGACCTCCTGCTCCGCCCAGAGTTTTCATGCCGCTGGAGGGCAGCCAGCCCAATCCGGTAGAAAATAAGAAAACGAGAACGAGAGCCAGGAAAAACCCGGGTATGCTGATAAAGAGAAAAGACGTGCCCACAATAGCGTAGTCCCTCACTGTGTATTGTTTTAGCGCTGAGTATATGCCGGCAGGGATCGCGATCAAAAAGGACAAAAACATGGAAGTTCCCATCAAGAGCACGGTGGGCCCCACATTCTGCCTTATCATTTGTATTACCGGCTGATAAGTGGTGAGCGAGTAACCCATATTGCCGTTGAACAGCTCCTTCAACCAGAACCAGTAGCGCACCAGGAATGACTTATCCAGCCCCAGCTCAATCATTTTCGCCTGCTTTGCGGCCTCAGTGATGCGCGGTCCAATCATCATATCGATGGGATTGCCGGCTACATTCATTAAAAAATAATCAATCAATGTAATGCCAATCAAAACGGGTATGGCGATAAGAAGGCGCTTAATCACGTAGCGAAGGAGACCTCCTTTATTCATAACCGCCTCCTGCTATGGTGATGGGGCAAGCTGCCAGATGTGTTTCGCTGCCCGGCACCGGGGCAAGCTCCGGTATGCTCACATAACATGAATCTTGTGCCAGCGGACAACGAGGATGAAAGTAACAGCCACTCGGCAGATCGATATTTGAAGGAATCTCTCCTCCCAAGAGACCCTCCGGCTTCAGGGTTTTGTATGGGTCGGGCACCGGAGACGAGGCGATAAGCGCCTTCGTATACGGATGATAAGTATTGGAAAATAATTCCTCAGTTTCCGAGATCTCGACAATCCGGCCGCAATACATTACGGCGATGCGATCTGAGAGATATTTGATAGAGGCCAGCCCGTGAGCTATGAACAGCAAAGTCAGGCCGAGCTCATCTTGCAGCTCGACAAGCAGGTTAAGGATTTGAGCCCGGATGGAAACATCCAGTGCTGAAACCGGTTCATCCGCAACTATGAGTTTGGGGTTCAGGGCAAGAGCCCTGGCAATTCCAATCCTTTGCCTTTGACCGCCGGAAAATTCATGCGGATAACGCTGAGCGGCATCGTCACTTAAGCCAACCTTATTTAAGAGAGTCAAAACCTTTTCATTGACATCTTCACGGGAAGCGAATTTATGGTAGAGCATGGGCGCGGATAAAATATCGTAGACACGCTTACGAGGATTAAGCGACGCCCATGGATCTTGAAAAATAATTTGCAAATCGGTGCGCAACTGTTTTTTCTCGCGGCCTTTAACCTCAGAGATATTCTTATCCCGGAAATAGACAGCCCCGCTGTCGGGTTTCTCTAAACCGACGATAATCCGCCCCAGCGTAGATTTGCCGCTGCCCGATTCTCCTACCAGACCGAGAGTTTCCCCCTTTTTGATCGTCAGAGAAACATCCGTGACAGCCTGAATTGTCTTTCTTTTGCCGAAGCCGCTGTCAGGCGCGGGAAATGTCTTTGTAAGGTTTTCTACTCTAAGTAGAGTCATCTCTTATCCCCGGAAAAACTTTCTTTTTCCTTTTTACGTCTTGCTAATGCTATTTTTGATGCTTCACATTGCTGAGAGTAGACGAAGGCTAATTCATTATTCTGCGCGCGCATACAGCGCACCTCACGGCAATCGTCAAGCGGCTTCATTATCTGGCGCGTTTCACGGCATTGCTGCTGAGCGAACTCGCAGCGGCCGGCAAAGCGGCAGCTGTTGATGGCGTAGTAATCGTCCGGAACAACACCGGGGATTGCCAGCAGCTCTCTGTCTTTGTCGTCATCGATGCTTGGCACGGTGTCCAGCAAGGCTCGAGTATATGGATGCCCCGGCGCCTCAAACATCGTAAACACATCGGTGTTCTCAACAATTTCTCCCGCATACATGACCAGAACCTGATCCGCCATCTGCGCTATCAATCCTATATCATGAGTAATCAGCATTACTGACATATTTCTTTCCAGTGAAAGCTCACGCAAAAGATGCATGATTTGCGCTTGTATCGTTACATCTAGTGAACTGGTCGCTTCATCCGCGATGACGATTGAAGGCTCGCCGGCCAGGGCTATCGCGATCATCACTCGCTGTCTCATACCTCCGGAAAGGGTATGAGCGTATTGTTCAAGCACCGTTTTGGGATTGGCAAGACCGACGCGAGCAACAAGATCTGCCGCCAATTTAGTCGCCTTCGACTTTGAAATATATTGGTGAGCTCTGATCGCTTCGACTATTTGATTGCCTATGGTAAGAACCGGGTTAAGACTGGTAAGGGCGTCCTGAAAAATCATGGCCAGATGTTTGCCGCGAATATTGTCGAGCTGCTTAGAAGTCATGGCCAGCAAATCCTGACCCTGAAACAAGGCCTCACCGGCAGTTACCCGACCACTGTTGGGCAAAAGTCCCATCAAAGAAAGGGCAGTTATACTTTTGCCGCTGCCGGACTCACCGACGACGCCCAGCACCTCGCCCTGCCTGATATCAAAATCCACATCACGCAGGAAGACGCGATCACCTTGATCCGTCTTAAAGGTAATCTCTAAACCGCGAACTGAAAGTATCGTATCAGGATCGTCAATATTTCTCATCGTCTCAATTTGACCCCCCTGTTTTATTCGTCCCATAATAATACCATAGAGATTCAGCAACTCTATATGCCCATCATATGTCAATAGTTAACCGAAGTGCGTATGATTTGCACGATAAGGACAAAGCTGTAATATAATACGCCCCTGGTTACGGAAACAGTTATAATGTTGAAATAGAATTTATCCGAGGGATATTAATGCACAGGAGGCACATCTTTATATATGAATGCAAAACAAAAAATGATCGTTAGAATTGTATGCATCGCCATTGCAGTAATTATGACCGGCTCTCTCTTGCTGTCTCTGGTAGCCTGCAGCGGACAGGAAGAGCCTGAACAGGATACTGATACCGGCAATATTGTGAATATCGGCGTGACCAATGTCATTGGCTCACTTAACCCTCTCTTGCTGGATGCGACAGAGGTCAATAAATATGCTGTCAGTTTGGGATTCTTGCCTCTGGTCGACTTGAATCAGGATTTGGAATTTGTCCCCCAGATTGCTTCGGAAATAACGACAGAAGACAATCTGACTTTCACAATCAAGGTAAATCCCGACATTAAATGGTCAGACGGCGAAGCTGTTAACGCCGACGATGTAATTTTTACGCTGCTCAAGCTGACCGCCGAAGGTATCGGCAATGTTTCAATGGGGCTTTACAGCCTTTTCGACGGCTGGAACGAGAACGGTTATTTGCCTGATGACGCCGCCTTGGAGAGCGTGCCAGGTTTAAATAAGATTGATAACATGACTTTGTCTCTTACCTCAGCCACACCCATACCTCTCATCTCATTCCTAAACACTTATGCCCGCTACTTGCATGTTATACCTGAACACAAACTGAAAGACATGTCGGTCAGTGATCTCAAAGCAACTGACTGGTTCAATACTCCCGAAGTGATATCCGGTCCTTATAGATGTTACGAGGTCAATTTTGACCACTTTGCTTCTTATGAGGCTAATGCCAATTACTATTTGGGAGCGCCTCTGATTGACAAACTCAATATTAAAGTTGTCCAGGGAAATCAACTGCTGCCTGCTTTGAAAACGGGCGAAGTTGACTTCATCCAGCCAACTATGGCGTCCATACCTGATGTAGACCACGAGGCCATTGCACTGCTTGATAACGTTGAACCGGTATATGCGCCTCCCGTTACTAATCAGATTTTATTCGTAAATACCGAGACTATTTCCGATGTCAGAGTCCGGCAGGCAATCAACAGAGCGATCAACCGCCCGCAGCTTCTCGATGCCTTTCTCAATGGCAATGGTGAGATAATTGATGGCTTCATTACTTCGTACTCACCCTTCTATGACGAGAGCGTAATCCCTACGGCTTATGATCCGGACGAAGCAATGTCCTTACTGGCGGCAGCCGAATGGACTCAGGACAATCCGCTGGTCTTCAAAATTAATTCCGGTGACCCGACCTTTGTCAAAGCTGCCAATGTTGTAGTTGAACAATTGAGAGAGGTTGG
>LSQX01370402.1_pt1 | contig 13720 bp, 9 predicted proteins | sample 654561 | NCBI WGS metagenome assembly LSQX01 (sample SAMN04489861, study PRJNA283612) | anaerobic digester metagenome | isolation source: 4 biogas reactors fed with cattle manure at either 37C or 55C with and... | place: Denmark: Kongens Lyngby | collected 2014 | reverse complement strand
CAAATTAGGTGTAAATCCAAAACATGCAGACCAAAATCTGCGTGGTACTGTTGTACTTCCACATGGTACTGGACGTACTGTCCGGGTAGTAGTTTTTGCTAAAGGTGAAAAAGTTAAAGAAGCAGAAGCAGCTGGAGCTGACTTTGTTGGCGCTGAAGATCTGGCCGAAAAAATTGAAGGTGGCTGGCTGGATTTTGATGTAGCTGTTGCTACACCTGATATGATGAGTTTAGTAGGAAAACTAGGTAGAGTCCTTGGACCCCAGGGATTAATGCCCAACCCTAAAGCTGGTACAGTTACCTTTGAAGTTGGTAAGGCTGTAGAGGAAATAAAAGCTGGTAAGATAGAATACAGGGTGGATAAAGCCGGTATTATCCACTTACCCATAGGCAAGATTTCCTTCTCTACAGAAGCTTTACTGGACAATTTCAAAGAAGTAATGGATACATTGGTCAGGGAAAAACCTGCCGCAGCTAAAGGGAAGTATCTAAGAAGTGTAGTTATATCTTCTACCATGGGACCAGGCATTAAAGTCGATGATGCCGAAATTATGACCCTGATAGGTAGATAAATTATTGACAATACCGATACTTCTATGTTAAGATTGTTATGTTCTCTTTGACAATAAGAAAATAGCTAAAACCATAGACAGCAGGTGTCTTTTATGACTTAATATCCTGCCGAGGTTTTGTGAGGATGCAAATAATGATAATATTTGCAGATATATAGCCTCCTGCCTGTCTATGGGTAGGATTTTTTATTTTAAGGGGGTGAAAAGGTGGCAAGACCGGAAAAAGAAGCTCTGGTGCAGGAAATAGTTGAAAAGTTGTCATCTTCAAAATCTGTAGTTGTTACAGATTATAAAGGACTGGATGTTGCCAAAATAACCGAACTCAGGAAAAAGCTCAGGGAAGCTGGAGTAGAATACAAGGTAATTAAAAACACCCTGGCCAGAATTGCTGCTAAAAAGGCAGAGATGGAAGACTTAAATGAATTATTTATTGGCCCAACAGCTATAGCCTTTGGTCTAGAGGATGCTGTGGCACCAGCGAAAATACTGGTTGATTTTGCTAAGGAACATGATGAGTTAGAGATTAAGGGTGGAGCTTTAGATGGTGCTTTAATTAATCTTGATAAGGTAAAGGCCCTTGCTGAAATTCCACCAAGAGAAGTATTGCTGGCCAAAGCCCTGGGCAGCATGAAATCCCCATTAAATGGATTAGTCAATGTTCTTGCGGGTAATTTAAGAGGATTAGTTCAGGTGTTAAATCAAATAAAAGAACAAAAAGCTTAATTAAAGAGGAAATTTTAAGGAGGTTTATTAATAATGACTAAAGAAGATATTATTAAGGCAATTGAGGAAATGACTGTTTTGGAATTAGCAGAATTAGTAGAGGCCCTGGAGGAGAAATTTGGTGTTAGTGCAGCTGCTCCAGTAGCAGTAGCAGCTATGCCTGGTGCAGTAGCAGCTGGCGGAGCCGCAGAAGAAGAAAAGACCGAATTTGATGTCTTCCTGGCCAGTGTTGGCGACAAGAAGATCAATGTAATCAAGGTAGTTCGTGAACTGACCGGTCTTGGCCTCAAAGAAGCCAAAGAATTAGTAGATGGTGCTCCTGCTAATATTAAAGAAGGCGCAAGCAAAGAAGAAGCTGAAGAAATGAAAGCTAAACTGGAAGAAGTAGGCGCCACTGTAGAATTGAAATAAGGAAAAAAACTAAAAAAAGCAAAACACCCTGGTTAAATAATCAGGGTGTTTTTAGCTATTTATTAGAAAAAAATCTTGACAATAGACTTTTCTTATGGTAACATTAATTATTGTCGATAACATCATGATATAATGGGTTTATTATGCATATCGGCATATAAGTGGACTAATTTTATAGGGTATATGATTTATACAGATGGTTATTATAAATATAACTGTTTTTTGCTGTATAGGGCTGGATAAATAAACCATATATTTACTGCCAGATCTGGCCAAAATACTTATTTAAAACCTAATTTAAACAACTTAGGTTAAAGCTTTATACTACTTATATTATAAATCTATATTACTTAAATTAAAAAATTTAAACATTTATATTAGCGAGGTCAAAACCTTGCTTTATATATTATTAATCAAATTTACTTAATCCTGGGGGTGCAAGTAATGGCAAATTTAAGAAGAAAGCGTTATAGTTTTGCCAAGTTTGAAGATGCACTGGAAGTGCCTGATCTAATACAAACACAGATTGATTCCTATGAGCAATTCTTAAAGGAAGGTTTAAAAGAAGTATTTAATGAAATATCACCTATTGAAGACTTTTCAGAAAATCTGGTACTGGAATTTATCGATTATTATCTAGGCGAACCAAATTATGAAGCAAATGAATGCCGGGAGAGAGATGCTTCCTATTCTGCTCCCTTACAGGTTAAAGTTAGATTAATTAACAGGGAAACCGGTGAGGTAAAAGAACAGGAAGTCTTTATGGGGGACTTCCCTTTAATGACAGAAAAGGGTACCTTTATTATCAATGGTGCTGAAAGGGTAGTGGTCAATCAGCTGATCCGGTCTTCTGGTGTTTATTTTAATGAAGAAAGAACAAAAGATGGCAGAAGGATAATTACCGCCAATATTATTCCCAACCGGGGTGCCTGGATAGAATTTGAATATGATAAAAAACGCATAATATCTGTAAGGGTAGATCGTACCAGAAAAATGCCTTCAACGGTCTTGCTCAGAGCCCTGGGATATGGTACTGATATAGAACTATTGGAATTATTTAATGAACATGAAGTTATCCAGGATACCATTGAGCGGGATAATACTGATTCTACAGATGAAGCCCTTATTGAGCTCTATAAAAGATTAAGACCTGGTGAACCACCAACAGTAGAAAGTGCCAGGAACCTGATCAATTCTCTCTTTTTTGATCCCAAGAGATATGATATGGCTGATGTGGGCAGATATAAATTAAATAAAAAACTGGGTCTGGATGTAGATCCTGATAAGCATTGCCTTGATGAGAGAGATATAGTAGAAACCGTCAGATACATGTTAAAGATTATAGATAACCATCCTGATGCTGATATAGATGATATTGACCATTTAGGAAACCGCCGTTTGAAAACTGTAGGGGAATTATTGCAGAACCAGTTCAGAATCGGCCTCTCCAGAATGGAGCGGGTAGTCAGGGAAAGAATGACCATTCAGGATATTGATGTTATTACTCCCCAGGCCTTAATCAATACCCGGCCTGTAGTTGCTGCTATTCAGGAATTCTTCGGCAGCTCCCAGCTGTCTCAGTTTATGGATCAAACTAACCCCCTGTCTGAACTGGCACATAAAAGAAGGCTCAGTGCCCTGGGACCCGGTGGTCTAAGCAGGGACAGGGCTGGTTTCGAGGTCCGGGACGTTCACCAGTCTCACTATGGTAGAATTTGTCCGATTGAGACTCCAGAAGGACCTAATATTGGTTTGATTGGGCAGATGAGTACCTTTGCCAGAATAAACTATTTCGGTTTTCTGGAAAGCCCCTATAGAAAAGTAGTTGATGGCAAACCAACAGATGAGATTGATTTCTTATCTGCTGATGAAGAAGACAAATATATTATTGCTCAGGCCAATGAGCCCCTTGATGAAAATGGCTATTTTGCCAATGAATATCTGATTGCTAAATATAGAGGAAAGATCCTGGAAGTAGCTGCTGACCGGGTCCATTATATGGACGTTTCCCCCAAACAGTTGGTAGGGGTTTCTGCTTCCCTGATTCCTTTCCTGGAAAATGATGATGCCAATAGGGCCTTGATGGGGGCCAACATGCAACGGCAGGCAGTACCCTTATTAATAACTGATGCACCAATTGTGGGCACAGGAATGGAACATAAGGTAGCCAAAGACTCTGGAGCTGTTGTCCTGGCCAGGAATTCTGGTACAGTAGTAAGTGTAAATGCTGCCCAGATAATCATTAAGACAGATGATGGAAAAACTGATACTTATAAATTACTGAAATTTAAAAGATCCAACCAGGGCAGCTGTATAAACCAGAGGCCTATAGTAAACAAAGGAGACCGGGTAGAAAAGGGAGATGTCATAGCTGATGGTCCCTCTACAGATCATGGTGATCTGGCCCTGGGCAGAAATACCCTCATCGCCTTTATGCCCTGGGAAGGATATAATTATGAAGATGCTATCTTAATTAGTGAAAGACTGGTTAAAGAAGATGCCTTTACCTCTATTCATATCGAAGAACATGAAGCAGAAGCCCGGGATACCAAATTAGGCCCTGAAGAAATTACCAGGGATATACCTAATGTAGGGGAATCTGCTTTAAGGAATCTGGATGAAAGGGGTATAGTCCGTATCGGAGCTGAAGTAAAAGAAGGAGATATCCTGGTAGGCAAAGTAACTCCCAAGGGAGAAACAGAGCTGTCTGCAGAGGAAAGGCTCTTAAGGGCTATTTTTGGTGAGAAGGCCCGGGAAGTAAGGGATACCTCCTTGAAAGTACCCCATGGAGAACAGGGTATAGTTGTTGATGTAAAAGTATTCAGCCGGGAACAGGGAGATGAATTAAAACCTGGTGTAAACCAAATGGTCCGGGTTTATATAGCCACTAAACGTAAAATCTCTGTTGGGGACAAAATGGCCGGTAGACATGGAAATAAGGGTGTTATTTCCCGGATTTTACCTGAAGAAGATATGCCCTTCTTACCTAACGGAGAACCAGTAGAGATTGTACTTAATCCCTTAGGTGTTCCATCCCGTATGAATATAGGCCAGGTATTGGAAGTTCATCTTGGTATGGCAGCAAAGGCCTTAGGCCTCTATGTAGAAACACCTGTTTTTAATGGTGCCAATGAAAAAGATGTAGAGGATATGCTGGAAAAGGCCGGCTTAAGCAGGGATGGTAAGACCATACTTTATGATGGACGAACAGGGGAACCCTTTGATAAAGAAGTGACAGTAGGCTACATGTATATGCTGAAACTACATCATCTGGTAGATGATAAGATCCATGCCCGTTCAACCGGCCCCTACTCACTGGTAACCCAGCAGCCCCTGGGAGGAAAAGCCCAGTTTGGTGGCCAGAGGTTTGGTGAGATGGAGGTCTGGGCCCTGGAAGCTTATGGGGCTGCCTATAGTCTCCAGGAAATGCTAACAGTAAAATCTGACGATGTTGTTGGTAGGGTTAAGACCTATGAGGCCATCGTAAAAGGAGAAAATATACCGGAGCCAGGTATACCGGAATCCTTTAAGGTTTTAATCAAAGAGATGCAGAGCCTGGGTCTTGATGCAAAAATCTTTACTGAAGAAGATAAAGAGCTCATGATAGTAGAAGACGAAGACTATAATAGTACTGCCCAGAAATTAGGCCTTGATCTGGAATTAAGCCTGGAGGATGATTCCAGTGATATTGGGATAGAAGATGAAGATGACGAATAAAAGAGAGGGGGAGGCCCTTTGTATAATGTCAATAATTTTGCTTCGATGAGAATCAGTATTGCAGCTCCTGATCAAATACGGGAGTGGTCAAGGGGTGAAGTAAAAAAACCGGAAACTATCAATTATAGAACCTTGAAACCGGAGAGAGATGGACTCTTTTGTGAAAAGATCTTCGGCCCAACAAAGGATTATGAATGCCACTGCGGTAAGTATAAGCGGATAAGATATAAAGGCGTAGTCTGTGACCGTTGTGGAGTAGAAGTAACCCGCTCTAAAGTTAGGCGGGAGAGAATGGGACATATCGAGCTGGCTGCTCCCTGTACCCATATCTGGTTTTTCAAAGGGATTCCCAGTCGACTTGGTCTGATCCTGGATATGTCACCAAGGTCACTGGAAAAGGTCATCTACTTTGTTTCTTATCTGGTTATTGATCCAGGAGAAACTCCATTTAGTGAAAAACAATTACTCTCTGAAAGCGAATACCGGGAGGCCTGTCTCAAGTATGAGGGTGGCTTTGTTGCCGGTATGGGTGCAGAAGCCATTAAAGAGCTGCTGGCCAAAATAGATGTAGCCGAAGAAGTTAAAAAACTTAAAAAAGAGGTTAAGGAAAGTACAGGCCAGAGGAAGAAAAGGGCTATTAAGAGGCTGGAAGTTATGGATGGACTTCTCAAAGCCAATATCAAACCAGAATGGCTGGTTATGGATGTTATACCTGTGATTCCTCCTGATCTTCGTCCCATGGTCCAACTGGACGGAGGCCGTTTTGCTACCTCAGATTTAAATGACCTCTATCGGAGAGTTATTAATAGAAATAATCGGCTCAAGAGATTACTGGATTTAGGTGCCCCTGATATAATTATCAGGAATGAGAAAAGGATGTTACAGGAAGCCGTAGATGCCTTAATAGATAATGGCAGAAGGGGCAGGCCTGTAACTGGTGCTGGCAACAGGCCCCTGAAATCCTTAAGTGATATGTTAAAAGGAAAACAGGGCCGCTTCCGCCAGAACCTATTAGGAAAACGTGTTGATTATTCAGGTAGATCTGTTATTGTAGTTGGGCCAGAGTTAAAGCTCCATCAGTGTGGTTTACCCAAAAAGATGGCCCTGGAACTTTTCAAACCCTTTGTCATGAAAGGTCTGGTTGATAAAGGTTTGGCCCATAATATCAAAAATGCCAAGAGAATGGTGGAAAACTTTGATGATGAGGTCTGGGGTGTACTGGAAGAGGTAATTGAGGATCATCCTGTATTACTAAACAGGGCCCCTACCCTACACAGATTAGGTATCCAGGCCTTTGAACCTGTTCTGGTAGAAGGAAAGGCTATCAAATTACATCCACTGGTCTGTACTGCCTATAATGCGGACTTTGACGGAGACCAGATGGCTGTCCATGTGCCTTTATCTGCCGAAGCCCAGGCTGAAGCCAGGCTCCTGATGCTATCTACCAATAATTTGCTGGCTCCTTCTGATGGGCAACCCATAACTGTTCCTACCCAGGACATGGTTTTAGGAATCTTTTATCTAACTACTATTAATGATGGGGAAAAAGGAGAAGGCAAGATTTTTGCCTCTCCAGAGGAAGCTATAAAAGCTTATGCTACGGGTAAAATAGCTTTACAGGCCCGTATAAAAGTTAGAATAAACGGTAAAATAATAGAAACATCTGCCGGAAGGGTTATTTTCAACAATGCCTTGCCGGAAGACATGGAATTTATCAATGAACATGTAGATAAAGGAAAGATCGGAGATATCGTAGCAGAATTACATGAAAACTATGGCAACACTAAAACTGCTGAAGCCCTGGATAATATAAAAGAACTTGGTTTTAATTATGCCACAAAATCAGGTATTACGATAGCTATCTCTGATGCTTCCATTCCAGAGGATAAAGAAGAAATCCTCAAAAAGGCTGAAGAAGAAGTCTGGAATATTGAGCAACATTATAAGCGAGGGGCTATTACCGAGAATGAAAGATATCAAAAAGTAGTAGATATCTGGAACAAGGCTAAAGATGATTTAACAGATGCCCTTCTGAAAACCCTGGATAAAAATAATAACATCTATATTATGGCTATTTCTGGTGCCAGGGGTAATATCTCACAGATCTCACAGCTGGCGGGAATGCGTGGCCTTATGGCTGACCCCTCAGGTAAGATCCTGGATATCCCCATTAGATCCAGTTTCCGGGAAGGCTTGAATGTGACTGAGTTCTTTATTTCCACCCATGGTGCCCGGAAAGGTCTGGCTGATACAGCTATCAGGACAGCCGACTCTGGTTATTTAACCCGCCGCCTTGTGGATGTAGCCCAGGATGTTATTATCCGGGAAGCTGATTGTGGTACTGAAGAAGGCATCACTGTCAGGGCTATTGGCCGCCAGGGCCATGAGGCTATTGAGAGCCTGGCTGAAAGATGTATAGGCCGGGTTGCAGCTGAAGATATTATTAACCAGGAAACTGGTGAAGTCCTGGTAGCCCGCAATGAGATTATCACCAAAGGCAAAATGCAGAAGATTGAAGAAAGCGGAATAGAAGAAGTAAAAATACGGTCAATCTTAACCTGTGATACAGAACACGGAGTCTGCCAGCAATGTTATGGAATTAACCTGGCTACAGGAAGACTGGTAGATATAGGAGAAGCGATTGGTATTGTTGCTGCCCAGTCTATCGGTGAACCTGGTACCCAGCTGACCATGAGGACCTTCCATACCGGGGGTGTTGCTGGAGATGATATTACCCAGGGTTTACCCAGGGTGGAAGAATTATTTGAAGCACGTACACCTAAAGGACAGGCGATTATTACCGAAAAAGAAGGTTATGTGAAGATCATCAGCAAAAAGAATACTCGCCGGGTTGTCATTGAAGACGAGGAAGGAAAGAAGAAAACCTACCAGATACCCTATGGATCGCAGATTATTGTCAAAGACGGGGCCTATGTACAGGTAGGAGATAAATTAACTGAAGGGCCTCTGGATCCCTCTATGTTGCTGAAGATCAAAGGTGAAAGGGCTGTCCAGAAATATATCCTGGAAGAAATACAGAATGTTTACCGGTCCCAGGGTGTTGAGACCAATGATAAACATATTGAGGTTATAATCAGGCAAATGATGCGCAAGGTAAGGGTAATTACTCCAGGAGATACTGATTTTCTACCTGGCAGCCTGATCAACAAACATGAGCTGAAAGAAGAAAACAATAGGGTTCTGGCCGAAAATGGAGAAACTGCAACAGTCAAACCAGAAATCCTGGGAATCACTAAAGCTTCACTGGCTACAGATAGTTTCCTTTCTGCAGCATCCTTCCAGGAGACCACCCGGGTCTTAACTGAGGCTGCTTTAGAAGGAAAGGTAGATAGGCTCCTGGGCCTGAAAGAAAATGTTATTATTGGCCAGCTGATTCCGGCTGGAACAGGTATGCGCAGGTATAGAGAGATTGATCTGGTAGATGAAAAGGGACTTCCCTTTAACAATATGATGGAAGAAATAGCAGAAGAAAGTGAATTAATCTAAATATTGTGGAGAGACACGGTCAGACAAAGTATTAATAATCTATATATTTGCTGACCGTGTTTTTTCCTTTTAAACCAGGCAGGATAGATTAAAATATCTTGAAAAAAATTATTGACAAGGGCCTGTAAAGGTGTTAAAATACTTAAGTGTGCGTAATTAAAGACTTAACTTCGGGGAGGCAGGTTAAGTGATGAATCTGGCTGAACTGAGTAGAACAAAAAGTAAAGTTGTGGGCAAAAAACAGACTGTAACTGCCATAAAAGAAGGAAAAGCCGCTGTAGTCTTTTTAGCAGAAGATACTGATGACCATATAAAGCAGGAAATCATAAAGATAAGTGAGGAAAAGAATATCTCCATTATTTCAGTAGATAGCAAACTAAAATTAGGCAGAGCATGTGGTATCGATGTTCCCGCAGCATGTGCCACAATTTTGAAGTAAATGGAAGGAGGTGCACTTATGCCAACAATTAATCAATTAATCCGTAAAAATAGACAAAAAATTGTCAAGAAAACGGATTCCCCAGCTTTGCAGCAATCTCCACAAAGAAGAGGTGTCTGTACAAGGGTATCCACTGTTACACCGAAGAAACCTAACTCTGCTTTAAGGAAGGTTGCCCGTGTAAGAATGACAAATACTCACGAAGTAACAGCCTATATTCCCGGAATTGGACATAATTTACAGGAACACTCTGTTGTTTTGGTCCGGGGAGGTAGAGTTAAAGACTTACCTGGTGTCAGGTATCATATTGTGAGAGGTGCTCTTGATACAGCGGGTGTAGATAACCGCAAAACAAGTCGTTCTAAATATGGTGCCAAGAAACCTAAGTAAAGGGGGGTGAAAAATGAGGAAAAATAGAGCTGTTGTGAGAAAAATAGAGCCAGATCCTATTTATAATGAAGTTGTTGTAACAAGAATGATTAATAAGATTATGCTGGATGGCAAGAAAAGTCTGGCTGAAAGAATTTTCTATGATTCCATGGATTTAATTAAAGAAAAAACAGGTGAAGAGAGCATAGAAGTACTAAAGAGAGCTCTTGATAATGTAATGCCTGTTTTGGAAGTTAAGTCCCGTCGTGTGGGTGGCTCAAACTATCAGGTACCAGTAGAAGTAAATGAGCGGAGGCGTATGAGCCTTGCTATTAGATGGATTGTTGATGCAGCCCGTAAAAGAGGGGAAAGGACAATGACAGAGCGTTATGCTAATGAAATTATAGATGCAGCCAATAATACTGGTGGGGCTGTCAGGAAGAAAGAAGAAGTACACCGTATGGCTGAAGCTAACAGGGCTTTTGCACACTACAGGTGGTAAGGACAATAAGTTTTTATAAGATTATAATCTATGAAAGGAGGGGGAATAGATGGCCCGTCAATTTCCTTTAAATAAAACTAGAAATATCGGTATCATGGCACATATTGATGCCGGAAAGACCACAACCACTGAGAGGATTTTGTATTATACTGGAAGAGTCCACAAGGTTGGAGAGACCCATGATGGTGCAGCAGTTATGGACTGGATGGAGCAGGAACAGGAAAGGGGCATTACTATTACCTCAGCTGCTACTACCTGTCAATGGAAAGACCATCGTATAAATATTATAGATACGCCCGGACACGTTGACTTTACTGTAGAAGTAGAAAGGTCTTTGCGTGTTCTTGATGGTGCAATAGCCGTATTCTGTTCTGTAGGAGGTGTTGAGCCTCAGTCAGAAACAGTCTGGAGACAGGCTGATAAGTATCGAGTGCCAAGAATAGCTTTTATTAATAAAATGGATAGGATGGGGGCAGATTTCTACCGGGTGGTGGATATGATCAAGGATCGCCTTGGTGCCAATGCTGTACCTCTCCAGATCCCAATAGGTAAAGAAGATAGTTTTGCAGGTATGATAGATCTCCTTACTATGGAAGCTATTCTCTATAAAGATGAATTAGGTGTTGAGTTTGAAAGAACCGAGATTCCAGAAGATTATAAGGAACAAGCCAGTGAATATAGGGAACTATTGCTCGAAACCATTGCAGAAAAAGATGATGAATTAATGATGAAATACCTGGAAGGCGAAGAAATAAGCATTGATGAAATCAAGAAAACCATCAGGAAAGCAGTCCTGAATGTTGAGCTTATTCCTGTCTTCTGTGGCTCTGCTTTCAAGAATAAAGGTGTTCAGCCAATACTGGATGCAGTATTGGATTATCTGCCTTCACCCCTGGATGTGGCAGCTGTAACTGGCGTGAACCCACAAACTGGTGAAGAAGAAAGCAGGGCAACAGCAGATGATGAAGCTTTTTCTGCCTTAGCCTTTAAAATAATGACTGACCCTTATGTTGGAAAACTGGCTTTCTTTAGAGTTTATTCCGGTGTTTTAAATTCCGGTTCCTATGTTTTAAACTCCACCAAGAACATTAGAGAGAGAATTGGCCGTATACTGCAGATGCATGCTAATCACCGGGAAGAAAAGGATGCTGTATATGCCGGAGACCTGGCAGCAGCAGTTGGGTTAAAGAATACCAGCACTGGTGATACCTTATGTGATCCCGATAAGCCTATAATACTTGAATCTATGGAATTCCCAGAACCAGTTATCGACTTAGCAATTGAACCAAAAACCCAGGCTGATCAGGATAAACTAGGTGTTGCCCTGCAGAAATTGGCTGAAGAAGATCCTACTTTCAGGGTTAAAACCGATGAAGAGACTGGTCAGACTGTTATCTCCGGCATGGGAGAATTACACATTGAAATTATTGTCGACCGTCTCCTGCGGGAATTCAAGGTCAATGCCAATATCGGTAAGCCACAGGTAGCTTACCGGGAGACCATCTCCGGAACTGCTACCAATGTAGAAGGCAAATATGTCCGTCAATCTGGCGGCCGTGGTCAGTATGGCCATGTGGTTATTGACATTGAACCACTGGAAGAAGGCGCTGGCTTTGTCTTCGAAAACAATATCGTTGGTGGTGTAATCCCCAAAGAATACATTCCTGCTATTGAGGCCGGAATCAAAGAAGCTATGGGTAATGGTGTCCTGGCAGGATATCCAATGGTTGACCTGAAGGTTTCTTTACATGATGGAAGTTACCATGATGTCGACTCCTCAGAAATGGCCTTTAAGATTGCCGGTTCCATGGGCTTCAAAGAAGCTGCCAGCAGAGCAAAACCAATCTTACTGGAACCAGTAATGAGTGTTGAAGTAACCACCCCGGAAGAATATATGGGTGATGTTATTGGTGATTTAAACTCCAGGCGGGGACAGGTTCAGGGTATGGAATCAAGGGCCAATGCCCAGGTGGTAAAAGCCCTGGTACCATTGGCAGAGATGTTTGGTTATGCAACAGACCTGCGTTCCAAAACCCAGGGTCGTGCAACCTACTCCATGCAGTTTGCCCATTATGAACCTGCACCAAAGAGTGTTGTTGATCAGATAACAGGTAGTTAATCAATTGATGATAAAATTTTAATTTAAATTTTTAAGGAGGAACTTAAAAATGGCAAAACAAAAGTTTGAAAGAACAAAACCCCATGTTAATATTGGAACAATTGGTCACGTTGACCACGGAAAGACCACCTTAACAGCTGCTATCACAGCAGTATTAGCTGCAGCTGGTACAGCAGAAGCCCGGGCTTTTGATACCATCGACAAGGCCCCGGAAGAAAGAGAAAGAGGAATAACCATTGCTACCTCTCACGTTGAGTATGAAACAGAAAACAGACACTATGCTCACGTAGACTGTCCAGGCCACGCCGACTATGTAAAGAACATGATTACAGGAGCAGCCCAGATGGACGGAGCAATCCTGGTTGTATCTGCAGCCGATGGCCCAATGCCACAAACCAGAGAGCATATTATTTTGGCCAACCAGGTAGGCGTACCCTCAATAGTAGTATTCTTGAACAAAGCCGACATGGTAGATGACCCAGAACTGATCGAACTGGTAGAAATGGAAGTAAGAGAACTCTTAAGCGAATATGACTTCCCAGGAGACGATATTCCTGTAATAGTAGGTTCTGCCTTACAGGCTCTGGAGAATCCTGATCCAGCAGGGGAATGGGGCAGCAAGATTATGGAATTAATGAATGCAGTAGACAGCTATATAGAAGAACCAGAAAGAGATACCGACAAACCCTTCCTGATGCCAGTAGAGGACGTATTCAGTATTACTGGTCGTGGAACAGTAGCCACCGGTAAGATTGAAAGAGGAGTATTACGTCCTGGTGACGAGGTAGAGATCGTAGGAATCAGAGAGACCGAAAAGACAGTAGTAACAGGAGTAGAGATGTTCAGGAAACTGCTGGATGAGGCAGTAGCTGGAGACAACGTAGGTGCCCTGCTTAGAGGTATCAAGAGAGAAGATATCGAAAGAGGCCAGGTACTGGCCAAACCAGGCAGCATTACACCACACTTAAAATTCAAGGCAGAAGTATACGTATTATCCAAAGAAGAGGGTGGCAGACATACCCCATTCTTCAATGGTTACAGGCCACAATTCTACTTCCGTACAACAGACGTTACTGGCGAGATTTTCTTACCAGAAGGAGTAGAGATGGTAATGCCAGGCGACAACATTGAAATGACTGGCCAACTGATTACTCCAATCGCTATGGAAGAAGGATTACGTTTTGCTATCCGTGAGGGTGGCCGTACTGTAGGTGCTGGTGTTGTAACCAAGATTCTTGAGGAAGCATTAATGGAAAAAGCTAGGAGCTTTTCTCCTCACTTTTTCGATGTATCCTATATATTTGTCATCGATGAAGGAGGGAAGATGATGGCTAAACATGAAAGAATCCGTATTCGTTTGAA
>LSQX01249723.1_pt3 | contig 13720 bp, 11 predicted proteins | sample 654561 | NCBI WGS metagenome assembly LSQX01 (sample SAMN04489861, study PRJNA283612) | anaerobic digester metagenome | isolation source: 4 biogas reactors fed with cattle manure at either 37C or 55C with and... | place: Denmark: Kongens Lyngby | collected 2014 | reverse complement strand
AGTGTATTAGCCTGCCTGTCATTGTGCATGCCCAGATAATCCTGCTGATTAAAAACGATCGTGATCTTTCCGACTGACTGGTTGAGGCGCTTGCCGGTTCTGATATAGATCGGGACACCCTGCCAACGTTCGTTATCAATCCAAAGCTGCATAGCTGTGTATGTTTCCGTCAACGAATGCTCCGGGATCCCTTTTTCGTCTCGATACGCACGCATCGCGGCACCAGTAGTATATTGTGCCAGAATAACATCACGGGCAGCGCTCACTCGGTCGAATGGTCTGAGTTTGCGAAGGACGCGCACTTTTTCGTCTCGAACAGCATCCGGCTGCAGGCTGTCCGGCTGATTCATGGTCAGCAGGGCAACCAGTTGGAGCAGATGGCTTTGGACCATATCTCTCAATGCACCGCTGCGATCGTAGTAACCACTGCGTTGTTCAACCCCGAACGGCTCTAAAACCGATATTTGAATGTGGTCTATGTGCTCGCGATTCCAGGCAGGTTCGAACAGGCGGTTGCCAAAGCGGAGAATTAGAATATTCTGCAGCATCTCCTTGCCCAGATAATGGTCGATCCGATAAATCTCATTTTCATCAAAAACAGATCTTAACTCCTGATTAAAGGATCGGGCGGACTGCAGGTCCTGGCCAAACGGTTTTTCGATCATCAAGCGCCGAAAAGAATCTGCATGCAGGTTCTGACGGGAGCCGATTTGTTTTGAAACAAGCGGAAACAAATCGGGCGCTGTTGCCAGAAAATAGAGGCGATTACCCTGTGTCTGTCCTGCACGCTCAATATCGTCCATCGACTGCCACAATAAAGGGTACGCTTCATGTTCTGTGATATCCATCTGATAATATGTAAACCGATCGGTGAAGGATTGCAGCAGGTCTTCCGGGACGGGCTCTGACAAGCGGATGGATGACGCAATTTTTTCATGGTAGTAGGATTGCTGCCAATCCCGGCGGCCGATCCCCAGAATCTGGGTATGCGGGTTAAGCTGTCCTGACTGGTGCAACGCGAACAACGCCGGGTATAATTTTTTCTGAGCCAAATCGCCTGTTGTGCCAAAAAGAATAATCAGGGCTGGCGGTAAAGACATAGAAGCACACCCTTTCATCGTTTGACTTATTATATCATGTCGATTTAATCCCAGTATGTAAGGTCAGTTACGATCGATGGCGATGCTTTCATTCGTTTGACACTATCATCAGATAACGTTCCGGTGATACAATCTGATTATAGCGACCAGATGGAGGGAGGCTTTCCCATGGGGCAAAAAAAAGATGAACGAACCGTCATCCGCAAAAAAATCTATGAGCGTGAACTCGGCAAGCTGCAGATCGAACTGGTGAAACTGCAGGAGTGGGTTAAACACAAGAAACTGAAAGTCGTCGTCATCTTCGAAGGACGAGATGCTGCCGGCAAAGGCGGTGTCATCAAACGCATCACAGAGGCGCTAAATCCCAGAATCTGCCGAGTCGAGGCACTGCCGGTCCCCACCGAAAAAGAACAGTCACAATGGTATTTTCAGAGGTATGTCACCCGGCTGCCGGCTGCCGGCGAAATCGTCTTGTTCGATCGCAGCTGGTATAATCGCGCTGGCGTTGAGCGGGTCATGGGTTTTTGCACCGACGACGAGCTGAAAGAATTCCTGCGTTCATGTCCTGAATTCGAAGACATGTTGATCCGCTCCGGCATCATCCTGATCAAGTACTGGTTTTCCGTCTCAGATGATGAACAGGAAAAACGGTTTCAGGCGAGGATCAACGATCCGACCAAACGCTGGAAACTCAGTCCGATAGATCTTGAGTCAAGGAGCCGCTGGGTTGAGTATTCAAAGGCCAAAGACGAAATGTTCGCACACACAGACACCCGCGAATCACCCTGGTATGTAGTCAACGCGGATGTTAAGCGGCATGCCCGCCTGAACTGCATCCGGCACCTGCTCAGTATGATCCCCTATAAAGACCTGACGCCGGAGCCGCTTACTCTCCCGCCACGAAAAGAACATGCAGATTATGTCCGCCCGCCGATGGACTCTCAGACGTTTGTCCCGGAATACTATACGGCTGACTTTGTGTAGATTCAGATTACGTTAATTGTTGCCGGCAGAAATCAGGGATCCGGTGTGATATTCGCATGATATTCCTGTAGTGATTTCAGCTGGTCCGGCGCATAACCTTTCTTTATGAAAGCCGCAATACCATGGGCGCTGGCTAATGCCGCCGTCATCGTCGTAATGTACGGGACTTTATACCGTATGGCCGCTTTTCGGATGTAGGAATCGTCGTGCTGACTCCTCGATCCGGCAGCTGTGTTAATGACCAGCTGGATTTCCTGATTGGTCACATGGTCGAGAATGTTGGGTCTCCCCTCATACAGTTTTTTGACTGTTACGGATGGAATCCCGAGATCTGCCAGCAAGCGGCTTGTTCCTGAAGTCGCCATAATGACAAATCCCATCTCATGGAAAGCGCGGGCAACGGCTATTGCCTCCGGCTTATCGTCATCGTTGACGCTGATCAGCACAGTCCCTTGAGTTGGCAGAGACGCCAAAGCAGCCTCCTGTGATTTAAAGTAAGCCAGCTCGAACGAATCCGCCAGTCCCAGAACTTCGCCTGTTGATCGCATCTCAGGCCCCAGCACCGGATCCACTTCAGGGAACATGTTAAAGGGGAAAACCGCCTCCTTGACACCGAAATGCCGGATCGTATGATGTCTGAGCGATCCAATCGACGTCGGTTTTCCTTCAAATGCATTCATAATCAGACGCGTCGCGATACGTGCCATCGCAATATTGCAGACTTTTGAAACCAGCGGCACTGTCCTTGATGCCCGTGGATTAGCTTCCAGGACATAGACGATATCGTCGGCTATGGCGTATTGCATATTCATCAAGCCGACAACATGGAGTTCTCTGGCAATCTTCTGTGTGTATTCCGTAATGGTCTGAATGTGCTCCGGTTTGATACTGATGGGCGGAATCACACAGGCCGAATCACCAGAATGAATACCGGCCAGTTCAATGTGCTCCATGACCGTTGGTACGAAAGCATCCCGGCCATCCGATATGGCATCGGCCTCTACCTCTGTCGCATGACTGAGAAAACGATCGATCAGGATCGGACGATCGGGTGTGACTCCGACAGCCGCAGTCATATATCGGCGCAGCATTGCCTCGTCCAAAACGATCTCCATACCGCGTCCGCCGAGAACATATGACGGACGAACCATCAGCGGATAACCGATCTGACCAGCGATTTCCAAAGCGTCATCGATGGTGACAGCCATACCTGATTCAGGCATGGGAATACCGATTTTATCCATCATTGAACGGAAGCGGTCACGATCCTCAGCAAGATCGATCATGTCCGGCGACGTCCCGAGAATCCGAACCCCTGCCTTTTCCAGTTCATTGGCAATATTGAGCGGTGTTTGGCCGCCGAACTGAACGATGATACCCAGAGGCTGCTCCTTCTCATAAATGCTGAGAACGTCTTCAACAGTCAAGGGTTCAAAATACAGTTTGTCTGACGTGTCATAGTCAGTTGACACGGTCTCGGGATTACAGTTGACCATCACCGTTTCATAACCGAGTTCACGCAGAGCAAGCGCTGTGTGGACGCAGCAATAATCGAACTCAATACCCTGGCCGATTCTGTTCGGTCCACCGCCCAGAACCATAATTTTCGGTCTGTCGCTGACTCGAACCTGAGCATCAGACTGATAGGTTGAATAATAGTAGGCAGCATTTTCGACGCCACTGACGCGGACAGGCTCCCAGTGTTCAACGAGATCCAGCTGTTTTCTCTGCTGCCGGATCTCAATCTCCGAGGCTGCGGTCAGCTGTGCCAGATAGCGATCTGCAAAGCCGTCCTTTTTCGCCTGGATGAGGAGTTCATCCGGCAGTCTTTCACCTTTGTATGCTCTAATTTGTTCTTCCAGCTCTACCAACTCTTTCATCTGCTGCAGGAAATAAGGCTTGATATAGGTCAGCTTGTAAAGCTGATCGATATCAGCACCTTTTCGCAGCGCCTCATAAATAATAAACTGGCGTTCGCTGGTCGGCTCAACAAGAAGAGCAAGCAACTCTTCGAGCGACCGGTCGTAAAAATCTTTTGCAAAACCTAATCCATAGCGATTGATTTCCAGCGATCGGATTGCTTTCTGAAGTGCTTCCTTGTAGGTTTTCCCGATGCTCATGACTTCGCCGACGGCTCGCATCTGCGTCCCGAGGCGATCCTGAACACCAACAAACTTCTCAAAAGCCCAGCGGGCAAACTTCACAACAACATAATCACCGGACGGTGTGTACCGCTCGAGCGTGCCGTCACGCCAATAGGGGATTTCATCCAGCGTCATCCCGACAGCCAGCATTGCAGATATTAATGCAATGGGAAAGCCGGTTGCCTTCGATGCCAAAGCGGATGAGCGTGATGTTCGCGGATTGATTTCAATAATCACAACACGGTCTGTCTGCGGGTCGTAAGCAAACTGGACGTTGGTGCCGCCGATCACGTCAATCGCTTCCGCGACACGGTAGGCATATTCCTGCAGGCGCTTCTGTAATTTTTCACTGATTGTCAGCATGGGTGCTGAACAAAACGAATCTCCGGTATGAATACCGACAGCATCAATATTCTCTATAAAACAGACGGTAATCATCTGATTTTTTGAATCTCGGACAATCTCGAGTTCAAGTTCTTCCCAGCCCAGTACAGACTCCTCAATCAGGATCTGTCCGACCATACTGGCGGCAATGCCTCGTTCAGCCACAATCTTCAGCTCTTCGATATTATAAACAAGACCGCCGCCGGTACCACCCATGGTATAGGCTGGCCGGATAACAACCGGATAACCGAGTTCCTGGGCAATGGTTTCCGCTTCAGATACACTGTATGCCGGCTGGCTTCTGGGCATATCAATGTCCAGACGGGCCATCGTCTCCTTGAAAGCAATCCGATCTTCTCCTCGATTGATGGCATCGACCTGAATACCGATGACCTGCACACCATACTCTGTCAGCACACCCAGACGATGCAGCTCAGAACAAAGATTAAGGGCAGACTGGCCGCCCAGGTTCGGAAGCAGTGCATCCGGTCGCTCTTTGGCAATAATCTCCGTTAATCGCTGTGGATTCAGCGGTTCGATATAGGTCTGGTCAGCCAGCTCCGGGTCTGTCATGATGGTTGCCGGATTGGAATTCACCAGGACAATTTCATAACCAAGCGCGCGAAGTGCTTTACAGGCCTGGGTTCCGGAGTAATCAAACTCACAGGCCTGGCCGATCACAATTGGACCGGAACCGATAATCAGGATTTTGTGGATATCAAGTCGTTTGGGCATTTCAGGCCTCCTGCCAATTTTTCAAGATCACGTGCCGACCAAATCTGATCCGCTCAGGGGTTCCTGCATCTGTAACACTATAGCAAAAAACGCTGTCGTGCACCACTGCTTTCTGCAAACGCAATGATGCTTTTTTTACAGCCCAAAAAATTGAAAGCAAAACACTGTCATGTTTTATTTTTGGGTTTCGATCAATCATTCCATTCTGTATGAAAAAACTGGCCGCGCGGCGCATCGATTCGCTCATAGGTGTGGGCTCCGAAGAAATCGCGTTGTGCCTGAATCAGATTGGCCGGCAGGTTGTCACTGATATATCCGTGAAAATAATTCAGCCCTGCTGACAAGGCAGGGACAGGTATGCCCGCCTCGACCGCCCGTGATACAACCTCTCGCCAGGCAGGTAGAGAACTGGCGATCATGTTGTGAAAAACCGTTGCTGTCAGCAGATTTTTCAAACCTTCCTGTTCTGTAAATGCCTGTCTGATTTTTTCCAACAAGACCGATCGTATGATACACCCTTCCCGCCAAATCATCGCAATTCCCGCATAATCAAGCGGCCAGTTATACAGCCTGGCAGCTGCCTGCATTAACGCGTAACCCTGAGCATAGGAAACAATTTTCGCTGCGTAGACCGCTTGACGTATGGATTCAACCACGATCTCCGTTTGTCCATCTGCCAGTTTCCGGTCTATTCCAGCATCATTGTAAATGGCTGCTGCTGCAACGCGTTCTTCTTTCAGCGCTGACAGATAGCGGGTGAACACAGCTTCATTGATCAAGTCCAGCGGCACTCCCAGATCCAATGCAGTCTGACTGGTCCACTGTCCTGTTCCTTTCTGGCCGGCTGCGTCGAGTATGGTGTCCAGGACTAAGCTACCTTCTGCATTTCTGACACCCAGTATCGCAGCGGTTATCTCGATCAGATAACTGTTGAGCTCTGTCTCATTCCATCTACGGAATATGTCCTGCATCTCTTCTGCTGACAACGAGAGCCCATCGCGCATCAAATGATAAGCCTCGCTGATAATCTGCATATCACCATACTCAATACCGTTGTGAACCATTTTGACGAAATGGCCGGCACCGTCCGGTCCTATCCACTCGCAGCAAGGCGCTCCGTCTGAGGCTTTTGCAGCGATCGACTGAAAGATCGGCTTGACAGCAGGCCACGCTTCATGAGAACCACCCGGCATGATGGACGGCCCTTTAAGCGCACCTTCCTCACCGCCCGAGATACCGGTTCCAATAAAATAGAATCCTTGATTTTCCAGCAGCTTGACCCGGCGTCTGGTATCCATAAAGTGGGCATTCCCGCCGTCGATGATGATGTCGCCAGGGTCGAGCAATGGTATCAATTCATCGATCATATCATCGACTGGCTGGCCGGCTTTTATCATCATCATGACCAAACGGGGTTTGGCCAGTGAACGAACCAGCTCTGCAACGGAATAGCAGCCGATCACATTCATTTGCCGGGCACGGCCCGAGACAAATTCAGATACTTTCGCCTGTGTCCGATTATACACTGCAACAGTAAATCCTTTGGAGAGCATGTTCATGGCCAGGTTTTCACCCATGACCGCAAGTCCGATCAAGCCAATCTGCGCCTGTTTCATCCTTTTCACCTCAATCACTGTGCCTAAGGGCTGTTGTTCGATTCCTGATCACTCACCGATTATTTTCACCATGACATGTTTGGGACGCTTCCCGTCAAACTCACCGTAGAAAATTTGTTCCCAGGTGCCAAAGTCCAATTGACCCTCGGTCACAGCCACGACCACTTCACGCCCCATGATCGTTCGCTTGAGATGAGCGTCAGCGTTGTCTTCGTAGCCATTGTGATCATATTGGCTGTAAGGTTTCTCCGGCGCAAGCTTTTCAAGCCAACGCTCATAGTCACGGTGCAGACCGCTTTCATCGTCATTAATGAAAACGCTGGCTGTTATATTCATTGCATTGACCAGAACAAGTCCTTCCTTGATTCCGCTCTCCTGCAGACATTGGCGTATCTGCGGTGTGATGTTCACGAATGCACGACGTGTTGGTAAATGAAACACCAGTTTTTTGCGATAGCTTTTCATGGTCGATCGTCACCTCTTATCTCAATTATCTATTCGTCAGAACGGATCTGCCTCAACAGCTGAATTTCTCTGGCATATCCGTCAATCTCATTCGGCGTTTCCAGATAAAACGGCAGGTGCCGTATCCGTTTGTTGGTGATCACGCGCGTCACAGCCTCGAGACCGAGGGTTCCCTCGCCGATTTTTTCATGACGGTCTTTGTGGCTGCCAAATGGATTCTTGCTGTCATTCAGGTGAATCGCATGTAGGCGATCCAGACCAATAACCCTGTCGAATTCATCCAGAACGCCGTCCAGATCATTCACCACGTCGTACCCGGCATCATTGACATGGCAGGTATCGAAGCAGACACCTAATTTTTCAGGGCATGCGACGCGATCAATGATCGCTCTCAGCTCCTCGAAACGTGAGCCGACCTCGCTCCCTTTTCCCGACATTGTTTCCAGAAGCACCTGCGTCGTCTGGTTGGGGTCAATCACCTCATCAAGCAGTTCGACAATCAGATCGATCCCTTTTTCGATCCCCTGACCGACATGGCTGCCGGGATGGAAATTATAATAACCACCCGGTGTATATGCCATACGCCGCATATCGTCTGCCATGACTTCAAAGGCAAAGCTGCGAACGCGCGGATCGGAACCGCATGGATTTAATGTGTAGGGTGCATGCGCGAGAATCGGTCCGAACTGATGTTCTGATATCAATTCAAGAAAAGCCGCCACATCCTGTTCATCAATGTCTTTTGCTTTTCCGCCGCGGGGATTACGCGTAAAAAACTGAAACGTGTTAGCTCCGATCCTGATTGCTTCCTGCGCCATATGAAGATATCCTTTTGATGCAGATAGATGACATCCTATGTAAAACATTCATGCCTCCTGAACACTGAACAAAGGTTCAGCTTGTGAATATGATTGGTTCAATTATATCATAGACAGGTGATCCGATTGTGTGCCTGATCAATCAGGCGCATCAGAAAAGCATCGATCCAATGGCTCATCTGCTATAATGAAAAGAGGAGCGGCTATTATAGTGCGGCCATTATAGTCAGGAAGGAAGGCACAGGTCATGAAAAAAATCGCTTTATTCGTTTTCCGTGGTGATCCTCTCTGTTTCATCCATGTCATGTTAAATGCACTTGATCTGAATCAGCGAGGCTTCGATGTCAAGGTCATCCTTGAAGGAGAATCCGTTAAACTCGTTCAACCCATGCAGGAATCGGGCAACAAACTTTTCGCGCAAATGACTGAGCAAAAACTCATCGACTGCGTCTGCAAAGCCTGCTCAGCTAAAATGGGCGTATTATCATACAATGAGACCTCTGGTCTGCGGCTGTCAGATGAGATGAGCGGCCATCCGGCCATGTCAACCTATCTAAATGACGGATATGAAATTATCACATTCTGATCAGATCGATCCCTTCATTTCAGAAGCATCTCCGACCCACAGCCAGTGAATGCTGCCGGAAAAGAGACAGCTTGACAGCAGATCAGCCCAATGATTAAATCGTATTAACGGCAGCTGAAGCTGCTCTGGTTGCTCATTGATGACCAATCAACAACCGCGCTGATCTAATCAGTAAAAATCGAATGATGATCTACAAAAAAAGGACCATGAAGGGACTGCAGCCATGACTCTTCATGGTTTTTATTATCGAAAAGGAGTTTTTTCAATGAAGCGAGACGTGCTGACGCGATTAATTCTAACCGGTTTTTTTATCGCCCTGGGGATCCTGCTTCCTTTTTTGACTGCCCAGAATCCTATGCTGGGCAGCAGACTGCTCTTGATGCACATACCCGTTCTGGTTTGCGGATTTGCCTGTGGCTGGCCGTACGGTATGGCTGCAGGCTTTATCACCCCGCTGTTCCGCAGTTCCCTGCTGACCATGCCGCCGATGTTCCCGGACGCGACAGCCATGGCGTTTGAGTTGGCCGCTTATGGCTTTCTGACTGGTTTACTCTTCCATAAACTGCCTAAAAAACCCATCTATATTTACGTTACACTCATTATTTCCATGATTGGCGGACGGCTTGTCTGGGGTCCTGTCCGCTATCTGCTAGCCGGTCTCAGTGACAGCGGATCCTTTACCTTCAGTTTGTTTCTCGCAGGTGCATTCGTCAACGCACTTCCGGGGATTATTCTCCAGATTGTTCTGATTCCTATCCTGATCATGGCACTTCAGAGAGCTGGCCTGATCCAACATGAAACCTGACAGTCCTTTGCAGGCTATACTGGCAGACCAGATTCAGCGGTATCCGTTCATGGAGATGCAGGATCTTGTCAAACTGGCATATCAGGCTTCTTTTGGCTGTGAACACGCTGTCAATGACAAGAATGACAGTCTGACCCGGCTAAAGGATGAGTACCATACGCTGATGAGTACATTATCCTCACTTGATTTAAGGAACCTGGTCGATCAGCCACTTTTTGAACCGATCAGTGCACATCTGGCACGTCTCAATTTAGCTGCCGTCAAAGAGAGCTCGTTATCGATTGAAACGGTTCATCAGCTTTTTCTCGTCACCGCCAGCGAGTATCAGGGTTCCTTTGAGCTTTTTGATGACACACTGGATCAGATTCGACAGATGATTCGTCAGGGAACTGGCCTCGTTAATCCACCCTCACTCAGGGAATTTAACCGGTGGATTTCCGCGTACGTCTCAGAGGGCTGTCCTCCTGTCCATCACAGTGACACATACCGGCGCCTTTATCACCCCGCCTACCGTGTTGTTCTTCGCCCGTTTTCCGCCTATCTGCCGGCACTACAGCGAATCGACGAACTCAAGAAAACAGTTGATCCACTGTTTATTGCGATCGACGGCTGCAGTGGGTCCGGAAAAAGCACATTGGCTCGGTCTCTTCAGTCAATCTATGGCGGACGGGTGATTCACATGGATGATTTCTTCCTTCAACCTGAACAACGGTCGAAAGAACGGCTGCTGGAACCAGGCGGCAATATCGATTATGAACGTTTTGAACGGGAGGTTGAAGCCGGTCTAAGAAGCGGACGCCCCTTTTCCTATCATGTCTATGATTGTCAAAAGCGCATGATGACAGATCAAGTTCAGGTTGGACCAGCTAAGATATTCTGGATTGAAGGGGTTTATAGTCAGCATCCTCTCTGGTCAGACTTGTTTCATCTAAAGATATTTCTTGACATATCCCCTGAGCAACAACAGAAAAATGTGCTGAAGCGCAGCGGTTCTGAGCTGTTTCGCCGGTTTATGTCAGAATGGATCCCTTTGGAGACGCTTTATTTCAGTCAGTGTGCGATCAGGCAAAAAGCTGATCTCATTATTGAAACTACCCTGTTATTCTGAATAGTAACGGAGAACCGCCTCTGCAAAGGCCTCTGCAAGCCTTGACTGATAATCGTCACTGGTCAAAATCTGACGATCCTTCTGGTTGGTCACAAAACCCATTTCCACCAGCACTGCGTTGAGATTTTGTTCACGCAAGACAGCATAGTTTCCCGGCAGAACCGATCGTTCACCAAAATATTTGAGTTCAGGAATTTTTTCAACAACAGTATCATGAACGGTGTTCGCCAGCTTCAGCCTGTTGTCGTCATCATAATAAACGTAATGGGCACGCTTCTCAGGGTCAACATAGTAGTCCTTTTCGGTTTCAATAACATCCGCCGAAGTCTGGTAATAGACCTGCAAACCACTGCAATCCGGATCATTCGGAAATGCATTGCAGTGCAGGGACAGAAACACAACATCCGAAAACTGCCGCTGCACATCAAGGAGCATCCGCAGTTCATGGCTGGCTCCGCCGCCTTGGAAAATGCCGCGTCCGCCGTTGTCTGCTCTGTCACTATTAATGTCAATAACGGAATCAAGCAAGGGCATCAGCGGATCCAGCGCGTCCGTTATATGGTTTGTTGAATCCAGATCTGCCGCGAACCAGTTAAGAACCTGCTTTCCAACCCAGGCAACACGTTTGTATAAGGAAAGCCATTCATCAGTCTCACGTGTCATTAGAACCGTTGCTCCCTGAGCTTCCAGTGCTTCTCGCGTTTTCTGCGCGATCACCAGGACGACCTCTTTTTCGACAATCTGCGGATTGCTCGACTGAACAGGATATACCGTGCCACCATCCTGACCGCCATGACCGGGATCAAGGATAACGGTCACTCCTTGTAATGGCTGTTCAGCGTTCGCCTGCAGCTGTCCTGGGATCACCCGGGTTTTGTGGATTGTTGTGATTGTACTTTCCGCCGGCCAGAACGGCAATCCTGTCGTTCCGTCAATGGTCGGTTGGTCACGACTGATGGTTAAAAACACAGGTTCAGCAGGCGTTGTGTCTGCCGGTATTCCACCGATGGTTTGATTCGACGGGTTATTCGTCATACTGCTTGATGTATTTTCCGATATCTGGCCGTTACTCCGTGTCAGGGCAGTCACGATAACCAGAACAGCGAGCAAGCTGACAAGGCTCAGAAACAACCGTTTTTCTTTCTTTGATAGTACATTTTTTCTGCTCATAAATGCCTCATGCAAATGTGGTTGTTACGCCTGTTCCTCTTCACTGTCCTGCTTCTGATTCGGAGTTGGTTCTGTCTCTTTCGGACAGATATTCCGGTATTGGCGATGACCGCCTGACAAATTGAATACTTTTTTAAAACCGGTGTTGATCAGGATGTTCTGGGCGGCATTGCCTGTTGTGCCTTTGTTGCAGTATGTGAGGACCGGCTGATCAGGGTCAAGTTGGTCGATGGCATTACGTAATGATTCGTGCGGTATATTGATCGCATTCTTCACATGCCCCTTCGCATATTGATCCTCGGTCCGGGTATCGATGATCTGCATCTGGCCAGCATCTTCCCTGACTACTTCTTCAGCAGTCATTAACGGACGCCCGCGCTCAATGATATTCTCCAGAATCATACCCGTGTAGTGAACTGGATCCTTCGTTGTCGCAAAGGGCGGAGCGTATGCTAAATCCAGATGAAAAAGATCAGATACTTTAAGTCCGGCAGTCATCGCCGTGACAAAAACGTCGATGCGTTTGTCAACGCCGGCAAAACCGATAATCTGAACACCAAGCAATTTCTCAGTCCGGCGGTCAGCGATTGCTTTGATGGTCATTTCCCGGCCGCCTAGATACTCCGGACGATCGGGTTTGGTATTGTGACAGATCACTACGTCATACCCGGATCGCCGGGCTTCTGCTTCAGTCAGACCCGTCGTAGCGATTGCCAGATCAAACACCCGGAAGATTCCAGTGCCCAGAATCCCTCGATGGCCAGTTGTACCGGTTGTAATCGCTTCTCCGGTAATCCGTCCCGTTTTGTTGGCAGTCGAACCCAGCGGACGGTACAGCGGACGTCCATCCAGTACCGAATAGCTCTCAGCGCAATCACCACACGCATACACATCTTCAAGATTGGTGCGCATCAGCTGATCAACTGCGATGGCTCCGGTCACACCGAGGCGAACGCCCATAGATTCAGCCAGTTTTGTATTGGGTCTGATACCGACTGAAACAATAACCAGATCGGCATCAATCACTGTACCATCATCCAGATGAACCGTTTCCCGGTCGATCTTAACGGCTGTGCGACCAGCGTAGATCGCAACATTTTTCTCTTCGAGATAGGTCGAGACCGATGCACCCAGATCCGGATCCAGGATGGTTGGAACCGATTGTAGTTTTTCAACAAGCGAGACAGATAGACCGGCATGCGCCAGGTTCTCAACCATTTCCAAGCCGATAAATCCAGCACCGATGACAACCGCTTTGTCCGGTTTCCGATTGTCCATATAAGATCGGATAGCCTTGGCATGACCGGGATTTCTGAGAACGAAGACATGTGGCAAGTCTGCACCCGGGATGTTGGGAAGGACCGGCACTGCTCCTGTCGACAGAACGAGAACGTCATAGGTGTCGTGAAAAAAAGAATGGTCATTCAGGTTTTCAATCGTCAGGGTACGGGTCTGTGGATCGATCGAAACGACTTCATGTCTCGTTAAGACATCCACCTGATAACGCTTCTTGAAAAATGCAGCGTCACGCGGTGTCAGCGTCGACAGTTTTTCGACCTGACCACCGATGTAGTAGGGCAGCCCACAGCCGGAATACGAAATGTACTCATCCATATCGTACAAGGTGATATCGGCTGTCTCATCATTTCTCCGTGCCTTTGCAGCAGCTGACGTTCCGGCAGCAACAGCACCGATTATCCTGATTTTTTTAGGTCTGTTTAGCGCTTCCACGAGAATTCCCCTTCCTTTCGATCATGTTTTTAATGGCCTGTCTGTGTGATTGATCATATCATAAACGAGATCAG
>LSQX01298002.1_pt4 | contig 13722 bp, 15 predicted proteins | sample 654561 | NCBI WGS metagenome assembly LSQX01 (sample SAMN04489861, study PRJNA283612) | anaerobic digester metagenome | isolation source: 4 biogas reactors fed with cattle manure at either 37C or 55C with and... | place: Denmark: Kongens Lyngby | collected 2014 | reverse complement strand
AGCGTTCCTGTGGCTCGGGGCGAGGACGCGCTCCAGCGGTCCGTCCGCCCCGTGCCCAGGAACGCACGGCCGCGCGGCAGGATTTCCCGCTTAGGTCCTTAATGTATATTGGGACTCACACCCATAGAAGAGGTGACCTTGGTGAGCGAACCCCGAGCATCCGGCCTGAAGGAAACACCCCTTGCCTCCGTTCACCGTGCGCTCGGCGCCAGAATGATCGAGTTTGCGGGCTGGCATATGCCGGTTCAGTACACGGGCATCGTCGCCGAGCACCAAGCCGTGCGGAGCAGCGCCGGGCTCTTTGACCTTTCGCACATGGGCGAGCTTTGGATTACGGGGCCCGACGCTCTGGCCAACGTCCAATTTCTCACCACGAACGACGCTTCCCGCCTGAAACCCGGTATGGCCCAGTACACATTCCTCACGAACGAGGCGGGCGGCATCGTCGACGACCTCATCCTTTACTGTACTGCGCCCAACGAATACTTGCTGGTGGTCAACGCGGCCAATACGGAAAAGGACCGGACCTGGATCACCGAGCGCCTAAAGGGAAACGCCGCAATAGACGACCGCAGCGATTCGACGGCCCTCATTGCCGTGCAAGGGCCCAGCGCCCAGAGGGTGTTGTCCTCCCTGACGGACGCCGACTTGGCAGCAATCAAGAGCTTTCGGTTCGTCAACGCTGAGCTGGCCGGGGTCGAAGTGCTTCTCGCGCGGACAGGCTATACGGGAGAGGATGGTTTCGAGTGCATTCTGGCGGCCGACCAGGCTCACGCTTTATGGAACCGGCTTATGGAGGCCGGGGAGCCGTATGGTCTGGTGCCGGTCGGTCTGGGAGCGCGGGACACGCTCAGGCTTGAGGCTTCCCTTCCGCTCTACGGCAACGAACTGACCGACGAGACCACACCTTACGAGGCCGGCTTGGGATCTTTCGTCAAACTGGATAAGGGCGACTTCGTCGGCCGGGCGGCCCTGGCGGTTCAAAAGGAGCAGGGACCGAGGCGGCGCCTCGTAGGCTTCGTCATGGAGGAGAGAGGGATCCCGCGTCACGGTTATCCTATTATGGACGAGGCGGGCAGGAGCATTGGCCGGGTGACCAGCGGGTCCCATGCGCCGAGCTTGGGGAGGGATGTGGGCTTGGGTTACGTCGCTACGGAATTTGCCCGGGCAGACCAACTGATCTGGATCGAGGTTCGCTCACGAAAGCTCCGCGCGCGGATCGTAGAAGGCCGTCTGCTGCAGCTGCGTGACCGAACATAGAGCATAACGAAACAGAGCAGAGGAGGCATACATATGTATCCGGAGAATTTGCGGTACAGCAAGGACCACGAATGGGTGAAAGACGAGGGGGACGGCCGCGTCCGCATCGGCATCACGCACTACGCCCAAGACGAGCTCGGCGACGTAGTCTTCGTCGAGCTGCCGGAAGCGGGTCAGACGATCACGAAGGACACACCCTTCTCCGTCGTCGAATCCGTCAAGGCCGTATCCGACATCTACGCGCCCGTATCGGGAACGATCGTGGAAGTAAACGACGAGCTGGAATCCCGGCCCGAGCTGATCAACGAAGACCCTTACGGCGAGGGCTGGATCGTCGTCGTGGAACTCTCTGATCCTTCCGAGCTGGACACTTTGTTTACGGCGGAGCAGTACAAAGAGCACATCGGTGAGTGACCATGCCTTATATCCCGACTACAGACGCGGAGCGGGCCGCGATGCTGCAAACGATCGGAGTGTCGTCGATCGACGAGCTGTTCGCCGACATCCCCGATGATCTGCGGTTTCGCGGCCGCCTCAACCTTCCGCACGCTCTTAGTGAGGCTGAGACCCTGCAGCACTTGAAAGACCTTGCCGCCAGGAACATCACCACCGACGACTACGCCTACTTCCTCGGGGCAGGCGCCTACGATCACCTGATCCCCGCGGCCGTAGACTACATCTTGGCTCGCGGGGAATTTCAAACGGCCTACACGCCGTACCAGGCCGAGATCAGCCAGGGCGTGCTGCAGGCGATGTACGAGTATCAAAGCTTACTCTGCATGCTTACGGGCCTCGACGTGGCGAACGCTTCCCTCTACGACGGAGCGAGCGGCGTGGCCGAGGCGTGCATCATGGCCGCGGCCGCGACCGGTCGAGGCAACGTCGTCATATCGGCCGGCGTCCATCCCGAATACCGGCGGGTGGCCGAAACCTACTTGCGGCATCAAGGCATCGAGGTGCGCGTGGCTCCGCTGCGGGAGGGCCTTTCCGATGCGGCGGCAGTCCGTGAGCTGATTGACGGGGAAACCGCGGCGGTCTGCCTGCAGCAACCGAACGCGTTCGGCCTCATCGAGGACATGGAACCCTTCGGCGAGCTGGCCAAAGGCGCGGGAGCCCTGTTCATCTCGGTCGTCGATCCCATTTCGCTCGCGATCTTGAAACCTCCAGGCCTTTACGGTGCGGACATTGCGGTCGGCGAAGGCCAGCCCCTCGGCGTTCCGCTGTCCTTCGGCGGTCCATACGTAGGCTTTATCGCAACCCGCGAGAAGCTGCTCCGCAGATTGCCGGGGCGCATCGTGGGCAAGACGACGGACGCGGAAGGCAGGCGCGGCTTCGTGCTGACGCTGCAAGCCCGAGAGCAGCACATCCGCAGAGAACGGGCTACCTCGAACATCTGCACGAACCAAGCCTTGATTGCTCTGCGCGCCACGGTATATATGGCTCTGCTAGGCAAGGAAGGCCTCAGGCAAGTGGCAGTGCAATGCGTGCAAAAGGCGGCGTATGCACAAAGGCGCCTTCTCGCACTGCCCGGTTGGAGCGCACCTTTCCGCGGGAGGTTCTTCAAGGAATTCGTGGTGCGGCCGCCTATCGATCCAGTGGAATTGAACGAAGCGCTGCTTGAACACAAGATCGTGGGCGGTTTGCCGCTCGGCCGCTGGGATCCCGAGCTAGCCGACTCGATGCTGTTGTGCGTGACGGAAGCCCGTACGAAAGACCAGATCGACGGCTTAGTGTCCGCTGCGGCGCGCATCGTTGAGCAAAAGGGAGGTGCGCGGCCTTGACCGGTCCGGTTGCGGAAAGGAAGCTGCTTTTCGAACAAGGTGCACCGGGTAGGGTCGGCTACTTGCCCCCCGAATGCGACGTGCCCGAGTTGCCCATAGATGAATTGATTCCCGAACACGCGCTGCGAGAGGAACAGCCGCCGTTGCCGGAGCTCAGCGAACTTGAGGTCGTCCGTCATTTTACGCGTCTTTCCCGTATCAATCACGCGATCGATGTCGGCTTCTATCCCCTCGGGTCGTGCACGATGAAGTACAACCCGAAGATGAACGAGGCGGCGGCAGGGATGGCCGGTTTCGCTCGGATCCACCCTTACCAACCCGACGAGACCGTCCAAGGTGCCCTCGAGTTGATGTATGAGCTGGAGAAAGCCTTGTGTGAAATAGCCGGCCTGGACCGGGCGTCCTTACAGCCCGCGGCCGGGGCCCAAGGCGAGTTGACCGGCTTGATGATCATCCGGGCGTACCACGAGTCGCGGGGAGAAGGGCACCGCAACGAGATCATCTGCCCAGATTCGGCCCACGGCACGAATCCGGCAAGTGCGGCAATGTGCGGGTACAAGCTCATTCAGGTTCCTTCGGACGCGCGCGGCGGAATGGACGTCGAGGCGCTGCGCGCGGTCGTCGGTCCGAACACGGCCGGTCTGATGCTCACCAACCCGAACACGCTCGGTCTTTTCGATGAGAACATTGCCGAGATTACGGAGATTGTGCGCACTGCCGGGGGACTGCTCTACTACGACGGTGCCAATGCCAACGCCATCCTGGGCATCTCGCGTCCGGGCGACATGGGCTTCGACATCGTCCACTTCAACCTGCACAAGACCTTTTCCACGCCCCACGGCGGAGGCGGGCCGGGTGCGGGGCCGGTTTGCGTGCGGAAAGAACTTGCTCCGTTCCTGCCTGCGCCGACCGTCGAGCGCGGCGAAAACGGTTTCTACCTCGACTACGACAGGCCGCAGGCCGTGGGCAGGCTGCACGCATTTTACGGCAACTTCGGCGTGCTGGTCCGGGCCTACGCCTACATCCGCCATCTGGGTGCCGAAGGACTCCGGCGCGTGAGCGAACATGCCGTGCTGCACGCGAATTACCTGATGCACCTTCTGAAGCCTTACTATGATCTGCCCTACGATCGGCATTGCAAGCACGAGTTCGTCCTGTCCGGTGCGAGGCAAAAGCGGCTCGGCGTGCGAACTTTGGACATTGCCAAGCGGCTTCTCGACTACGGCATCCACGCGCCGACCGTGTACTTCCCGCTCATCGTCGACGAGGCCATCATGATTGAGCCGACGGAAACCGAGCCGAAGGCGGTGCTCGACGAGTTTGCCCGGGTTATGATCGAGATCGCGCGGGAGGCCGAGGAAAATCCAGAGGTAGTTCAAGGCGCGCCCCATCGCACGGTCGTGGGCCGGCTCGACGAGGCACGGGCGGCTCGCGAGCCCGACGTGTGCTGGCGTCCGCCGGAGACATGACGGGTGGCAAGGGGAAGGAGACGCGACGCGGATGGGTGAAACATGGCGGCTGGTGCGGTCCGGCCATCTGACAGGCGCGCGCAATATGGCCATCGATGAGGCGGTGATCGAGTCCGTCGCTGCCGGGGGCCCGCCTACGCTGCGATTCTACGGCTGGGAACCGGCCGCGATTTCCCTCGGCTACTTCCAAGACTTCGACTCGGAAGTGGACGAGGCGGCCTGCCAGAGCTTAGGGATCGACATCGTCCGCAGGCTTACCGGTGGTCGGGCGATCCTCCACGACGTCGAGGTCACCTATTCGCTCGTGATCTCCGAAGCCCATCCCCTGATCCCCCGCAGCATTACGGAGTCGTACCGGGTAATCAGCGAGGGGCTCGTCCGGGGCCTGGAGCTTCTCGGTCTCGAAGCGAAAATGACCGTCCCGCCCCGGCGCGCGCGTGGGAGCCCCTTGGGTTCGTCTCCCGCTTGTTTCGATGCGCCGTCCTGGTACGAGGTGACCGTGGGCGGAAAGAAGATCATTGGCAGCGCGCAGGTGAGGCGGCGGGGCGTCGTCCTCCAGCACGGGTCCATCCCTTTGGATTTGGACGCCGACAAGCTGTTTGCCGTATTAAAGTTCGACGGCGACGCGGCCCGCAGCAGGGCGAAGAGCGTCTTCAAACGAAATGCCACCTCCATTCGCGAAGCGCTCGGCCAGCCGGCTTCGTTTCTCGACGTCAGCGACCGTTTGCTAGAAGGCCTTTCCGAGGTGCTCGGCGTGCGCTTCGCGGAGGGGGATCTGACAGCCAGCGAGGAGCGGCGTGCCGACGAGCTGGTGCGCACCCGTTATGCGACGCGCGAGTGGAACGAGCGGCGCGGGACTCGGGTAGAGGGCCGCCTAGCTACTTGACGGTTCGCAGTTGTGGAGGGTTTTTCTTGCGACTTGCGTATTTGGGACCGCCGGGCACGTTCAGTGAGGAAGCCGCCCGGCGGTATCGGGAGCGAAAGGGTCTAGCCGAGGGCATGCGTCTCGTACCGGTGAAGACCTTGCCTGACCTTTTGCTCGGGGTGGATGCAGGCCGTTGCGAGCTCGGCATCGTCCCGGTGGAAAACTCCATTGAAGGACCTGTGGTGCTCACTTTGGATATGCTCGTTCACGATGTGAACCTGCAGATCGTGGCCGAGGAGGTGTTGCCAGTCCGACACTACCTATTGGCTCGCCCGGGCCGGGACATCCGGGACGTAACGCTCGTCTTGTCCCATCCGCAAGCGCTCGCGCAATGCCGGCGCACGCTCTCGCGGCGGTTGCCCAAGGCGGAGTTCGGCGCGACGAGCAGCACGGCCGAGGCAGCTCGCAAGGTGGCGGCCAGCGACGAGCCCTGGGCTGCCATCGGTACGGCCCTTGCCGCCGAACTGTACGGCCTGGAGATTCTCTTGGAAGGAATCGAGGACCAGAACGGGAACAGCACGCGCTTTCTGGTCGTCGGCAAGGAGCCCGCGGAACGGACCGGATTCGACAAAACATCCGCGGCCTTTGCCTTCAAAGAGGACAGGCCGGGAAACTTGTACGCGGCCTTGCGGGAGTTTGCGGTGCGCGGCATCAACTTGACCAAGCTCGAGTCACGGCCTGCGAAAAAGCAACTGGGTGAGTATATCTTCTTCGTCGACATGGAGGGGCACACGCAGGATCCGGACGTGGCGGAGGCCTTGGCCGGACTGCAGCGGCTCTGCTCGTTCGTGCGCGTGCTGGGCTCGTATCCGCGGTGCGTATATCCGAAGGGGGACGAGGCTCAGAGCTGCGGGTCAGGCTAGAGGTTGGCATTCAGGCGCGCCATGATGCGTTCTACCGCGCTGCAGCCGCCTGCGCCGTTCGCCGCAACCCCACAGCCGCCGCAGCCGCCCCCGGCAGGTCCGCATCCGCCCGGGCCGCAGGCTCGCACCGGAACATCGCCTTGAGCCGTGCCCGCCTTCGCGCCTCGTGCCATCAGCCTTTTCGTCCGGCGGCGCACCATCTGGCGCCGTTCGTAATAGGCCTCGAAGTGGTAACAGGAATCGCGCGTGCACTCTTGACACGTCGCGATCTCTTTCCTGTGCGCGCACGCTTTTACCACGCAATCTTCGAGCGACAGTTTGGGACAGCCCGCACACAGTCCGTGAATAAATGCGGGGCATGTGTCGCAGTACAGCCCGCACTTGGAGACGATGTGCAGCCCGTCCTCGGTATGCGTCCAAAGGGCATCTTTAGAATGGGCCATAACAACCTCACAGAAAGGTATTTGGACCCTGCGAAGGGAGCCAGCGGCCGCGTACCGCGCGGCGCGCCGGCTCTTACATTGTAATACACTTCCCGACGCAAGGCACGTTCAATTACAAAGCGAGGTCGCTATAACGGGGCCATTCGATCTGGATGTCCGCTTCCTCCCACAGCTGCGCCACGGCCTCTTCGATGCTGGGCGCCTTGGAGTAGATCAGATGCTCCCGGATCTCGTCACGCACCTCGTCGAGCGAAAGGTATTCCTCCGGCACGATCTTGTCCAGGCGGATCAAGTAGTAGCCGCCGCCGCCCACGCTGATGGGCTCGCTCACTTCGCCCACTTGCAGACTGAAGATCGCATCGGCGATATTTTGCGGGATCGGATCGGACTTCGTGACCGGTCCCCACGCACCCTTGTCCAGACTGCGTTCCGCGCGCAGTTCGGCGAAGTCGGCACCGTCGGCGAGCAGAGCGAGAATCTCTTCGGCCTCCTGCTCGCTCGCTACGAGAATCTGCGAAGCGTAGTAAGACTCCGGTACGTGGAAGGCGCTGTCCTTATGCTCTTCGTAGAAGGCTGCGATTTCCTCCTCGGTCACCTCGATCCCCCGGGTGACCAGCCGGTCGAGGATGAGGCTGAGGCGAATCTCCTCACGGAACCGCTCCTCCGTCAATCCAGCCTGGGCCAGAAGGGTAGGCAGCTGATCGCCGTAGACGCGCGCCGCGGCCTCGTACTCGGCTTCGACCGCGGCGTCATCTACGCCCAGCCCGTAGCGGTCGTTCGCCTGCACAACGAGGGCCTCCGAGATGAGCTGACGCAGAGCGATGCTGCCCAGACTCTCTCCGTTCACCGTAAACCGTTCGAGGGTTTCGTAGAACATGTCGCGCGAGATTTCAACGCCGTTGACTCTGGCTACGGTCGCAGGCCTTTCGTCGGCGTGTAAAAGCGAGAAGGCCCCGACGAGCAACAGTACCGCGACAGCTGCGAAGACCTTTGCCGACGGCCTCCGCAGCACTTCTCCGTATGGCATGGTAGCCACCCTTTCCGTTCCAATTGAGCAAACCCCGTGCGACGGTTGTGCGCGCGCTGTCTGCTCCGCATCCTCAATTCGTTGTCCGGACTCCGGGACCTCTTGGTAAGTGCCGTGGACAATGGCCCTTCTCGCCTGGTGAGGTAAGCTTTTCTCGTGCAGGGCATTGGAACCGGCTTGTTGAACTCAGCCCTTGGGCGGCTGTGCACCGGTCAAGGCTTCTTGTTCGCGAGGAGTGTGTAAGGACGTGTCGCAGAAGTTCTACGTAGGGGACATCGTGCAACTGAGAAAGGGACATCCGTGCGGCAGCGATCAGTGGGAAGTGATGCGCACGGGGATGGATTTTCGCATGAAATGTCTCGGTTGCGGGCACGTCGTCATGCTCCCGCGCAAGCGCTTTGAGAGGGCCGTGAAACGTATCGTGTCACGGACAATAGAGCAGGGCAATCCGGAGTCCAATTCGACCTAAAGATTAGGCCGTGCTCGGTCACGAAGGGTTTCCGGTGCTCCGGAGGAGGTTACCTGCACCGCGCGGACAGCTTGTTCGTGCGCCCGCGGAGTGCTATAATGGGGACGCCATTCCTCGCTCCAGGCGACCGGTCTGGGGCCGATATGTCCAAGGGGAAGGAGGTGTGCCCTGGTGCACCCATACGAGATTTTGACCGTTCTCGACCCTGCTATTGAAGGGGACGAGGCGATCGATGCCCTGCTCAGCCGGTTCGTCAACGTCATCGTCGACGGAGGCGGCGAGCTGGAGAACGTCGATAAGTGGGGCAAGCGGCGCCTTGCCTACGAGATCGATGGGAACACCGAAGGGTACTACGCGGTGATCACTTTTCGCTCTGAATCTTCGGTTGCGGCCGAAGTCGAGCGCATAATGAAGATCACTGACGGAGTCATCCGGCACCTGCTAGTTCGACGCGACGCTTAAGAATCGGCCCCATACCATCACATTAGGGAGTGGGGAGCATGTTGAATCGAATTGTGCTGATTGGTCGGCTCACTGCAGACCCGGTACTCCGTTATACGCAGTCGGGCGTTCCGGTGGCGACGTTCAGTCTGGCAGTGGACAGGAACTACACGAACCAGCAGGGTGAACGGGAGACCGACTTCATCGACATCGTCGCTTGGAGGAGACTCGCCGAAACGTGCGCGAACAACCTCAACAAGGGACGCCTCGTAGCCGTCGACGGGCGGCTGCAAATCCGTGATTACGAATATGAGGGACAACGCCGTCGGGCGGCCGAAGTCGTGGCCGATACCGTGCGCTTTCTAGATTGGCCCAGGGATGGCGGGCCCCAGCAGAGCACGGTGGAGCCGCAGACGACCCCTATGGTCGACGAGTTCATGCCCGACGATTCCGTCCCGTTCTAGACGAGTGATGAGCGCTGTGGCCGCCTACGGTCCGGCTCCGGCAAGTGTGCGGACGGAGTGCGGCGCAGCGGCTTAGAGGAGGTTACAACGTGGCACGCGAACGAGGGCGCAGACGCCGCAAGGTTTGTTCGTTCTGCGTCGATAAGATCGACGTGGTCGACTATAAAGACGCCGGGCGGCTACGCCGCTATCTCACCGAGCGCGGCAAGATCGTACCGCGCCGTATTTCGGGCAACTGTGCCAGGCACCAACGCCAGGTGACCCGTGCGATCAAGCGGGCACGTCACGTGGCGCTGCTGCCGTATACGAGCGGCGACTGACTTGCAAGGACGGCGTATCGTACGGGGAGGCTGCGGCCTCCCTTTTTTAGTTAGTCGGCGACAGGCCGCGGCGCCAAGTCGCAGCGAAAGTCGATGGCCGTACGTTCCAATGCTTGCCATGCGACTTCGAAAAAGCCTTCGTCCTTGTACCAGGTGATCTCAGTTTGCGGAACGTCCTGTAGATAGGGGGTGTCCCCTTGCGCCAAGAACCGCGCGGCCACCCCGATGGCGGAAGCAAACTCGGCCTGGCGGCAAGCGAACAGGCCAGTGTAGGCCAGCGCGGCGATAAGGCGGAGGGCTTGGTTGCTCCATTCTGCGGCCTGCTCATGGTCGTGCAGGCTGAGATATGTCACGGCGAGCCCTTCTACCGGAAGAAGGCGATATTCAGGCGTGTCGCCGGCGCCGTTCAGCGCCTGCTGGAATAGGCGGACCGCTTCCGGCAAGTCATCCTCCCGGTAGGCGAGGTAGCCGCTGTAGCATAAGGAGATCGACCGTTGGACGGGATGAAGGGCCTCCTCGAAGACAGACAGCGCAATGTCGTTGTGATACTCGGCCACATCGCGCTCTTCAGGCGAGTTGTGCGTCAAGGCGATGGCTTGGTGGGCGAGGCCGACTTCGAAGGCCTGTCCTGCGTCGGCGGCCAGCTCAGCCGCCTCTCTCAGCCACTCGAGGGCTTTCTCCGGCTCCTTCAGGTGGGCCCAGGCCCGGCCGATGCTGAGGGTAAGGTCAATTTTTTGACGCCGCTTCGTCGCCCGGTCCTGTTTGGCTTCAGCCACGGTACCGTGGTCCAGCAGCCACCGGGCTTCTTCAAGCGCTTCGATGGCGGCACGCAGTTGGTTCAACTGCATGAAGGCCCTGCCGAGGTGGGCGAGGGAGTCGACCAGCATCTTTATATCATCGCCGAGCCGCATGTAACGTACCGCGAGGTTGAGGTGTGTGAGCGCTTCTACGGGTCGCCGGGCCCGCAGCAGCGTGTCGCCTGACTTGACCAGAAGGGCGCCGCGCAGGGGGAAGCTGCTTACGGAGGTGAGGGCGTCCAACAGCACCTGATAGGCTTCGTCGTATTGTTCGTCGGCGATAAGACGGGCGGCGGTATCCATCGCCCGCGTGGCCCGCTCCTTCTCCCCCTCGCTTTCGATGAAAAACGAGGTGGGAAGTCCTACCCGATCGGCGAGAACGGTCAGCGTGTGCAGAGACGGTTCGATCAGGCCCGTCTCGATCTGGCTGATCAGGCTGCGGTGAAAGTCTGAACCTGCCAGATCCTTCTGAGTCATCCGCAGTCGATCCCGAGCCAGGCGGATACGATCGCCGGTGCGCATCCTGTGTCCCCCCTTGTCATTGCTCAGGCAATTACATCTTGTATTACCCATTGTTACTGCGACAAACGCGACGACTTCTCCTTCCTTCCGGACGGACTTTCTAAACTCACTTTTCGGGTTGCTCTTCGCGCAGGAAAGAGGAATAATAATGATGTTGCGCCTTGGCGGCTGGGGCGCTGAAAGCGGCGCGGGCTCCTGGCCCGTTTGCCGGCGCGCGGAAGCGAACGGTTCGTAGTGCGCACGGTCCTCCGGGCAGCCAGGACCGGAGACGTGCGCGCTCGTGTCGATCCTTCCGCAAGTATGTTACATTGAGCAGTGCATATGGGAGGTCAAGTTTATGTCGCGTAATACAGGGCCAAAGCATCGCATGTGCCGCCGCGTCGGCCAGCCTTTGTGCGGGCTGCCGAACTGCCCGGCACTGAAGCGCCCCTATCCACCCGGACAACACGGGCAGCGGCCGCGCCGTAGGGAAAGTGAATATGGGAAGCAGCTGCTCGAGAAGCAGAAGCTGCGTTTCATTTACGGTGTAGCGGAGCGCCAGTTCCGCCGCTACTTCGACGAGGCGCGCCGCGGGTCGGGCCGGCCGGGCGACCGGCTGTTACAACTGCTCGAGACCCGGCTCGACAACGTGGTCTACAAGCTCGGTTTTGCCCGTACACTACATCAGGCCCGACAGCTCGTGACCCACGGCCACGTCACCTTGAACGGTAGGAAGGTAGACATTCCTTCCCACCAGGTCAACCCGGGCGACACCGTGGCGCTGCGCGAGAAGAGCCGCAATCTGGACATCGTGAGGGCTGCCCTCGAGTCGAGCGCCGAGGTGCCCCCGTACCTGGAACGGGATGTCGAGGCCAGAAGCGGACGCCTCATCCGTCTGCCGGAACGCGAGGAAATCGCCGTTCCCGTAGAGGTTGAGCTGGTCGTCGAATTCTACTCTCGCTGACGGGCAGACTATGGGGCGAATCCTGGGCCGAGCGCCCATATAGGGAGGAGTCCCCCGCGGCATGCAAAGGGTTCGCAAGGCAGTGATCCCCGCAGCCGGCTTGGGCACGCGCTTCTTGCCGGCGACGAAAGCCCAGCCCAAAGAGATGCTGCCCATCGTTGACAAGCCGACTATCCAGTACATCGTCGAAGAGGCCGTCGCCTCGGGCATCGAAGACATCCTGATCATTACCGGGCGAGGCAAGCGGGCGATCGAAGACCACTTCGACAGATCCCTTGAACTTGAGACGGTTCTGGAGCAGAAGGCAAAACACGATCTCTTGGCGATGGTGCGGGAGATCTCCGATCTGGTCGACATCCACTACGTCCGCCAGAAGGAGGCTCTCGGCTTGGGACACGCCGTCTGGTGTGCGCGCAAGTTCATCGGCAACGAACCCTTTGCCGTGCTGCTCGGCGACGACGTCATTGACGCGCCCAAGCCTTGCCTGGAGCAGTTGATCGAAGCCTACCACGCGAACGGTGGTGCCTCTGTCCTCGGCGTGCAAGAAGTGCCGTGGGAGGTCGTCGGGCGCTACGGCGTGGTGGATCCCGGTGAGCCCGCCGCTGCCGGATTTCGGGTGAAGGATGTGTACGAGAAGCCGGACCGGGACGAGGCGCCTTCCAACCTCGCCATCTTAGGCCGGTACATCCTTCACCCGGATATCATGGGCCTGCTCGAGGAGATCGCGCCGGGGGCCGGAGGCGAGATCCAGCTGACGGACGCCATCCGCGAGCTGATCCACATTCAGCCCGTGGTGGCGTACGTGTTCGAAGGCAGGCGTTACGACGTCGGAGACAAACTGGGTTTTCTCGAGGCCACGGTGGAATTTGCTCTGAGACGTCCCGAGTTGCGAGCTCCCTTTGCCGCCTATCTGCAGGCTACGGTGACCCGGCTCGGTCAGGTCGGTCCAGCGGGAAAGATTTAGCAGGATTGTGCTCCCGTTGGTTGAAAGGAGATAACTGACGAACGGGTGAACCGTTTCAGTTGGCGCAGCGGGGAGGCCAAGCGGTTGAACGGCGATCCGGAGCATTTGACGGCGGAAGATATCGAGACGGTTCTCGCGACACAAGTAGTACCCGACCCGCCCGAAGACTTTCCGCAGTTTTGGACCGAGGTAGCGACAGAGCTCGAAGCAACGCCGATGGACCTCGAGCTCGTACCGGTGGAGGTGGAATCAGCCCCGCCGGATGTGTCGACCTACATTTGGACTGCTACGTCCCTCGGAGGACGGCGCATAGCGGGTCCCGTGGCTTGGCCGGAAAACACCGGCGGTCCGCGTCCTCAGTGGGTGTACGGGCATGGCTACGGCTCTCGCAACGGCTGCGGATGGAACTTCGCTCCGGCCAGAAAAGGGTTTATCACGCTCGGCCTCGATGCCCGCGGGTACGGCCGCAGCAGGTTGGACGGCGATCCGTCGGTCCCCGGATGGGTCCTACACGGTATCGAGTCACCTAAGGATTACATTCTGCGGGGAGCGGTTGCCGACACTATAAGGGCAGTTCAGGTGGCCCGGACGCTGGAAGGTGCGGACCCGACGCGTACCGTGCTGAAGGGCGGCAGCTTCTCGGGCGGATTGGCCGTATTGGCCGCGCCGTGGATCAGCAATCTGGCTTATGTTGCCGTCAGCGTGCCTACCTTTGGTGCGTACAGTTTGCGCAGGACATTGGTTGAGCGCGGATCGGGGAAAGAAGTAAACGACTACCTCGATCGGGTCGGCCCGGCGCGGGCCGAGACGATTCTACAAAATTTGCGGTATTTCGATGCAGTCAACGCGGCGCCTTATGTGACGGCACCGATCAGCGTAGGTTTAGGTGTCATCGACGCTGTCGTGCCCGGCGAGACGGTGGCGGCCATATATCATGCGCTCGGCAGCCGCGATAAGGAGCTCTTGCACTATCCCTGTTCCCATTCGACCCATCCGCTGACCGGTGCTTGGCGTGCGTGGGAGGAGCATATCCT
>LSQX01245761.1_pt1 | contig 13722 bp, 12 predicted proteins | sample 654561 | NCBI WGS metagenome assembly LSQX01 (sample SAMN04489861, study PRJNA283612) | anaerobic digester metagenome | isolation source: 4 biogas reactors fed with cattle manure at either 37C or 55C with and... | place: Denmark: Kongens Lyngby | collected 2014 | reverse complement strand
GTTGTGTGCATGGAAGAAAATGATCGTATTACAGAAGACGGAATTCTTGTCCAGCATTGGGCATCCTTTCTCAAAGATCTCTGGAAAACTTCTTGATTCTTTCAACAATTTTGATAGCAGTAAATAAAAACGCCGTCCCGGGCCGGGACGGCGTGCAAAAAACCCATCAAGATGATGAGGATATTCGCAAGATCTCCCTTGGTAATACTATGAATCGCTGACGCAATCTCGTTTCCGGCAAATCCTGCCTGCAGTTTTCCGAGTAATCCCGAATCAAGCTGCAGGGTCAGAATACCCGCGACAATCAGGAAACAGGCGAGCGCGATACGGAGAACGAACGTCGAAAGCGATGATTTTTGTAAAGCCATCAGAAACACCTCCTCGTGGTATATCGTCTATTATTGTAAGGGAGACTCCGTTGAAAGTCCAGAACTATAGGTTATGATCTCCTGTTCAACCCCGATACCGGTAGCGATGATGCGGTCCAGAAGATCCCCCAGACCAAACCGGGAACGGGTGTCATCCCGAACCCGAAGCGCCCGGGTATGCATGTCCCCTTCGAGTGTCCGTCCTTGTGAATAATACCGCTCAAAAACCGCACAGTCCATCATCCAGGGAATAACCTGTGTACCGGCGGCATCGGACAACTCCTGAATAATAAGAATTCCGTCCGGATCAAGATCACCGGTATGGAAGAGCTGGAATCCGGAACGTGCAAGCAGGGTAAAAAGGGTCTGTACGGCACGGTTGGGATGTCCGCCCACGTACACAAGGAGAGAAAATTCCGTATATTCCGGAGCGAAGTCCTTTGCAAGCGCGTAAAAGGTTTCCTTGTTTTCAATACCAAGGACTGTTGCAGTTTGGCCGATTCGCTCAACCGATTCGATGTTCAGTACCGACTCAAAGGGCAATCCAATGATCATGCCGGATGGATTATCAAGCCGGGTTCCATCTTTACAGAAAAACCGTACAGGGCCGGCTATCAGGGTCTCCGGGAAACTGCGGTCAACAAGTTCAAATGGCGGTACCGCGACTCCGGCCCGCTCGGCTTTTCGAACCAGGGGCTGAAAAATACGCAACAGTTCCTCAATCCGCTTTGAATCGGAAAAAAGTTCTACAGAAAGGGCTCGCGTTAATCTGAGTTCACGTACTCCAACCGCAATGTCGCCGAGAACCGCGGCAAGACTCGCTGCATCCCGAAAATTCGTATCGGTCGGTTCACCGGTTTTCATTTCAACATCACGGGGTGAAAATGTTTCGCCAAGCCAGGAAAAGAACTCGGTACTTGCCCCGGTCAACGTCCCTGCAAGACTCTGTGCCAGATCCCTGATCCGTTCACTGCGGGAAACCGGGCTTTCACTCCCCAAAAGCGCGTAGAGCTTGTCCGGATCAGTAAGCATCAATCCGGCAATTTCCTCGCCCGCTCTCCTGCCCTTCCATGAGATGGACACTACTCCCTCTTTTTCGAGTGTCTCGGCCGCTTCAAGAAAGGATTCATAGTCGTCGGGTTTTTTCCGGTCCAGATCAGGGAAGGCCGCTTCCACCCGGATCCGCAAGTTTCTCCCCCCTGCAGCATGTGCCGATGACGGGAACCGTTCGGCGAGAAGTTCCAGAATATCCCGCTCGCGTCGCGTCATTCGTCTGATTCTCCCCGGTCATAAAAGTCGATCACGGCGGCCCGGTGTCCATGACGGATCACGAGGTTGACCGTATCCATGTGCGGCGCGATGGATTCAAGCTTTTCCGTCGGAACGGAGATGAGTACCTGTAATCCCAGTTCACGGTAAAAATCGAGGACCTTGGCAATGCGTTCGTCATCGAGACGGTCAAAGGCCTCATCAAAAAGAACGAACCGGATGGTGGGAGTGGAACGGTCACGGTAAAAGCGGAAAAAACTCGCCGCGATCGCGACGTAGTACGGCGTCTGGGCCTCACCGCCCGATTTTTCCTTGAGTACCCGGGACAGTGAATACTCCACCGGGGATCCCGTGGCGGGGTCTACTGACTGTGTATCCTTTACCCGGATGTCGTAGGTAAAATAGGTCCGGTAATCGCAGAGACTTCTGAGTTCGGCTGACTGCAAGTCGGAATTGAGTATCTTGTTGAAGAGCGTATTCGCCGCGTCCCGGTCGGAGGGATCCACGAGTGCGTCAAAAAGACTGTGTTCGTATTCAGCTATCTCGGCCGTCTTTTTGATTATCTCTATCTGACCACGACGCTCACTCTTTTCGGTCAAGGTAAAGCGGTACTGATCCCGCCCGAATTCCATGGAACGCAAGGTGCTGTTTATCTCGGAAAAACTTTCTTTTGCTTCTTCGATGAGTTCATTCAATCGCGCAATAAAATGATCCTTGAATTCGGCTTCGGCATCTTGTTTCGCCTGGCGTATTTTTTCCAGATAGTCCGGGAGTTCCGAGTCCTTGAGCCGTGTTACCAGCTCTTGCATTGCAGGCAACTCGTCGAGTTCACCGCTGAATAATTCGTTATGAGATCGATTATACAGGGTAACCTTGTCGCGGAATTCCCGAAGGAGTGTTTGCAGACGGGATTCCGCACCTTTTCGAGCGGACTCGAGATTCTTCAGGATCTCTTCCGGGCTCTGTGCTTTCAACCGCTCGGCGACATACCGCTCACAGTCCGCGGCCGCATCTTCATGGTCAGAGCGGAAGCGCTTGAAGGCATCCAGAGCTCCGGTATACGCTTCCTGTCCACGAACAATGTCGGTCTTCCGCCGGACAAGCTGCGCATTCACCGAACCGGATTCCGTATCCAGTACGGAAATTTTCTTTCCGGAGGCAAGAACTTCCTCCTGCAGGGCCTGTATGCGTTTTTTCATGTCTTCAAACGCGGAAGTATCCACAGCAGCGCGTTGCTTTTCAATTCGTTTAGACTCGTCAACAAGACGCTCATGCTCCGCGACCGTTTCGCCAAGAACCTGCACCTCCGTCAGGGAATCCAGGAGCGAACGGCAGGCATCGGCAATTCCCGCGAGCCGGGTTTGCTCCTTCCCGAGGGACTCAATTCCGGACAGGAGTGTTTCGCGCTCTTCCTGTAACAGCGCTTTCCGCCGTTCACGGGCAGCCTTGCCAAGCCATGCGTCGCGATACACTTCTTCGCGAATCCTGATTGCGGTATAGCGCGACCAGCTCATACATTCCTTGGTTACTGCCTTGGAGTATCGACGCAGACTTGCAAGATCCGCGGTCATGACATCCCCGAGGACACAATCAAGATAGGTTCTGGCCCAGGGATTCTCCGTGGTTACCAGTTCTGCAAGGGATCCTTTTCGCACCTCGGAACGGGTCTTGTCTGAAGCCATACGGGAAATATCCGGAAGCGGGATACCGCCGACTGATCGGGGAAGGCGGTCATATACCTCAAGCGCGCGGGCAAAATCTTCCGGAGCAACAATACAGGCAAACCGGAGTGTATTGAGCCAGCCTTCAATGGCGTCCGACCATGCGGGATCCGTCACTTCTGCAAGATCGCAGAGAATCCAGGCGTCAACGCCCGCTTCACGCAGGGCGTCCCTGAGCCGTACGGCAGGATCCGGAAGACGGCGTATACCGCGATCCAGTTCCGAAAGTTCCTCCCGAACATCACGAAGCCGGGCTTCCATGGTTCGCTTTTCCAGATCACCATGTGCCCGCTCTCTCCCGGTCTCCTCCTGGGTACGGGCTATCCGCTCACGGGCGTCACCAATGGTTGCGGGATCAAGCGCGGAATCCGGGAAAATACCGGTATAGAGCGCCGTACATTGCGAAAGGAGCAAATCCCGCCGCTCAACACGTCGGCCGGTTTCGCCAATACGCTGTTCAAGTTCGGCAAGACGATCCGTAAGCGTTGAATGAAGAAGGTAGGCATCATTCCGGCTCAGGGCTGCTTCAGTCTCCCGTCTCTCCCGTTCGAGCGAAAGCTTGTTCTCTTCCAGAACGGCACGCTCGTTAATGATGCACTCGGTGCGTTCCGCAAGCCGCCGTTCGTCTGCCACCGCGTCATCAAGTTCGTCCTTTTTGCGGTCAACCTGCAGCCGGGCTCGCAGCCAGTCCTGCTGAACAAGAACCCGCTCCTGCGAACGGCACAAGTCTCCGCCATGAAGGAGCTCGTCCAGACTCGTGATGCGGTTCCGGGTTGCCCGCGCGAGATCCTCCGCCTGACGATAACTTTCCAGATTCTGTTTCATGACCGATAGATCAATAAGTTGTTCTTCAAGAATGTAGTCACACACAAACTGATCCACGGAAACAAGCGGCGTAAAATGAATGGAACGGACGAACGCATCAAGATAGGGGTTGTTCTCGCTCATGCGCCGCCAGACGCCAAGCTTGCCGGTAAAGTCACGGCGGAAGGCCGAACCCGACTCATAAAAGGTCACCGGAACCGCTGACAGCGCCTCCTGAAACTGGCGTGCCAGATAAGGAGTCCCGTCATCCGAACGGACCGGAACCCGATCAATGGCAAGACCGTCGGAAATCCAGAACCGGGTAACCACCCGGCCGTCACGCCAGGCTTCCGCGCAAATCCCGGCGGAAAAAATGGTGTCGCCTTCGGAAAACTCCAGCATGACATGCCCTACCGCGTCATCACGGAGGTAATCGGTAGAATCGCTGCCCAGCTTGCACCGGACATAACCGGCAAGATCGCGTCCGCCGCGCCGGTCGCTCGCCGAGGCATTGAACCGGACCTTCCGCAAGTCCGAAGCCATGACAAGCTGAATGGCGTCTACAATCGTGGACTTTCCCGATCCGTTATCCCCGGAAAGAAGACAGAAATTCCCCACAGGAATGATGGACTCCTGAAAATAATGCCAGTTAACCAGACGGATCCGTTCGAGGGTAATCATGATTCGTCCTCCCCGTCTTCGATATCACCATCAATAATCTGCTCATCCTCATCGGCTTCGGAATCGGTCTGTTCCAGTTCAAGCGCATTCTCAATTTCTTCAATAGCATCGTTATCGAGCGCCAGCGCCAATGAAGGATACAGGACAAGTGAACTGTCAGGATCAGCCGGGTCGCCGGAGAGCGACACCAGTTTGAAAAAGGAAAGACGACGGAAAATATCCGCCATACGTGTCTTCCTGGGCTGAATCCCGGTGAGCGTCTGGTACTTTCTCAAAAAATCTCCGACCGTTACCGACGGGAACTGTGACAGACGAAGATCGGCACGGCGCTCCTCATACAGGAGGCGAAAAACCAGCAACGCACAGGTCTCTTCACGCCCCAGCCGGGTACGCATTTCGTGTCCGGCACGGCAGGCAATGACCCCGAGGCCCTCATCACGCTTCAGTTCGATATCGGCACAGGAAAACCATAGTTCGAGCAGACGTATATTTCGAAGCGCAAACGCATACAACTGTTCTTCATGTTCAAAGCCCCTGATCAAAAAAGTCTTTGAAAGCAAAATTCGCACACAGGCCCGGAAGGAATCAAATTCCGAATCGGTAAGCTCACCGATGAGGGCGAGTTCATTTGCGTCAATTCTCATGTTTTCTCCTGAACACCAGATCGGGACAGTCGTACCGGCCCAGACAGAGCCGCTTCTCACTCTCTACCGATACGGAATAATCGAAACCTGCCGGACGGGATTCCGCATAGGACACCGCATACAGCAACCTGACCCAGTCCCCGTCATTCTCAACGAGACGTTCTACAGTAAGCGGACCCCGGTGCCTATCCTTACCCGAAAGCCAGGAGGAAACACGGGCAGGACTCAGCTGCCGACTTATCCTGTCACGCAGCAGGACTTCGATCCGGGCGAGCTCTTCCGGGTCACTCAGGGACCGGTCGGTAAAACTCGCGGATGAGGGAGCGGTTCTCCATCGCCGGTACCGCGACTCACTGGAAAGATTCGCCATGCGAAAAAGACTGTGCGCCAAACCGCGGGCAAGATGCGGATGATCTGCTACTCCTTTCGCAAGCAGGGCAAGTCTTCCGGTAATACTGGAATCAGGTGCGAGAAGAAGGGAAATCCGCTCGGAACTGACCCGCGCATACTGCATGTTCCGACGGTCAATCTCCGAAAGAAGCGGATCAAGCCCTTTGAGCACATCCCGGATTTCTTCAAGCATGACGAGCAAACGTTCCCGGGCCTGTTCAAGCGGGATCCTGGAACTTCGCGCGTACTTGCCCGCGCTATCGGAAAGCCAGTCTTCCCGATCGCGCAGCTCCTGAACCCGTTTGAGAATTCGTGGCCGATAGCGTGAAAGATTTTCCGACGTCTTGAGGCGCTTGTAGGCTCCGTCGAGAATGTCCGCGGCATAGAGATCATAGTGTTGATGCAAAAGTGAGGCGATTCCGCCCTCATCGGCCGCAATATCAAGATTTTCATAGTAATCCCGGATTCCCTGAAGAAGCACCTTGAGCGAATCATTTAGAGCCACGGTTGCCTCATGGGCATTCAGTACCGCGTAATGCCCGTTCTCTTCGGCGGCGTCCGAACATAAAAGGGAATACACCGCGACAATATGACTTTCATACTCGGTGGAGAGGCCCTCCTCTATTCGGCCAATGGCCTCATAAAACGGCCGGGCCCAGGCCGTCATATTGACCATACGGGAATAATCTTCAAGAATCTCAATACTCATCCAGCCGGCTGCCATCAATGTCCGTAAAAACCGCGTTGCCTGTACACGAACCGGTTCTACTCCGGCACCCTCGCCGGATTCAAACAGGGCAGGTTCACCGGTGTCCTCGCCAAAAGGCGTCTCATCCAGCGAGACATCTTCTTCAAGTATTGTCTCGCGACAGAGCGACACATATTCCGTAAAGCGGCTAACCAGTACCGACCACTCGACACCCCGGGGGAATTCCTGGAATGTTCGCCAGTATAACCCCAAAAGTGCCGCATAGTGCCGGCGATTCGGACTGGCAAGCGGAGAAAAGAAATTTTCAGGCAAAGTCTCAAATATTCCTGTTCGGTTCATAGTCCCTGTCAGTATATAGAAGAATTCAAAGGTTTTGGTATATAAAATTTGGAATTTTTCCGAAATTACCTGGATTATCTCATCTTCAGACATCTTTCAGCTTTCAACAATTTTGATAGCAGTCTCCCGTGTTGACAAAGAAGCGTATATCTGGAAAATTTGGAGAAACAAAGGAAGGACCCCATGCGAACCACCATCAAACTGGCAGTTATCGGATACGGCAATGTAGGACGCGGTGTCATGAAGGCAATCGACAAGAATGACGACATGGAACTTGCCTGCATCCTGTCACGCTCGCCGGACCGGGTAAAAAAGGAACTGGGAGCCAATGTCCCCGTTTTCGCCGCTGACGACTTCGAAGCGCTCAAAAAGGCCGATGTCGCCATCCTCTGCGGCGGTTCAAAAGACGATCTTCCCGTACAGGGACCGTTTTACGCGAAACACATTAATACCATAGACAGCTACGACAACCACAGCCAGGCTCTCGCCTACTTCACCAGTATGGACGAAACAGCGCGCAACGCCGGAACGGTAGCCTGTGTCTCCATCGGCTGGGACCCGGGAACCTTCTCGCTTGAACGGGTTCTTGGCAATGCCGTTATTCCCGGCGCAAAGACATACGGATTTTATGGCACGGGTCCCAGGGGCGGCCTGTCCATGGGACACTCGGACGCAATCCGCCAGGTAGAGGGCGTTCAGGACGCCCGTCAGTATACCCACGCCATTCCCGAGGCGATCGAACAGGTCCGCTCCGGAGAAAACCCCGATCTCAAACCCGGCGACATGCACTGGCGGGAATGCTTCGTCGTCGCGAAAGACGGCGCCAACACCGGCGCGATTGAAAACGAAATCAAGAACATGAGTGGCTATTTCGCGCCGTACAAGACAGTTGTACACTTCGTGAGCCAGGAAGAACTGGACGCCAAGTATGCAGGCTTCCCCCACGACGGACTCGTCATAGGTTCCGGTACTACCGGCGACGGCAACAAAGCGCTCGTTGAGTACCGGAATACCTGGGACAGCAATCCCGAAGCGACCGCGAACATCCTGGTAGCACACGCGCGCGCGGCAACCCGCCTCGCCGCGGACGGAAAATCCGGAGCCTTCACCATTCTGGACATCCCGCCCGCCTACCTGTCGCCACATTCACGGGAAGAGCTCATTGGCTCATTCCTGTAACAAACCGGAGAGGTCATGACCGAAAAAACACTGAACAGAAGCGCGCTCACCGCGCACGCGGTCAGAAAAGCCGCCGAAATCTCACCAACTCCCTTCTATATATATGATGAAGCCTTTCTTCGCGCACGCTGCCGCGAGATGAAAGACATGCCCAACGCGTACGGAATCACCGTCCGGTACGCTCTCAAGGCAAACTCGAGCCGCGCCCTTATCCGCATCATCGCGTCCGAAGGACTCGGCTTCGACGCGTCTTCTCTCAACGAAGCGAAACGAGCCATTCTTGCCGGCATTGAACCGGACCGGAGTCTTCTCACAACCCAGGAAGTCCCCGCGGGAGACGAACGCGACGACCTCGAAGGTCTTCTCATGCAAGGACTCAAATACAACGCCTGTTCCCTCGCCCAGCTCGCATCAGTCGCGTCCTTCGCGGCCCGGAACAAAATCGCCATCGGCATGCGGGTACACCCCGGCGTCGGATCCGGCGAGTCGGTTACCCGGAACACCGGCGACAAGTACTCCTGCTTCGGTGTCCACCTGTCGGACATGGAAGAAGCCCTCGCCATTGCGCGCGGCGCCAGCGTCGTCATCGACCGCGTTCACGTGCATATCGGCTCCGGCGGAGAACCGGAAGCCTGGCGCGAAAACATCGAGCGGGAGCTCGGCTTTATCGAGCGCTACTTCCCCGACGCGACAACCATCAACTTCGGCGGTGGCTTCCGTGTCGCCCGCATGCCGGACGAACAGGCCGCGGACATATTCGACCTCGGCATGACGGCGAAACAGGCCATCGAACAGTACCGGGAACGCACGGGACGAAAACTCAAAATGGAAGNNACGACGAAACAGGCCATCGAACGATTCCAGGACCGAACCGGTCGAAAACTCAAAATGGAAGTGGAACCGGGAAATTTCATCATGGCAAACGCCGGCTCACTCGTCTCCTCCGTCATGGACATCAAGAGAACCGGAGAAGACGGCTTCACCTTCGTGCTCGTCAACGGCGGTATGGAGGTCATCACCCGGCCGCTCCTCTACGGATCACGACACCCGTTCACCGTCTTCGCCCCCGACGGCACCATCCGCTCAAACGAATTCGAACTTGACAACGCGACAACCGAAGAACTCATCATCGTGGGCCGCTGCTGCGAAAGCGGCGACTCGCTCACCCTGGACTCCGGCCACCACATCGTCCCGCGCACCATGGCCCGCCCCGAACCGGGCGACTGGCTCGTTGTCGGCGGCGCCGGCGCCTACTGCGCAAGCATGTCCCCGTTCAACTACAACTCCCACTGTCAGGCCGCCGAATTTCTCCTCGCCGAAAACGGCGACATCCGGATCATCAGACAGCGGCAAACCCTCGAGCAGATGACCCAAAACGAATGTAATTGAACTGCTGAACAAAGACTGAGGCAGAAAGGGCCACGCCGGGCGAACGAAGGCCGGGCGGAGCCCCCGCCCAGAAATGGCCACGCAGGGCGAAAGTCAGCCGGGCAAATGAAGACCCGACAGCGACCCTCCATCAGAGTAATGGATTGAGTACTCTCACGCCATCATACAATCCATCCTGCTGCATATCCTCCGACCAGACAGTTTCAATGCCAGCCAGCCGGGCGCTCGCAATAATTTGCGCGTCCCAATATGAGAGTGAATATCGCTCCTGCAGATGAAGTGCTGATAAAATCGTCGCATGATCAACCGGCAGGATGAGAAAAGAAGAGAACAAGCGCATCTGTTCCCGGGCCAGAGTCCTCTCAAGCGGTTGAGGTAGTTTCATCGTTACCGTTACCCAGAATTCCGCAAGGACCTGGGTAGTCAGAACACCGTTTCCCTCAAGGAGGGTAGATCTGATACACTGCCGGGCTTTCATCTGCTTTTCTGGGTTGGAAACATCATTGGCGTAAACAAGAATATTCGTATCAAAAAGAACCGGTTTATCGTTCATGGAGATCGTCCCGTGGTATGGATATACCATATGATGAAGCACTGCTTGCGGCAAACAGCCGGTCCAGTTCGTCAGCGACATATTCACGGTGCAGATCTTCGCGACGAGTCAAATCAGTTAAATACTCGCGAAAAAGCTCGGAAATGGTGGAATCCCGATCGATGGCGATTTTTTTCGCCTTTTTGAGCAATTCGTCATCTATGGTCATGGTCACATTGGGCATGAGAACCTCCTCTCCCCCATATTTTCACGTATTATGTATTTCACATAATAAGTGTAACTGGACAGAATCACAGAGTCAATAGAGAATTTTTTTTCAACAATTTTGATAGCAGTTAGTCATGGTCACGAATCCGCAGGAAAAAGGACCCGCTCACCGTCAACACTCCCAGGAAAACCAGCGTCAGGTTCAGGGATCGGTCCGTCAGAATCCCGACAACGGGATAGAGCATGGCAGTCAGCACCCGTTCCAGCATGGAAATGCCCGAGAGTACGGTTGCCCGGCTGGTGTCGGCGATCTGCCGGTTCATGAGGGCATTCAAAAATGGCGAACGAAACAGGCGCAGACTGGTTACCCCGAAGATGGCAACAAACGCGGTGAGTATCCCCGGAAGAGCTCCGGCTCCAATATAGAGAATACCGGGAATGAAGGAACTGAGAAAAAGGATCCAGCGGACACTGAAATGTTTCTTTATGGGACCGGTCAACGCAAGGAGGAGCATCGCCGCGGCGTTGAAACCGGATGCGATAAACCCGTACCAGCTCACCATCACGTTGTTTTCGATCAGGAGCGACTGGTACATCCAGAACATGAAAAAAGTCAGCGAGGAAATGACCGCATAATTGATGCTGAAGCCGCGCAGTTTCGCATGCCGGAATATGAAGAGAAAGCCGTCAATCCCGTCACGAAGGAAACTTTCACCGTGATGCACCCGTGCCCGCTCCGTTACCGGCAGTACCGCCAGTGCGGCCGTGGCGATGCCGATACCGGTTACCGCGAACACCATGGCAAGCGCGCTGGTATAGGGAACAAGACCGCTTCCCACGAAGAGCGTACCGAGCGGAAAGGTTATGAGTAATGCGGTAGTTCCCGCAGCATCGTAGCGGGCAAAGATTTTTTCAGATTGCTCTTCCTTCCCCGCATCGCGCACACACTCGTACAGCAGGGCGCGGTCTGCACCCGTGATCAGGGTAAGTCCGGCCGCAGCCACCACTTCCGCCAGAGCGAGAAGCGCAAAGGATTGCGTGAGCGCGATACAGAAAAATCCCGCGCCCAACGTAACGGATCCGAGCATGAGCGAGGTTCGCCGTCCCCATCGGTCCGCCACAATTCCGGTCGGAATTTCCATGAGCATCATGGAAACGGAAAATACCGCTTCCAGGGTAAACATGCGCACATAATCCAGCTGGGCCCGGTACAGGAAAAACGGTACCGCCACAGCGCCAAAAAACTGCACGTTTTTGAGGAAATTGAATATGTACAGAAAGTACAGATTCTTCATGTTGTGTATACTAGCCAAAATACGCCATGCATGAAAAGATGCTCAGGGAGGGACCTCATGACACGTGAAGAACGAGCACGGGAACCCGAATACAATGAGTTCTCTTTATAGCGGTAGTTCAGAAAGTATGGTATATTTTTTCCATCACGATACGGGGGATGCCATGAATGAACGATGGTGGGATTTTGCAAGCGTTGCCAATTTCATGAAGGAAGGCTTTGAAAAAGCGGGTGTACCCTCGCATGAAGCCGAAATTTGCGTAGATGTGTTAATCACCGCGGACAAACGGGGAATCGACTCACACGGCGTCGGTCGGTTCAAACCGATTTATATAGACAGGATCATGGACGGGACACAAAACCCGGTAACGAATTTCGAGATCGTGCGTGAAACGGACACAACCGCAGTAATAGACGGCCATAATGGCATGGGTCATTATATTGGTGTTTTGGCAAACAGGATGGCGGTTGAAAAGGCAAAAAAACATGGAACCGGTATTGTAGCCGTTCGAAACTCCACACACTACGGAGCTGCCTGTTATTATCCGCTCATGGCGATTGAAGCGGGTTGCTTCGGAATGACCGCGACAAACGCGCGCCCTTCCATTGCGCCAACCTTTAGCGTTGAAAACATGCTCGGAACCAATCCCATGACATGGGGGTTCCCGACCGACGAGGATTTTCCATTCGTTCTTGACTGCGCTACTTCGGTTACGCAACGGGGTAAACTGGAAGTATACGGCCGTGAAGGGAAACAACTTCCCGAGGGGTGGGTTATCGGTGAAGACGGGAACTATCGTACCGACACCATACAGGTTCTGGAGGATTTGACAAAGGGCAAGGCCGCCCTTACCCCGCTTGGCGGTTTGGGAGAACTAACCGGCGGATACAAGGGGTACGGATACGCCTTTGTCGTTGAAATACTTTCAGCAGCCTTATCTGATGCGAACAACCTTAAAGAACTGAACGGCAAGGATGAAAAAGGCAATCCGGTTCCCATCAAACTGGGGCACTTCTTTATGGCTGTGGATATCGAGCGGTTTATTGCGCTTGACCGGTTCAAGGAAATAACAGGCGGTATGTGCCGCCGTATGCGTGCAGCACATAAAGCTCCCGGCGCGGAAAGAATATTTACGCCGGGGGAAAAGGAACACGATGCATGGCTCGAAAGAAAAGACAAAGGGGTACCCTTCAATGATGCCCTGGTCAAGTCATTCCGTGCCGTCAAGGACGTGCTCAAACTGGAGTCAGATTTTCCTTTCTGAGAGGTTGGCCCCGGCATCCCCCGCAAACATCTTCTCATACAACCGGTGCATGTCCCGACTGAGATTGACGAAGATAACGGTGAGGCCCGCGGTCTTCTCATGCCAGCGGTCAACCACGCTGCGGACAACCTGTACGGCTTCTTCCTTCGGGTACCCGTACACGCCGGAGCTGATGGCGCGGAAGGTGATGGAGGATAGATTGCGCTCCATGGCGAGGCAAAGCGATCCCTCATAGCAGCGGGCGAGGAGTTCCGCCTCGCCGGCAGCGCCTCCCTGCCACACCGGACCGACCGTGTGAAATAAGTACCGCGCCTTGAGCCGGCCGGCACTGGTCGGGACAACCTGTCCCTTATTGCACGACCCGATCCGCGAGATTATCTCGCGGCACTCGGCGAGTATCTCCGGACCGCCCGCGCGGTGAATGGCGCCGTCCACACCGCCGCCGCCCATGAGCGAAGAATTGGCCGCGTTCACGATCGCGTCCGCCGAAACTTTTGTGATGTCGCCCTGTATCAGTTGTATGTCCATATCGTCCTCCCCGAAAGAATGTACCACAAAAAAAAGTATTTGCACAAAATCTGCCGGAGCAGTACACTTGCAAAAATCAAAAACGAGGAGACCCATCATGGCTACCTGGACAAACGGAAAAAAGCGCGACAAAGGCAAACTATTGTGACGAGCGCATTGACCTTCTCGCGGACTATTACGGCGCCCTCATCGATTCGGGCAAAATCCGCGCCGCCGGATTCCTGCTCGGCAGGAACGGAAAAGTGTTTGCAAACCGCGCAGCAGGGAAGCATGTGTATACCGACGATTCGGGCCCGGCAAAACCGGACGCGATCAAGCTGATGGCCTCCATCACCAAGGTGTTCACCGCAACCGCCGCCATGAAACTCGTGGAAGACGGGAA
>LSQX01185832.1_pt1 | contig 13722 bp, 9 predicted proteins | sample 654561 | NCBI WGS metagenome assembly LSQX01 (sample SAMN04489861, study PRJNA283612) | anaerobic digester metagenome | isolation source: 4 biogas reactors fed with cattle manure at either 37C or 55C with and... | place: Denmark: Kongens Lyngby | collected 2014 | reverse complement strand
AAATAATTTACCACAATAAACGTTATAGAACCATAATTTTGGTTCATAAATTAAATTACAATCAATATTCTTAAAAATTTTCATTTACTCTCTCACCACCTTATCACTATTGTCTTGTTATCTTATAATGTAATTATCATACAATTAGAAATTTTTGAGAATATTCAGTTATAATGTCTAAAATTTATAATTCAAGTTTTTATTCACATATAACAAAACAATAAACATATATAACTATAAAAAAAGCGAGCTAATTAAATTAATTTAATTAGCTCGCAACAATATTAAAAATTATAAATAATTATAACATAAGTTTAACACCTATTTGATGTGTACCTTGAAATGGATCACTTATTCTATAAGAATATTCGAAACCTAAGAATGAAGATTTTTCTTTATTCAGAGGTGCTTGTACTGTAGCACCAAAAGCTGGTCCAGTATACGCAGTAGCTCTATCATCAGTGCTTGTAATTCCTTTTTCATAGCAGTATGATCCACGTACCATAAAAATATTTTTAAAATTATATTCTAGACCTAATGCAAATTGATCTCGTGAAAAAGCGTTAGAGATAAAAGAACCGCCAATAGATAAGAGGTGATCTTCTACATCTTCTTGTAAATGGAAGATATAACCAGCACTGATCAAAAGTTGCGTGGGTAGCTCAAATTTTTCAGATCTATGTTCTAAGGTCATAGTCATATCACTACCAAAAACATTTCCACGAAATGAAAATCCATCACCACTAAAACGTAAAGCTGGTCCAATATTTCGTAATGCTATACCTAATCTAATATTTTCATTTGAACTAGGAATATACTGTATGCCTGCATCTATGGCTACACCGGTAGCATTAAGATCTGCAATAGCTTCATTAACTATTTTAACACTTGCACCTACGTGTATAGAACTAGAAAATGAATGTGCAAAACTAGCAGTAACATTTAAAAAGTTAGGAGTGTAATAACCTATACCACCCTCCGGTTTATCTACTGTGGTTATCATTATATCACCGAAACTCATCGTCATAACTCCTAATGCTAATACACTATTTTTTTGTTTTCCTATCTTAGCACTAAAACCAAAAGCATTAACTGTTACACCAGAACCTTTGAGCCATTGAGTATTAGCAAAAGCAACGTCTATCTTATTAGTAAAAGCTATACCTGCTGGATTTAAATATACAGCTTCGAAACCACTCACTTGACTCATATTAGCCAAGCCCCAACCAGCACTTCGAGGAAATGGATTTATCAATAATTCAGAAGCTCCTGCTTCGCCTACTCTATCTTCATTGCCCGCAAACATAAATAAAGGTACTAATATGAAGATAGTCAAAACTGAAATAAATTTGTATTTTTTCATATTCTATTATTTTAAAAATTAAAATGCATTTAAGTCAATAGGTCTAAGAGCTCCAAACCATTTAACTACCTTTTCGCCTATACCAGGAGCATTTACGTGAATTATGTATAAGCCACCAGCAATTGGTATACCAGCATGATTTTTTAAATCCCAATCTACAAAAGTAATTTCTGGATCATCCTTAGTATATCTTCTAATCAACTGACCATTGGTAGAATATATACTTACTGTACATTTTTCAGGTAAATTGGTTATTCGCACTCTATTATCTACTTGATTAATTTCATACGCATTCCACGCATAATAAGGATTAGGTACTACGTTTATCAAATCTAATGCATCTTTAGCAGTTTGTAAATCGCCTTTTATTGTTGTTAAATTTTCTGTACTGAAAGAATACATTGGTCTATTATCATTTTGAGGATTAGTATTAGCAGAAGCGGGAGTAGAATAATATAAATCATAAGGACGCTTAACTCTAAAACGTAATCTTACTTCATTATCTAACCAATTTTCATTCTCTACTGAAAGTGGAATACCAACCCACAATGCTGAGTTCCATACTTTTCTTCTATCAGTTAAGCTAGTAGAATTTAATTTATTATATATCCATTGACCTTCATCGTAAGCTGGTGGATAATTATCTTGAAAATCATTATCACCAATATGTCCTATTATATAAACAAAATGCTTACCACCCAATAATAGCTCACCAAGGTTAGTCATTATCCTATGAGTAGGATTGAAAATCATATCTCTTCCATTCTCGCCTGCCAACCATGAATCTTCACCAAAAATGATATTTAATCTTTCACCAGTTTCTACATTAATAGCATATCCTGGGAACCAACCCATGCCTGTAGGTTTATCATAATTAGGATCTGGATTGCCGTTTTTATCAACAGATGTAGCCTTTCGAGGTGCCATTTTAGCAGCTCCCCCCTGAGCTAAATTAATATCATCACATGTTTCTATCACCACACATCTAGTCCATTTATCTTTATCTGGTGTAAGAACTAGATCTACACTTGCTAAATTAGAAAGTTTATTTAAACTTATATAAGAAGCCATTCCACTAGCAATAGGATGATTAGCACCAGAAGATACTAATCTATAAGGTGCCCATGTACCATTTAAAACTTTTTCATAATATTGTTTTGGATCTAACCATCCCGAAGGATCATAATCATTTAAAGATTGATCATCAACATTATGTAATGTACCAGAACGTATCCAGTTTAATGAACTTGAACCTTCCTCATCAGGCACACCACTTAACCATCTACGAGTACTATCTTTATATTCCATTGTAGCTTCTAAAAATCCATTTGTTGGATCATTTTCGTCACCAGGATATAAGCATTGTTCTATTGTAATGGATATACCTAAATCCAAAAATAATTGTTCATTACGATTAGATATGGCTTTTTGTGAATTAAACTTACCTATTAACGTACTCCAATCCGGACTATACACTTCTACTTCCCAATCACAATTACCTTTTATTAGATTACTCTGAGAAACATTTTTGTTAAATTTTAAAATATAACGAGCATCAATTACATTTAAAGGATCAACCACACTAACATTTATAGGACCTCTTCCAGTTTTATATTTCAATTCTTGTACAAAATTATTAGCTAAAATTTCTTTTTCACTTTCGGGTAAAATGTCTAGTATATTTCCACCATTACCTTGCCCTTCTATCCTAGTAATTTGCACGCCATCTCCATAATTTGCTCTAATAACAGTACCACTATTCTCAGGTTCAGTAATATGCGGTATAGCGGTATAAACTTGAATATTTTTACGTCCCATCAGATAAGGTTTAGCCTGACCATCAATAGAACCAGCAGAGCCAGGAATATGTGAATATTTTTTATATTCATTATATGCATAAGCTACAACCATGTAGTAATACTTTTTATTATTCACTAGTCTTTTATCTCCACTAGCAAATTGATCTTCTACAATACGAAAAGAATGCTTGATTCCTTCATTTTGTCCATTTACTTCTTCCACTGGCATCATAGCATCTAAGTCTTCACTATAGTAGAAATTGATAAGTCTCGAGACAGAATCTTTAATATCACATTGAGCAACAAGTCTAGCTTTAGTAGCATCATGTAAATCATTAGCTGTTACAGTAGCATCTTTTAACTGAAAAATTTGATACCCTTGAAATCTATATACTGAATCATATTTTTGATCTGGAGGAGTGCCTATAGGAGAAACGATAGATGGATCTACTTCAGCATAATCTTCATTAGCATTATTAGAAGTTGGTTTATTAGTAATAAAAAGTATTAATTCTCTATTTAATTCTTGAATAACTAAATCGGGAGCATCAGGACCATCTAGAACTTTAAAACAATTCTCAAATAAACGTTGACATTTATCATCAACTTTTCTTAATAATTCTACTGATGCAAAAGGGCCACCGCTAGTAGCTCTAGCCCAAGGAATACCTACGGTTACATAATTTAATGCACCTGGGCGCAATGTAAAAGGACCTGCAGATTGCATAAAACGACGGTCGTGAGGTAGATTACCTGCGGTTTCTTCAGTCCAATATTTAGGTCCATTAGGTGGTAATCCGCCAGTACCCCAATCACAAGGATCAGTATCACCAGGAAACATAAAATCACACTCAGGTCCATAGGCCCCACTAGAAATATGAGCATTGCCACCATACATCATCTTTGTATTGTCTTTCCATATACCTTTCAAAAAATTATAATATTCAATAGCTATATCAGGGTCTGTCATATAATTTGGAACTCCAGTGTTATTATGATAAACAAAACGTCGCATACCGAAACGTTCATTATCTACAATACCATCACCGAAATTGACTCCATTAATGCTCTCATCACATATTTGTTCATAAATAGTATTCCCATCAGCATCAGTATATATATTGTATTTAGGATTATCAATGCCATCAGGATCCATATATGGACCTTGGAAAAAGTCAATTCCTATAGCAGGAGGTTGATCGCCATAAGCTTCTATTTGACCTGTACCATCTACAGCTTTACCATTATAACAATACCCTAAACCTCTCTCTACATCACAACCTAAATAGTCATCCCATGCATATCCTAGATCGGGGTCCGTCCATAATGACATATAAGTTTCATACAAAGTATAAGTAGATCTATTAATAATCTCGAAGCTGTAAAAAGTCATATTATTAATTTCATCATTAGTAGTGAAAGCAAAAGCTTGAGCACGTATTTCGAAGCCAATTTGTTGCCCTTGTGTTTCAGTATGTATATTACCTCTATCATTAAAAACCCAGAAAAGCGTTTGATCACCCTTCAAAACTTGGTCTGCCATAATACCACCAAATACATATCCCATTTCAGTTTCTAATGTAGGTAACTCTTGTTTACATAAACTATTATCTATATCATAATAAGGATAATCACCATCATAAGGATTATAAGTACCATCACCATTATGATCGTAAAATGGAGCTATATAAAAAGATTGACCTTTAGTAGGATCACCATGAGCTGGATAATCAAAGAAATATTTTGGTATCGGATAAGATGATATATTAGCAGAATCTTCTGTCCACCAAGCTAAAAATTGATCTACATCTTTACGATAAATAGTCCAAATTTTGTCCCATCTAGTACACTCATCAGCATCAATGAAAGCTGCTCCATCGGTAGAAAGAGGACCAGGAAAGAAATCGACGCCAATTTGGCGATATCTCTGTGCGGCGAGCTTTAGCTGCCCATTAACGTCTATCCCTCCGATCCATAGAGCACCAGCAAACATAGAAGTTTTTTTAGAACCTTTTGGTATTTCATATTGAGCTGTACCACGACCTCCAGCAGTTTGAAGATCCCACCACATATCACCACCACTATTTATTCGCGTTCTCACATTATTTATATTTAACTCCGTATAAAATGCACCTGCTAGACATCCTGCAGCAGCCTCTTTTAATTCATCAGAACTCATTGTTCTTTTATTAATCCCAGCCGTAGGAACATTTTCACCGACTACAAGACCTACAAAAAGTGCCAGGACAATTGATACAAATACTTTTTTTATCATATTTATTATTTTTTTAAAATTAAAAACCTATTTGTACACCCAAACGTAGACGTCTTGGTAAACTATAATTATATGGACTATCTACGGCTATTCTATACAAATCTCTAAATGCTTGCTCATCTAGTTGAGCTTGTATACCAGCTTGATATTCAGGTGCAGAGAGATATCCATCATCATCTGGATTACCAGTAGCTCTATAAACTGCAATAATATTTTTAGTATTCAATAAATTCAAGACTTCAAGATAAACATCTAAATACATTTTTTTATTAGAATTTTCTGATTTTTTACCTACATTGATGTAAAACTCTTTATCTATTCTTAAGTTTACAGTAAAAGACCACGGCATTCTAGAACCATTTATAGAACCTAATAAAATATATTGTCCACCACCTAGGAGTGCTGATACTACATTACTAGATCTACTATAAGGCGTACCACTACCACCTAAAAATTGAACGTTTATACCGAAGTTTTCTAGAACTCTAGTTTCTTTTACTTTTATTTCGCCATTTTCTTCTTTTTTTCTTTTTATAACAGGACCATTATAATTTTTTCCACTTCCATAACGAAAATCAAATACAACAGAGAAAGCATGACGTTGATCATAGTCTAAAGGATAAATAGTACGTAGATTAGGTTGTCCAGTCGATATTAAATTATATCCTGACGTAGCCGATGATCCAGTACCTTCGGCAAATTGTAGAGTGTAGGAAGCTTTCATCCAAATATTTTTGGAACGTCTCTGGTCAAAAGTTATAGTAAAACCTTTTACAGTACCGAAATCTATATTATTATATGACATATAATCTATAGGATAAGCACCAAAAAATTGATAAACTTGTACCAAATCTCTTACTTCTTTATAATATGTACTTAATTTAATAGCTGAAAATTCACCTATCATTTGTTGAAAGCCCACTTCGTAATCGATAGTTTTTTCGGGCTTTAGTGCTGGATTACTAAAAATGGATCCACCACGTGTCTGAGCAAAATAATAATTAGTAGGGTCTAATCTAAGACCTTCGGTAGGTCTCTTAGTTATAATATCATAATGAGCTAAAAATAAAGCTTCTTCGGAAATAGGGAATGAGAAAGCTATACGAGGCATCACAGTTATCTGTGGATCATAATCTTTGAATGCTGCACTTGTAGGATGAGTCAGATTAGGATTTACTAAATAAGGAGCTATACCACTAGCAGTACGTAATAATGTAGGGTCTGAAATCTCAATACCTTGAGCATTGTACCACGTATAACCGCTTCGATAACCAATAGGTTTGGAAGGATTTCTAATATCATCTACATAAACGACAAAATCATCCCCCATATTACCAGGATGATCCCATTCGGGTTGTAACTGTCTGACCTCCCTCAGAGTATGTGCTTCATAAAACAAGAAAGGATCTTTCAATACTTTTTGGTTAGCATCAAATCTATCTACACGTATACCAATATTAAAAATAAGATCCTCAAAAGCTGCAAATTTATCTTGAATATATCCAGCCATATAAATAGGTTGGAAAGAAGGTATTGGCCTAGTATAATTACCATACTCATCTTTTTGTGTAAAGAAATCATCAAAGCTAGCACGTGTTTTTTGTTTCTTACCACTATAATCATAACCATAATAAGCTACATAGCTATTACCATTATTTAGTAATTCATCAGCACTGAACCAATCTATCTGAAACATAGCTGGATCATAAGAATCAATATCCAACCAATCTGTTCCATCTACAGGTAAACCTAAGTACTGACGTACATTATAATCAAAAAAAGCTTGATTATTAGCATCATATAATCTATCAAAATCAATAGTATCTAAAAAATTGCCATTAACATCGTATCTTAAAATAGGATTAGTAGTATCTAACTGGTCTATATGCTTATTAGATATCTGTCTAGCTAGTGTCCATAAGCCTACTGGTGCATATTCTATCGAATAATTATCTCTTTGTTCGTATTGAAATCCTACTTGCAATGAATGATGTCCAAAATCCATATTTAATTTACCACTTAGTCCAAATAGATTAGCATCATATTTACTATAGCTATTATACCTCGCACCTGGAGCAGACCACAATCCATAAACGCTCTCTGGAGCTTGACCATTTAAAAGTGCATTACCACTTTGTATTTGTGTCAAGTTCATTTGGTAAGCGGGATCTGGATAAAGTTCATAAAATCTGGAAGTATAAGCAGCTAAAGCTGGATTAGCTGTACCTGGTTCGAAATCAACGTGAGTATCATAAAAATTATCTTGCACCCATACATTATTCAAATCTAATAAAGGATAATATTCCATAAACGCATAGGATCTAGCTTTAGTAGTGGTAAATTTTCCCACATAACCATATTTGAATAAATCATCTTTAAAATCAGGATCTTGTATAACTTGATTTATTTTACTATAATCAGCTTGCAAGCTATAGTATATATTACTTATTTTTTTAGTAGTATCTTTACTTTCTAATGATCTACGAGTAAAATCTTGACTAAATCTAACATAAGCTCTACCTTCATAAGTTAATATCTGTGGATTATTTTTCCAATTAAATAAACTAAAACTATGTACATATCCCATAGAATTGGCATATCTAAAAGATCCGCCAAAAGTTAATTGGATATTTGGACCTGTATTAACAGTAATTTTAGCAGATAAATTTACTTGCTTAGCATCAGCATTTAGTTTAGCTTTTATATGTTCTAAATCTTTCATGCGAATAAAAGCAGCATTAGGATGTGCACCGAAATCACCATATTGCGAAGGACGCAATGGATTTTTTTCTAAATATTCAACTACATCATCCTTAGCTTTATATAAACCTTTAGCAAAAGGTCTTGGGTCTTTTTCGTAGGAAAGCTCACCAGCTAAGAAAAAGTTAAAAATTGATCGTTTAGGATCTTTTTTACTTTTAAATAAAGGTCCTTCCAAGCTAAAACCTAATAAATTATAACCATAAGGATCCAAAAATTGGCTAGTAACTAGCTCTATACCTCCGCTTAATTTGGTACTACCAGATTTAGTAGTAATATTGATAACTCCACCTGTAGCCTCTCCATATTCAGCAGGAGTACCACCAGTGATCACTGTTACTTGATCTAATGCTGATTTTGGAAGATTAGTAGTACCTATAGTTCTAATACCATCTATATATATCACCGTACCACTCTCTCGCTGGCCTCTAATATTAACATCAGTACTACCATCATCTTGTTTAAAAACACCAGCAGCAGTTTGAGCTACACCGATAGCGTCACGAGTAGGTAATTTACTAATTTCAGTAGCTGTCATGGTAGTAGCAGTCGACACATTACCTTTGTCTATAGGTTTATCTCTAAAACCAACTACTTCTACTACATCGAGTACTTCTGTTTTTAAAGATATTTTTTCATTTATATAAGTAATTTTATCAGGTGAAATAACAACGCCCTCTATCACCTTGGTATTGTAAGAAACTGCACTGATACGAATATTATATGTACCAGGGGGCACCGGTGCTATTTTATATCTACCATCTATATCAGTAACGCCTCCAGTGACAATCCGCTCACCACTCATAATAGCTACGTGAGCAAATGGAACAGGTTTATTAGTGCCTTCTTCTGTAATAGTACCCATTATTGTACCAGAAGACTGTGCTAATGCCAAAAAACTAATTAGCATTAAAAAAACTAAAGATAATAATCTTGCTCGCATATTATTTTATTTTTTATATTTTAATTTTTATTTCGTTGGCTAAATTAAAAAAATATTTTAATACATATTCAAACATATCCAAAAATTTTTTAAAAATATTTTTTTGTAAAAATTTCAGTATATAAAATACCTTCTTTAGGGTCAAATCCATTAGAAAAAATATCATTTTCTTTTGTTTTGGCTTTATTTTTTACTTTTTCTTCAATATCATCTATTTCATTTATTGATTGAAATATTTCACTATTATCATCTTTTTTGATTTCATTAATCTTTGTTTCTTGATAATTATTAGCATTTTGCTTTTGAGCATTGCTTGATTGCTTCTTGGTTTTAAAGCTATATATGTATAAAACAAAGAAAATGAATAAAATGAATAGAATAAATAAAATTATTTCCATTTGATTTATTTGGCTACGAAATTAAAAATAATATTTTTAATAAAAAAATAATTTTGATAAATAATTTTTATTTTCATCCGTTTTTTAATTTTCATACGACAAATATTATTCTAATTTTTGTGATTTACATTGATTTTAAAAGATAAAATACATATTATATTATTTTATTTATTTCTATAACATTTATTGTGGTAAATTATTTAGGTTTTTTTACCACAAAGAGTACGAAGATATTATACAAAGTTTATCCTGTTTAATAATAAATAAACAAATATTAACAAATTACTCTTTTTAATCTTTATACATATAAAACGTTATAGAACCTTTTATTTTTATTACATAAATATTTATGAGCAATTTTATTAATTATTTTTTTTCACCCCACATCATTAATAATGCTCCATTTTTATTAAAAAATTTTTGACCAAATTTTTCTATTTTTTTTACTTGTTTTAAAATAAATTTTGGCGGTTTAGGATTTATAAAAACTGTGCTTAAGTAATTGATATTGCTCACATAAGGATTTAGTAATTTATTAAGAGATGAATAAGTATAAAATTTAGTATGTCTAAAAATACTCTTTCTAAATAATCTACTTATAGATCTAGCTATACCATACATAGACCACTTAGTCAATACTGCTACTACTATTTGTCCTTGCGGTTTACATACTCGATACATTTCAGAGACGAAACGTTGAGGATTTGGAGAAAATTCTAAAGAGGTAAAAGCTAGTACTATATCAAACCGTTCATCTGCAAATGGTAAATTCTCGCCATTACCCTTTACTATCTCATTAATGCCTCTTTGCTTAGCTATTGATAGCATCTCTTCTGATGGGTCTATGCCTACTACTATTGCGCCCCTTTTCACTAGCTCTGCTGAAAATATGCCAGTACCTACTCCTATATCTAATATTTGACAATCTTTTTCTAATTTTAAAGCTTGCAGTAGAGCATTTAACTCTAACTGATAAACTATTTTGCCAGCATCTGTAAAAAACCAACTATCGTAGTCTGGAGCTAAGTTATCAAAAATAGCATTATCCGAAATATTTTTCATAATATTCTTTGTAGATATGATAGTTATCTTCTGAAAAGATAGCAAAAATAACTTTCTCTGGTAAAGGCTCACGTGAGAGCCAGTCTAGTACTGTTTGCCAAACTATCTCTGCTGCTCTATCCAATGGATAACCATAAACTCCTGTACTAATATTAGGAAAAGCAACAGTCTTAATATTATATTTTTTACATAGTTTTAGAGAATTCAAATAAGCATTTTTTAATAAGTCATCTTCTCTGAAATCACCACCACGCCATACTGGTCCCACTGCATGAATGACATACTTAGCTGGAAGGCGAAAACCTGGAGTTATTTTAGCTTCGCCAGTTTTACATCCACCGAGAGTTTTGCAATACTCTTTTAGTTCTGGACCGGCTGCTCTATGTATTGCACCATCTACCCCACCACCACCTAATAGTGAAGTGTTTGCTGCATTTACTATTGCATCTACATTCAATTTTGTGATGTCTCCAAGATAAATTTCTACTCGATCTTTTAAATTTTCATAATTATTCATAAGGTTCTACTATTAATTGGTTATTTTGATAATCTATAATTTTTACTTTTTTATCTTTATCTATGTAAGAAAACAAACAAATTGCATCATACACATCGTCACCGATAATTATTTTACCCGAAGGTCTGAGTACTGTGTGGGTAGTAGCTGTTTGACCAATTAGATTTTTAAAAACCAAATCACTACTAATATAGCCATTTTCACTTTTCATCTCAGTAGTTAGTGATAAATTTTGTCCAAAGACAGATTGTGTAAATAATCTTTTAGATAAAAGTATACTAGCAGTAAAACCGACAAATACAGCTATGGTTACCGTAACAAATGCTGTACCTAATTGCTCTAGAGCATGCTCTGGGAAGTGAAACCCTTTATTATCTACTAAAGTAAGTATTAGTCCAGCTAAAATCAATATTATACCGCTAATTCCAGTAATGCCAAAGCCAGGAATAGCAAATAATTCTACTAAAACTAATATTATGCCAATAATAAAAATCAAAATTTCCCAATTAGCAGCTAGTCCTTCAATATAATATGGGACAAAATACAGCACGGCAGCTAAAATCGCTAATATTAGCGGAAACCCTATCCCTGGTGTTTGCAATTCGAAATATATACCTGCTATTATTAGCATTATCAATATAGCACTTACAAGAGGATTTAGAAAAAAATTTATTACTTTGTCTAACCAAGTTACTCGCATTTTAATAATTTGTGCATTTTGTAAATTATTTTTAGTAATTAAATCATCTAATCCTTGTACTATATTATCGCAAAATCCATATTTGAGAGCTTCCTGTGCAGTGAAAGTAAGCACTTTGCCAGAATCGATAATGCCAGGAATGTAAATATCTGGATCTACCATAGCTTCGGCTATATTAGGATCTCTACCGCGAGCTATAGCTGTACTACGCATCATAGCTCGCATATAGCTTTGATATTTATCAGGTAATGCTTGTGAGGTCTGATCTACAACGGTAGCTGCACCAATAGTAGAGCCTGGCACCATAAATATTTTATTTGCAGCAATAGAAATTAACGCACCAGCGGAGGCTGCATTATTATCTACAAGTACCCAAATAGGTATCCTAGAGTGTAAAAAAGCTGTGCGTATACTATCAGCATCTACTAATGTGCCTCCATATGTATTCAAATGCATAATGATGAGATCTGCATTCACATCGTTAGCATCGCTGATAGCCTTGTTTACTAACCTACGAGCTGACTGATCTATATTAGAAAATAATTTGAAATAATAAATTTTTTTTATAGTATCTACATCATTAGCATAATTGATATTTAGAGAAAACAAAAAAACAAAAAAAATTATAATATATTTTATATGATTCATAAAATAGTAATAAATAACCATTTAGCGGAGAGAGAGGGATTCGAACCCTCGGTCCGTCGAATAACGGACAACGGTTTTCGAGACCGCCCCATTCGACCGCTCTGGCATCTCTCCTAATTATTGATTTATTACAAAATTATAATATAAAATTGTAATGAATTTTTTATTATAATAAAAAATGCTAAAAACTTACGGATGAATTTGTCAAGATCAATTATAAAAGTTTAAATGATTTTCTGTGATATGGACTTATACCAAAATCCAAAATTGCTTGCCTATGCAATTTTGTTGGATAACCTTTGTTTTTTGACCATTGATACATTGGATAATCATCGTGTAGCATAGTCATATATTCATCTCTGTAAGTTTTTGCTAAAATAGAAGCTGCTGCCACATGGCAATAAGTATTATCAGCTTTTTTGATAGTTTGATATGATAAATCTCTATATCTAATGAAATAATTGCCATCTACTACGATAAATTGTGGTTGTATAGCTAATAGAGCTAAAGCTCTATGCATAGCCATCATAGTAGCTTGTAATATATTTACCTCATCGATTATCTCATTAGATATATGCGCTACAGCATAACTAATAGCATTAGCTTCGATGATTTTTCTAGCTTCTTCACGTTGTAATGCAGTTAGTTTTTTAGAATCTTTTATCAAGGGATGAGAGAAATTTTCTGGCAAAATAACTGCTGCAGCAAATACCGGACCAGCTATACAACCACGTCCTGCTTCATCTACTCCAGCTTCTAAGTTATATTTTGAAATTTTGCTTAACAAAGATTAATTTTTTTCAAAATTATTAAAATTTTTTTAATGAATAACTGCGATTCTTCCTAATATAGAATGCTTAATACCATCAGTTTTTGTAATAAATTTAATTATATAAGAATACATCCCTGAGGCACTATTTCGCCATTATAAGTGCCATCCCAACCTTGATTAATATCCCTCGTATAAAATATTTCTTTACCCCATCTATCAAAAATTCTCATTTCGAAATTATCTGAATCAATATTAACACCATAAATATGAAAATTATTATTGATATTCTTTCTATATGGCATTATGGCATTTGGTAAATAAAAAGTACTAATATCTTTTATTATAATGTCTGCACCTATCGTATCTATGCAATTATATTCGTCTTTTGCGTATAATACTACATGATAACTTCTAGGCTCTAGATATTTATGAATAGGCTCTACTTCTTCTGAACTAGTACCATCGCCAAAATCCCAATAATATGA
>LSQX01137567.1_pt2 | contig 13723 bp, 12 predicted proteins | sample 654561 | NCBI WGS metagenome assembly LSQX01 (sample SAMN04489861, study PRJNA283612) | anaerobic digester metagenome | isolation source: 4 biogas reactors fed with cattle manure at either 37C or 55C with and... | place: Denmark: Kongens Lyngby | collected 2014 | reverse complement strand
CGGTTCTTTAAAAATCAGAATCCCTAATACAACCGTGCCGATGGCGCCAATTCCTGCCCACACGGCATAAGCTGTTCCGGCAGGAATGGGATGAGGATTTCCCATGGCTTTATATAGCAGATACATACTCAGACTGACGCACACAAGAAAGGAGAAGAACCACAGCCATGCCTGTTTTCCGCCGGAATATTGCATTTTGCCCAGACTCATGGCAAATCCGGTTTCAAAGAGACCGCCAACAATTAAAAATAACCAGTTGATGTTCATTTAATGCCAATTGTTTAATAAATACACAACATTTTGAAGCACAATGCCTGCCGTTCAGCCGGCATGATGAAACAATATTCAATTTTGAAACAAACATAAAAAAATGATTGAACTCCCGGCAATCGGGATTCAGCCGTTTTATGTTTTTTTAAGATAAACGAAAAAAGCTGCCAACCTGTAAGGCAAGCAGATAATTATATTATCTTTGCGCCCACATTTTAAAAAAGTAATTTTAAGCATTATGCCGGTAAAAATGAGATTAGCGCGGCATGGCCGCAAACGTTATGCTTACTACCACATTGTGGTAGCTGATAGCAGGGCGCCACGGGATGGCAGGTACATTGAACGGATTGGCTCATATAATCCGAATACAAATCCTGCTACGATAGATCTCGATTTTGATAAAGCTTATGACTGGCTTACAAAAGGCGCACAACCTACCGACACCGTCAGGGCAATTTTGTCCTATAAAGGTGTACTTTACAAAAAACACCTGATGGGTGGAGTGAAAAAAGGAGCTTTCACCGAAGAGGAAGCTGAAAAGAAACTGGAACAGTGGCTGACTGACAAGGAGGCGCAGATTCAGGCAAAACGCGAACGCGTTGCCGGTGAAGAGAGCGCCATTCAGAAAAAGCAGTTCGAGGCAGAAGCAAAACTGCGTGAAGCCAAAGAGGCAGAAATTGCAGCTAAAAATGCAAAAGAAGCCGAGGCAGAAGCCAAAGCTGCAAAAGAAGCTGAAGAGGCTGCTGCCGCAGAGGAAGCGGAAGCTGCTGCTGAGAAAGTTGAAGTTACAACTGAGGAAGTTGAGGAGACAGTAGCTGAGGAAACTCAGGAAAAAGCTGAACCCGAAGCTCCGGCAGTTAAAGAAGAAGCTGCCAAAACTGAAGTTCAGGAAGCAGAAGAAAAACCTGCTGAAAGCGAAGAAGCTCCCGAAGAAAAAAGCGCCGATTCTTAATCCGCATTTTTTCATACGAAATAAAAAACCATCTGCAACAACAAGCAGGTGGTTTTTTTTGTCAAAAATTTTATACCCGCTATATTTGTAAGCTATGGAAACAATACCAAAATCCCGGTGCCGGCAAATCGGAACCATCCGCAAAACGCATGGGGTGCATGGCAGACTGATACTGGAATTTGAACCACAGTTTGAAGATACCGTTGAACGGGCAAATCGCCTTTTCCTTGAAATTGACGGATTGCTGGTTCCCTTTTTCATATCGCCGGAGGGCGTTCAATTTAACTCCGATAAAACGGCAATCATTGCATTCGACTGGGTGAATACTGAAGCGTATGCCCGCCGGTTTCAGGGATGTGCGGTTTATGTTTTTCGCCATGAAGCTGATGAAGTGGATAAGGATGCAGAGGAAGTTGACGAAAATAAGTTTCTGCACTATATCCTGTCAGACGCAGACGGAATGGAAGTGGGAGAAATTGTGGCTGTTGATGACTATTCGGGAAATGTTGTCTTTACCGTGGAAGCGGGCAAAAAAGAGATACTGATTCCTTTTAATGAAGATATTTTGGTGAAAACCGATGAAATAAAGAAAACAATTTCACTTCAGATTCCGGATGGGCTGGTAAATTTAGAGTGATGATTTACCCTGCTTTTCTCTGTTAGTTTATAATATACAGCCTACTTTTAAAAGTAAACAGCTTATAATATGCAGATTAGTCTCAGTATGCTGCAAAACATCTAATTGGTTGGCACAAGTTGCTTGTTTAATATTTGCGCAAGTTGTAAGTTAGTGGCGTATAAAAAGATGTTAGTGGCAAGTTAACCCAACACTGCGACAAATCCCATCGACAACAAAAAATGAAATAAAACAGAAGACTAAGTTGTACGAAAGGGAAACTTATGTATGTTTGCAAGGTGAATAAAAAACAGAAATATAGAACGATAATTTTCTATAAAGACTATTTTCAAACCTTTTTTGACGAGCAAAACAAGAAAGTAAAAGCAAAAATAGTCTGGACATTTGACTTGGTAGAAGATTTGGAAAGAGTTCCTGAAACGTATCTCAAACATATAGAGAACACAGACGGACTTTACGAAATCAGAGTTCAATTAGGAAGCGATATTTTTCGTATTTTCTGTTTCTTTGACAAAGGACACTTAGTTGTTTTGATAAACGGTTTTCAAAAGAAAACACAAAAGGCACCTAAAAAAGAAATTGAATTGGCTCTTAAAATTAAAATTGAATATGAAAACGAAAAATAAAAACTTGATGACGCTCGAAGATTTTAAAGAAAAAAACTACGGCAAACCTGGAACAAAAAAGCGTGACGAATTGGAAGCAGGTTACGAAAACTTTAAAATTGGAGTAATGCTTCAACAAGCAAGGCTTGAAAAAGGTATGACACAGGAAGAACTTGCTGACAAAGTTGGTATGACCAAATCGTATATTTCAAAAATTGAGAACAACATCAAAGAAGCACGAATTTCAACACTTCAAAAAATAGTTGAACTCGGTTTTGGAGGGCATTTAGATTTATCAATCAGGCTATAATATAAAGATAACCTACCTACAACAAAAAATTCGCAAATTCTTCTTTCGCAAAAAGTTTACCGCAGTCACCACTTCACCGTTATACACAACCGTATGAAAAGCGGGAGTATCCGATGAAAATTCTTAATTTTGTGCAAAACAAGGATAACATGAGATTTTCAGTTTACATAGCCGTTTTATTTGCCGGACTGTTCCTGTTTGCCTGCGGACCATCCGATGAAGAGAAAGCCCGTGCAAAACTCAATCATGCACAGGCGCTGCTGGAAAAAAATGATACGGCTGCGGCGCTTCTTCACTTAGACAGCATTCCGCGGCTCTATCCAAAGGCGGTCTATTCACTCAATGCCGCAAAAAATCTGGTGGGTGAAGTGCAGTTTGAGCTGCTGCATCGTACGGAATCAGAACTGGATTCCCTGAAAATTAAAATCACTGAGTTGGAAAAACCGTTCACAAAAGAGAAGACCGAATTTGACCGGTATGCACAATACACTCACAACCGGCAAACTTTTCAGCGGGCGTGGGATCGCTCCTATATTCAGGTGCACTTGGATGAGCGGGGTGAAATTTACCTGAGCAGCAATTATCATGGCGAGAAATGGCTTAACCACATCGCTTTGCGGGTTTATGACCAGGGTGAAGATGCCAAAACAGAAGAAATTCCCATTGGCGACCCCAACAATCACCGCAGCGATTTTATGGAAGCCAAATGGGAAAAAGTGAGCTATCGCAACGGCAAAGATAACGGCGTAATGGAATTTATTGCCGAACATGCAGACCGCAACCTGAAAGCGGTGTTTTTAGGGAAAGAGTACTACTACATCATTCTGGAATCCTACGACAAGCAGGCAGTGAAAGATGCGTTGCTGCTTTCTGCTGCAATCAGGCAGAAAAGCAAACTGGAAGCAGAGATTGCAGGACTTCAGAAAAAGCTGAATATCAAATAATCTGCTCCACGGATTCCGGTGGAATTGCAAGTACCGATTTATTTCCATTGACCACAATAGGACGCTGCAGCAAACGCGGATTTTCCACTAAAATTTTTATCCATTCTGCGTCTGAAAGCTCCTTGTCTTTATACTTTTCGCGATAATCGGCTTCATGGGTTCTCACAAAATCAAAAGCGCTTTTACCGCTTGCGGCAATGATTTCCTGCAATTCCTGTTCAGTAAAACCATCGTCAAGATATTTCACAACGGTTATTTCGTATCCTTTTTCTTCAAGATATTTCAAACCCGCACGGCTTTTTGAACAGCGGGGATTATGATAGATTTTCATGGAGATATTCTGTTTTTGTTTTATGTAATTGTAATAATCTTCCTGTGCGCGGTAGTTAAATTCTGAAGTTTTTCTGTTGTAATTGTTTTGCAGCTGCGGGTCAAGAATCCGTGCTTTTGTGTTGTCCCGAAGCTGTATTCTGAGCATCTCTTTTAGCTCTTCTCTGATGGCATTATCATAAATGGGACAGGCAACTTCAATCCGCCGGTTCAGGTTCCGCGGCATCCAGTCGGCAGACGAAATGTACATCTTTTCATCACCGCCATTGCCGAAAAGAAAAATGCGGGAATGCTCCAAGTATTTATCCACAATACTGATTGCCTTGATGTTATCACCATATTTTTCATGGTCGGGCATCAGCCCGAAAATACCTCTGACGATGAGCTGAATTTTTACGCCTTCTTTTGCCGCCAAATAGAGTTTCTGAATCATCCCGGGGTCGATCAAACTGTTCATTTTCAATATCATCCAGCCATTTTTTCCCTCTTGCGCCAGTTCTGTTTCGCGTTCAATATGTTTCACAAAAGTATCACGCATGCTGAAAGGACTGACAACCAGGTTTTTATAATTGTAATGACGGTAATTTTGTTTAAAGAAGTCAAAAATCCGTGCCACTTCATCGGCAAGACGGGGGTCGGCGGTAAGCAGTCCGTCGTCGGCATAAACACGCGCCGTGCCTTCGTGGAAATTTCCTGTGCCTATGTATGCATAATTCTTATGTTTTTTGTCTTCAAACCGTTTAACCCAGGCGAGCTTGCTGTGCACTTTCATGCCGGGCACTCCGTTGATGACATTGGCGCCCTCCTCCTGCAACTTGTTGGACCACATGATATTTGCCTCCTCATCAAAACGTGCCTGAAGTTCAATAACCACGGTAACAACCTTCCCGTTGCGGATTGCATTAAGCAAGGTATTCATTACTTTTGAATCTTCCGCAACACGGTAAATGGTCAATCCGATTTCCTTCACCTGCGGGTCAATGGCAGCCTCGCGCAAAAAGTCGATAAAATGGTTAAAGGTCTGATATGGATAGTGAAGCATCACATCCTTTTTACGCAAAATGCTCAGAATACTGGTGTGAAGAGGTAAATCCCTATGTCTGGACGGCGGTAGTTTGGGATAATAGTGAGCTTTTTTTCCGATTGTCGGAAAATTCATAAAATCCTTATGGTTGTGGTATCTTCCGCCGGGAACGGCATTTTTCTCCTCGTCAAGTTTCATTCTTTTCAAAATGAAATCTAACAAATCCTGCGGAATTTCCCTGTCGTAGAGCAGACGCACCGGTTTTCCCGTTTTGCGCTTTTTTAAACTTGTGCTCATTTTCTCAATGAGGCTTTTTGAAATATCATCGTCAATGTCCAGCTCGGCATCACGCGTAACTTTTATGGTAAATGCCTCATATTTATCGTAATCGAAATAGAAAAAAAGGTCATCAAAGCAGTAACGTATCACATCATCCAGCATCATCACAAACGTTTTGTTCTGTACTTTGGGCAAGACCAAAAACCGGGAAACCGTTTTGCCCGGAATGCGGATGAGTGAGTAGGCAAAATCGGCAGGATCCGATTTTTTCATCAGCTTCACGGCAAGATAAACTGAACGGTCACGCAGGTAGGGAAATTTATTTTTTTTGCTGAGCATGATGGGGACTAAATTGGGAAGCACTTTTTCGTAAAAATATTTCTTCACGAAAGCTCCCTGCTTTTGGCTCAGCTCATTTTCGTTAATCACAAAGATGTTGTTCTGCTTCAGCTCTTCGATGATGTTGACAAAAATTTGCTGAACTTTATTTTGTTGCTCATAAACGATGTTTTGTATTTTTTCGTGAAGCTCAACGGGCGAAAAATCGCCCAACAGGTTTTCTTCGTCTTCGCCTAAATCAACCATCCGCCGGACGGTTGCCACTCTGACCCGAAAAAACTCATCAAGATTATTGGAGAAAATACCGATAAACCGAATCCGTTCAAACAGGGGCGTGTTGGGGTCTTCTGCTTCCTGCAAAACCCTTTCGTTGAAGGAAAGCCAGCTTATTTCTCTGTTTATAAAGTCTTTATTTGAAAACATACCGGCAAATTTTTCAGATTTATTTTTATTGAATGCTGCTGTTCAGAATTCTTCATAAAAATAGAAAAAGAAAAGCAATTGTCGATAGTTATGAAATTACTGCCCGCCGAATTCCATGAGATATGCCTTGATTAGTCCGTCGAGATCGCCATCCAGAACAGCGCTCACATTTCCGGTTTCGAAGTTTGTCCGCAAATCTTTCACCATCCGGTATGGCTGCAAAACATAGGAACGAATCTGAGAGCCCCACTCGATTTTCTTTTTCTGCGATTCAATTTCCGCTTCCTTTTCCCGTTTTTTGCGAAGCTCAATTTCATATAGCTGTGATTTCAGCAAACGCAGTGCATTTTCCTTGTTCCCGCTTTGTGAGCGTCCTTCCGTGTTTTCAATGATTATGCCTGAAGGAGCGTGGCGCAGTCTTACTCCGGTTTCCACTTTATTCACATGCTGTCCGCCAGCACCGCTGCTTCGGAAGGTCTCCCAGGTGATATCTGCCGGATTAATTTCAATTTCAATGCTGTCATCAACAAGGGGAGCCACATATACCGAAGTGAACGAGGTCATTCTCTTGTTTTGGGCGTTGAAGGGAGAGAGCCGTACCAGCCGGTGAACGCCGTTTTCGCTTTTCAGGTAACCATAAGCAAAGTCGCCCTCAACTTCCAGCGTGCAGTTTTTGATTCCTGCCTCATCACCGGACTGCATGTCGGCGATTTTAATTTTATAGCCTTTATCCTCGCACCAGCGCGTGTACATCCTGAAAAGCATTTCAGCCCAATCGTTACTTTCGGTTCCGCCGGCGCCGGCATTGATTTTTAAAACAGCGCCAAGGTGGTCCTCTTCGTTGCGAAGCATATTTTTTGTCTCTAAACTTTCTACCCGGCTAAGTGCGTCTGCATAAGCCTTTTGAATCTCATCTTCGGAAACTTCTTCCTCTTCAAAAAACTCATAAAGTACGGTAAAATCCTCAACTGCCCGATTGATTTTCTCAAATCCTGATGTCCAGTCCTTAATGGATTTTATGGTTTTCATCTGTTTTTCTGCTTCCTGAGGGTTGAGCCAAAAGTCAGGGTCCTGAGTTTTCAGCTCCTCTTCTTTCAGTTGCAGTAATTTTGCATCATAGTCAAAGATGCCTCCTCAGCGCATCCCTGCGCTCCAGAAGGTCTTTTATCTGGTCTTTTAAAATCATCACTAAATCTTTTTTGTTTCACAAAAATAATAAATCTAAAGGGAAGCGAAGGAAGCAGTTTGAAAAATTACTGTGAAACTATATCATTCAGATAACGATGAATCAATTCCGGTTCAAATCCGCGGTTTTGTGCAAAACGGATAATCTGTCCCATTTTCTCATATTTTCCTCTGTTTTTTACTGTCTGCGCTTTTCCCTTCATCGTTTTCTTTAAAACTTCGATATACTTCTCATTATCAATCAGATTTAGCCCATGCTGAATCAGCGTATCCGGCAGGTTCTTCATCTTTAAATGGTATCGTATTTTTACTTTTCCCCACTTGTTGAATTTGAATTTATCGGATACAAATGCATTGACATACCGCTCCTCGTCAATGAATTTTTCCTCTTTCAGCTTTTTGATAATTTCATCCGCCTGTTCATCGGTTAAGCCGGAAGTTGCCATCTTTTTGTAAATATCATGCGGGCATTGCTCTGCGCGACTGCAAATTGACGTCATTTTCCAATAAATTTCTTCTGTTGTTTTTTTGTCGTTTTTCATAGATGATTTTCAAAAATTTATTAGTCCATAAAATCTGTCAGTACAACCCCTTTTTTATAACGAAAAACTTCCCCTTTTGCATTAAATACCTCCACGAGAACAACATAGACTCCAAGTGGCTGCCTGCTGCCGGTCTGGTCTTCCCCGTTCCATCTGAATTCTCCGGCGCTCCCGAGCATTTTGTTTTTGGCAAGATGCAGCACAAACCTGCCCGCGGCATCAAAAATGGAGATGTTGGCAACAAAGCCCGGTTCAGGCATTTGATAGCGAATGAAAAACTCATCATTGTAGCCGTCGTGATTGGGTGAGAACGATTCCGGTTCAAAAACAACTTCCGGTCTGTTCCCCGGATTTGCCCCCGCCTGGGAATTTTCGTAACCCGGAGTACCATACCCGGCATCTTCGGCTGCCGAATGCCAGTTTCCCGATACGTTGGCAGGAACAGAAAAGGATACCCGCTCAAGGGAAATTCCTTTCCGCCCGGATAAAAATGGGGTGTGCATTTTTTCGGTGTAGTGCAATTCATCCAATATTTCAAGACTTTCATTCAGCAGTACCACATAATCATCCGTATTGTTGTAGGGTGTCATTTTTGCAACCTGCTGAAAACAATCGCTGCAGGGAATGTGATAATAAGGGAAAACTGCATTGGTATCTTTAGTGATTGCCACATAACTTTGGGGCTGAATCAGATATTTTTTCCCTGCCAGACTGTTAATCTGGGTCAATTCAAGATTTTTATTGCGGGTAGCCAAAAACAGCTTCCCAAGCGGAATTTCTCTGTTGGAGTTATTGAAAATCTCCACATAATCTTCTCCTCCCGGAAAAGGGTTGAAAAGAATTTCGCTCAAAAGCAGTTCACCGGGGAGTGCCGGAGAAAAGTATTTTTCCTCCTCAGAAACAACCACATCATCTAAAATAACCTTGTCTGAAGCATAATGATTGGAAATGTAACAGATTATCTGAAGCGATTTCCCGGACAGACCTTTGGAAACAGCCTGTGCCGAACCCCAGTTACCTCTGTTATCGCTGTTTTCGTCAAACTGAATTTCTTCGCCACCATCAATGCTGTAAAAAGCTTTCAGATATTTGGTTGCCTCATTTGCTCCGCTGCCGGTTTCGGATGCAGTCAGCTCAATATCAACCTTTTCATAAGCAGATATATTGATTGGCGCTGAAATCCAGACCACTTCGCCGTCAATATCGCAAACCTCAAACCTGCCGCCCGAAGTGGGAACCGTTTTGGCATAATCGCCCGGGTTTTCCAGATTCAGCTCCGATTCGTTATAAAGCAATGACCAGGAAGTGATGCCTGAAAAATCGGAGATTATTTTTCCATCATCACTTCCCCAGATGCCTTTTTCGGGAATCCAAAAGCTCTCCCGCCAGATTTCCTGTGCATGAACTGCCTGAAATATAAAGAGTAAGGCATTTGTTAAAAATATCGCATTAAACCGGGTCATTTTATATCAATTCATTGCAAAATAGTAATTTTACAAAGTTTTTAAAGCTAAAAAAAAGAATTTAATTTTAATTTAAAAGTTTAAGTGATGAAAGTTGCCATTGTTGGAGCGAGCGGAGCTGTTGGTCAGGAGTTTCTCCGGGTGCTTGAAGAGCGAAATTTTCCGTTGGATGAGTTGGTATTGTTTGGGTCTGCCAGAAGTGCAGGAAAAGAGTATGAATTCAGGGGGAAAAAGATTAAGGTGAAGGAGCTGAAACATGGCGATGATTTTAAGGGGATTGATATAGCTCTGGCTTCAGCCGGCGCAGGCGTGTCAAAGGAATTTGCAGCTACCATAACAAAGCACGGAGCCATTATGATTGACAATTCAAGCGCTTTTCGCTATGATGACGATGTTCCGTTGGTTGTGCCTGAGGTTAATCCGGAAGATGCTAAAAACAGACCGAGAAATATTATAGCCAATCCCAACTGTTCCACTATTCAGATGGTGGTTTCTCTGAAGCCGATCAACGATTTATCCAAAATAAAAAGGATACGTGTTGCCACATATCAGGCAGCCAGCGGCGCCGGCGCCGAGGGAATTGCCGAACTGGAGCAGCAGGTGCAGGAGATTGCAGCAGGCAAAGAGGCTACAATCAATACTTTCCCCTACCAGTTAGCCATGAATATAATCCCGCACATTGACGTTTTTTTGGAGAATGACTACACCAAAGAGGAGATGAAAATGAACTGGGAAACCAAAAAGATCATGCACACCGATGCCGAAGTGAGCGCTACATGCGTGCGGATTCCGGTTGCAAGGGCACACTCTGAGGCAATTTGGGTTGAAACAGAGGAACCTTTGAGCGTAGAACAGGTGAAAAACGCATTTGTAAATGCAGAAGGATTGATTGTGCTCGACAATCCCGCAGAAAAGCAGTATCCGATGCCGCTATTCGTTTCCGGCGAGGATAATGTGTATGTCGGCAGAATCCGTAAAGACATCACCGATCCGAATACGATTACATTCTGGTGTGTTGGCGATCAGATTAAAAAAGGTGCAGCCCTGAATACGGTACAGATTGCCGAATGGCTCATTAAGGAAGGCGAAGTGTAAAATTTGTTTTTATATTTTACAGGGAGTAAAAATCGTCAGTTTTACTCTTCCTCCCAGGTGATATCATAAAGAAAATCGTTAAACGGAAATCGCTGGGCATGAATCACTTTCACCTTGTCATAAAGGATTCTTTTTAATTCGTCGATATTTTGTTTTTCCCGGGCAGAAATAAAAACAGCCGGATTGTTGCTTTTTCCCATCCAGGAACTTTTCCACTCTTCAAGGGTGAAATTATCTCTGGTTTTTGGGGTCAGGTCATATTCATCCTTTTCAATAAACTGAAAGGCATCGATTTTATTAAATACGTAGAGAATTGGTTTATCGCCCGATTCAATTTCACTTAAAGTGCTGTTCACGGTCTCAATCTGCTCTTCAAAACCGGGATGGGAAATATCGACAATATGCAGCAGAATATCAGCTTCGCGCACTTCATCCAAGGTGGACTTAAAGGATTCCACCAAATCGTGAGGCAGCTTTCGTATGAAGCCGACCGTATCAGCCATCAGGAACGGAAGATTTTCCACAACTACTTTTCTCACAGTGGTATCGAGCGTTGCAAAAAGTTTGTCTTCTGCAAAAACATCTGATTTTGAAAGCAGATTCATCAGTGTGGATTTGCCTACGTTAGTGTATCCGACTAAAGCAACACGCACCAGCTTGCCACGATTTTTGCGTTGCGTTGTTTTCTGTTTATCAATTTTTTTGAGTTGATTTTTCAGTCTGGCAATTTTATCTAAAATAATTCTCCTGTCGGTTTCGATCTGGGTTTCACCCGGTCCGCGCATTCCAATTCCCCCTCGCTGCCGCTCAAGGTGCGTCCACATTCTGGTTAACCGGGGCAACAGATACTGGTATTGAGCAAGTTCAACCTGTGTTTTTGCATGCGCGGTTTTTGCACGGCGCGCAAAAATATCAAGAATCAGATTGGTGCGGTCAAGCACTTTGCACTCCAGTCGCCGTTCAATGTTTCTCAGCTGAGTAGGCGTCAGCTCATCATCAAAAATTACGGTATCGGCTTCGGTCATTTTCATGTAGTTGCCGATCTCTTCTAATTTTCCGGGTCCTACAAAAGTAGAAACGTTGGGTACATCAAGTTTTTGCGTGAATTTTTTTAAAATAACCGCACCGGCTGTATCAGCCAAGAACTCAAGCTCATCAAGGTATTCGGCAGTTTGCCGCTCACTCTGATTACTGTATGTCAAACCAACAAGAACAGCTTTTTCTGTTTCAGGAACCGTTTCAATCATTCAAAAACTATTAACTTTTAAATTAGGGGTTTCAGTTTTAACCACAAAAAACTCCTGATCCCCGCCGGGAATCAGGAGTACAAATATTTATTTCAATTTTCTTATTGCAATACAAAATTAATCGGCACGGTGTAGGAAACGCGAACAGCTTTCCCGCGCTGCATGCCGGGTTTCCATTTTGGCAAAGTATTCACAACCCGCAGAGCCTCTTTATCTAAGGAGGGGTCAACACCACGGGCAATCTTTGCATCTGCAATTGAACCGTCGGTGTTTACAACAAAAGTAACATATACCCTGCCCTGAATTCCGTTCTCCTGTGCAATTACCGGATATTTAATAGCGCTGGCAATGAACTGTCTCAAAGCTGCTTCTCCACCGGGAAACTCAGGCATATCTTCCACAATAAAAAACACCTGAGTTTCTTCTTCCTCCTCTTCCTCTTTTGCAACTGTTGAAATAACCGGAGCCACATCAATAATCATATCTTTGGTTGCCTCTGTATCAATGAACAAATCGTCTTTAATATCAACATCGTCATCAACAATATTCAACACCTCAACTACCTGCGGTGGTGGTGGCGGTGGTGGTGGCGGCTGCTCCTGCTCGCGGGTGATGGGAATAATTTCATCTTCCACATCCATTACCTGAACCTGCCCTAAGGAATCTGCCTTTTTTGAATGACTCTTATATTCAAAAGCAGCAAAAATGGCACCTAAGGCAATGATCAGACCTAAAGTCAACAAAATGTTTCTTTTGTTCTCAAGGTCTGCTTTTGGTGTTTTTTTAATTTCCATTGTTACTCTATTTTTTATTTTCTACAATAAAATATGCCTTTATTTTGGGAGGCTAAAGATAGGAAATAATTGACATTTGCAAGTTAATTATTTCAAATTTCACATCAGACTCCAAATATTTCCGTAAAAAGTGTACAAAAGAACTTTCAAAAGTTGTGAAAAACGGGACAAATGAATTGCAACAAAAACTTTACCACTATTTACTATTTTCAAAAAGAATTTTATTTATCTTTGCGCCGCATTTGGGGCATTAGCTCAGTTGGCCAGAGCGCTTGACTGGCAGTCAAGAGGTCATCGGTTCGATTCCGATATGCTCCACTCCTGATAAAAAAGACTTGCATTTTGATGCAGGTCTTTTTTATTTATCTACCCCGACACAATTTCTGCACAAGCTCATTTTTAGGAATATTTTTGCCTTTTAATTGCTTAACAGAAGACAAATATTCTTAAACACAATAACCTATAACTCAGCATCTATGAGTAAATTTTTGGAGAGACGTCACAAAAACACTTTGTGTCACAAAGTTATAACGATTGTGTCGTCAGTATAGAAGTTCCGGGTTCAAAATTTGATTTATACTAATCATTCCTTTAATCTAAGTTAGATTGCTTGTTCTGTTTTCAAACTATATCGGCATAATAGAATCTGATCTTTTAGTCCGGCTTATTTTTCAAAAGGTATTATTTTCAGAAACTTGCTTCCTGTTTAAAAAGAACCATTAGGCTAACATTTATAAATTTCGACAGGGAAATTATCAGGTAAACAGAGCATTTCCTATCTTTGCGCCACAATTTTGAGCTGTAAAACAGCAGAAATAAATGGTTTTTTATGAATTTTGTAGAGGAACTTAAATGGCGGGGCATGTTGCATGATGTGATGCCCGGAACGGAGGAGCAGCTAAAAAAAGAGCTTACCACTGCATATCTGGGAATCGATCCCACTGCAGATTCACTGCATATCGGGCATTTAGTTGGTGTTATGGTGCTGAGGCATTTTCAGCTTGCCGGGCACAAGCCTGTTGCCTTGATTGGCGGCGCCACCGGAATGATTGGCGACCCTTCGGGAAAATCGGAAGAGCGTAACCTGTTGGACGAGCCAACACTCCGGCACAATCAGGAGTGCATTAAAAAACAGCTTGCCCATTTTCTCGATTTTGAGACGGACTCACCCAATGTGGCAGTCATGGTGAATAATTACGACTGGATGAGAGAAATTTCATTTCTCCATTTCATCCGCGATGTCGGAAAGCATATCACCGTAAATTATATGATGGCAAAAGATTC
>LSQX01149952.1_pt1 | contig 13724 bp, 23 predicted proteins | sample 654561 | NCBI WGS metagenome assembly LSQX01 (sample SAMN04489861, study PRJNA283612) | anaerobic digester metagenome | isolation source: 4 biogas reactors fed with cattle manure at either 37C or 55C with and... | place: Denmark: Kongens Lyngby | collected 2014 | reverse complement strand
TATACTATCTGTCACAATTGAAAGAGTTTTAAAGATAATTTAGGCTGTCTGTAATAAAATGAATTGATAAATGTATTAGAAAATAAATTTCAAACTCTCACAGGGGGCTTATAAATGTATAAAATAGAAAGGTTAGTAAAATAATATGTTATCATTAATTGTAGCAATGGACAAGAATGGTTTAATTGGCAAAGGAAACACATTACCATGGAATTACCCAGAGGATCTAGCATACTTTAAAAAAATAACTACAGGAAAGTCCGTATTAATGGGGTACAACACATACCTAAGTATTTGCGATAAACTTGGAGGACCTCTTCCAGACAGGACTAACTTTGTCTTAACAAATGAAAAGTCACTGCCTAATGGTGGAATAATTGTTACAAACGTACCTCAGCTAATTAACGACCATATTAATAGTGAGTTATTTGTTATAGGTGGGCGCTCAGTATATGAGCAGCTTCTGCCTTATGTTGAGCGCATGTACATAACAAGGATCAATAAAGAGTATGAAGGTGATGTGTATTTTCCAGAGTATAACAAAGCTTTATTTAATCTAGCGTCTTCTGAAACTTCAGGTGACTTAACATTTGAGGTTTATGATAGGATGACAATTTTAAACAAAATTAAAACTCCGCAGGGGGTGACGTATGTATTCAAATAAAAAGATTCTCGAGCCAGAGGGATTCCAAGAAGTTATTAAGAACAGGACAATTGCAATGCTAAAAGGAATCTCAGATCAAATAGCAAACACAAAAACATTAGACGACCTACTAGCCGAACTTCAATTCCTACAACAATTTAGTCAAGACACAAAGGCAGTAACGGAGTCATTTTTATCGAAGACTCAGCATATATTAAAATAGGAGGTGTGCATACTTTGGATGCTTATGTATTTTTAGGTACAGATGAAGACCTTGTAAACTTAGGGTTTACTCTAGCAGATGACGAAGAAGTAAGAGCGTTCTTAAACATTAATGAGCAGTACATATTTGTTTATAAAAACAATCAAGTGCTAACATTAAATAAGAACTTGCTTAAGCCGTTCATTGATAAAGAAATTATTATAGAACGCAAGCTATCTAAACCATTAATTAAAGAATAATATGCTTTTGCATATTATTTTATTTTTTTTATAAAAAGCGCTTAATTTTAACCCCGATTTGGCAACTTGTCCACTATATATAGTGTAAGGGAGATTGGAGGTTAAGTTATGTTTTTTGATAAAAGTGTTTGTCCAAAGTGCAATTGTAAAGAAACAGTTAAGACCATCAACCGTATTCATAGTAACAAAAGAGTTGTAACAACAGATACAGTTGTCACTTGTAAGAATTGCGGAGCAACTAAAGAAGCATGGTCTGGTAGTACACTTACTATTGTTAACTGGAAGTCACTAAAATAATTCATGGGAGGCAATGATTAATGACTATTAATTTAAAAACAGTTCAAAAGCAAGAAGCAATTAAAAGATTAAAAGCATTAAAAGTCATGGATGATGTATTAACAGCTTTTGTTAACGATGACATCGTTTATAAAAGTGCGTATCTTAATAGATTTTTTCCTGCAGCACTTTATCGCCTTGACACAACCGAGCAACAAATAGTGTCTGATTTTGAAAAAGAGTATGAAGCATTAGTATATCATATACAAAAAGTATCAACTGACTTCGGTGACTTATATTCATTATTTTATGTATCATCACATAGATCAGAATGGAAAGCTGATAATAATGACTTAGCAGATGGGTACGCTTTTGTTTATGTTTATAATGCAAGTTATCCAGAACTCAGCGAATTTGGTAGTATTAGTTTTAAACCAGCAATGGGCGGAGTTGCAAGAATTTCCTAAATGCTAGGAAATTCTTTTGTTTTAACCCCAAAATGAAAAGTTTTACACTATATAATATGATAATTAATTAAAGGGAGGACAAGCCTAATGCAAAATTATTATGAAATTAATATTGAAGTGTGCGACATCGAGTTTGCTTATGCGCCTAATCGGGAGTTTGAATACCCACATAAGTTTGTAATTCATGTTCCAGCTAAAATATATGAAACAGCAACTATCCCAGAGCTTGAAAAATACTTATACTCAGAAGTAATTGATGTTTTAAACTCTGATACCCAGTTTGATATAAATGATGCGCCTGAGTTTGAAGTTGCGTTTGCCGAGTTTATCTGGTCTATCACTAATGAAATTGATACACAAAAATCGTATTTTAAGATTAAGTAGGAGATAACGATGACAAAAATTGAAACTAACAATCTAATTATTAATAAACTACTTAGTGATGTTGATAGTGATGCCTAAGAAAAAAACAAAAGCCACAAAAGATTTTTTTGGTGCAATTAATATTCAGCAAGTGCCAAAACCACATCCAAAAATATACTTTGTAAGGCTAGCAGATGAAAACTCAGTTCCTGAGTATACTGTTGCTGGCTATGAGTTTACAGATGTAATTATGAAGGACTCAATAGGTAAGATTGAAGGACTTAGCCCTGAGCTTAATTTCAGGCGGGTCTTTTTGCCAGAAGAAGGGCATTACTGGGTTTCCCGAGACTTCAGTGGTCAAGAACTTCGTATTCTTGCAAATATGGCTAATGAGCCTACGTGGATCAATGCATTCCTAAATAATGAAGATATTCATAAGGCTACGGCAGTTGCAGTCTGGGGAGCTGAAAACTATAGTGCAGATAAAAGAAGAGCTGCTAAATCATTAAACTTTGGTTTAGTTTATGGTGTATCTGCTCCATCATTAGCAAAACAATTAAGTGTAACTGAAAAAGAGGCGCAGTCTTATATCGACGCTTTTTTCTCAAGTCTACCAGCAATTCAAAGAACGCTTAATAAGTTTGCAAGTTATTCACAAGAGAACAAAGAAATTGTTAATCTCTATGGTAGAAAGCGTCGTATGGCTAACTTTATTTCACCATACGGAAACATTACAAATGCAGGAAAACGGCGGAGCTATAACTTCCCAATTCAATCTTTAGGTGCCGAAATCACAAAGATTGCCTTAATTAAAATCTATCATAACATTATTAATAATGATAAATATAAAGGCAATGTATTTTTTATGAACACAATCCATGATGAGATTAATCTAAGTGTTCATAAAGATTACCTGGAAGAAGTAGTTTATGAAATGGGCAAGTGTATGTATCATAAAATATTAAGCACACCAGTTCCAATTATTTCTGGTCTTGAAATTGGTAATTCAATGGGATTACTATGGAAGTTTAAACAAGACCCAGAAACTCTAAAACTTACACCTGCATATAGCCCGCTATCAGATGAAGATAAAGCGCTTTTAACCGGCGGAACTAATTAGCTAGTTCTGCTTTTTATAGTTACAAATTTTAACCCCAAAATAAAAACTTTTACACTATATAATATGTAAAAGCTTAGGAGGACTATATGAAAAAGGAAGAAATAATTAAGCATATTGGATCATTTAAGATGACAGAACTGGTTGAATTTTTTAGAGATTTAGCACAGACAGTTTCCGCGCCTTTTACAGATGCTGTATTTTTATCTGACTGTTGCTTTTATAATAATGACGAGGAGTTTTTTCAAGAGTATTTCTCAGAGGATATCTTAGGTGCGATTAAAGCTACTGAACGATACTGGCATCGCTTTAATGACTATGTTAAATTCAAAGGAACAGACATTGTTTCGTATAGTAGTTTTAATGTCTTTCAAATACTAACTGACCCAGCCTTACTTGAAAAAACTGCAGAATGGATTGAAAAGCATTTTGATGATACTGAACTAAAGGACTACTTGGTTGACTGGGGATTTAGATAAGGAGGTGAACCTATGAACTTTGCAGAATATAAGTCTGTCATTGAAGATTTTAATGCTACTGTTACAGACTGGCTAAAAGCAAATAAACTAAAAGGTCTTCCTGAATATCATAAGTTACAAGATAAAGAAACACTTGGTGTCTGCTATCGGCATGACCAAATCTACTATGAACAACTAACAGAATACAAATCTACTTATTTTGCCTTGTCAGCCTTTCTAACAAATCAATTATTAGAAGCAGACAGAGAGACAAAACGCAATATTGAAACAATGATTGATACAATTAATATTAAAGTTAAATCACTTGATACTAAGATTGAGGCTGGTAAGAAACGTCTTGACTTTTACAAAACAATAGTATATTTGATAGGTAATGTAATTTATGGAGCAGATTAAAGATTATACATTAAAAAATAAAAAAGGCTTTGTACTTAGTAACGACCAAAATGAAATAGTTGATGCTTTAGTTAATAATGATTTCTTTTTTAACTGTGCACAAACAGGTTTTGGTAAGACACTAACAACTGTCACTGCTGCTGTTCATAAGGCTGTTGTAAGAAAAGATGATGATATTCATTTTATCTTGCTTCTTCCTGGTAGCGCAGTAAAAGCATTCTCAGATACCTTAGGAGGGATTCTTGGTATCCCTTTTAACATTTATACAGCAGAAAAGATTAAAACACAAGTTGGCGCTAGATTTCACATCTTTAACTATTCAACTATAGGTCGAGGGATTCTTAAATCTAAGAACTCTAAACAAACAAAAAAGAAAACTAAGGAAACTGAAAAAAGAAATAAGTTTTTTGAACAACTTGCAGTACTTAAAAAGGAGCATCCTAATCTTTGGTTAATCGCAGATGAAGCCCATGTTTTGCAAGACCCTGACACTATTCAATACCAATTAGTTAGTGCAATTAAGCCATGGTTTATTGGCATCTGGTTTTTAACTGCGACCCCAATTCTTAATAACTTAGAAGGCTTTTACTATATGGTAAGTCTAGTAAACCCGGCATTCTCACCAAATATTTATGCATTTAAGAATAAGTATATGATATTTAAAGAAAGTGGCTTCTACATTACTAAGTATGGCCAAAAAATATTTAAGAAAACTTTTGAGCTTGCTGGTTATAAAAATCTTGATATCTTGCAAGACCGCTTCTCTAAAATAAGTATTATTAAATCTAAAGAGTATGACATTGATTTTATCTATAGATCCACCAAAATGTCAGACCAATCATTTCAATACTATAAATATGCAGCAGACGGTATTTTTAGAAGTACGAAAGATAAAAATGGTAAAGTAAAGAAAAGCAAACAAAATCATGCTGGCGCAAGACTTCATGATCTACAAATGGTTGTATCTAATTCACATCCACAGTTTAAGATGACGCAAAGCCCAAATGTTGTCACAGATAAGGAAGTACTTCTTATTAATACAATTAGAGAAGTCTTAGAAAGAAATGAAGCAACACTAATTTACTTCTCTTATCTTGAAACCCTCGAAAGAGTAAAATATATTCTTAACGCATTAAAAAGTAAACTTGGTATTACCAACATCTTTGAGATTTCTGGTAGTGTTAGTACTACACAAAGAAAAGCAGTTGAAACAAAAATTGGACCTAGAAGTGTAACATTAATTACTTCTGCAGGCACTGAGTCAGTTAATCTACAAAGAGCAAACAATTTAATCTTTTATGAAATTCCGTTCCCGCTTAGACAGTTTATTCAAGCCTGTGGTAGAATTACAAGAATGGATTCAAGTTATGATAAGTTTCAAGTTTATATACTAGAAGCAGAAGGAACAATTGACACATATAAGAAAAATCGTATTGTTGCTAATTCAACACCAATTAAATCAGTTTTAGGTAAGAGTAACATTCTTCCAACAGTGTTACTAGAGTTTTCTTTAGAAGATATACAATTAATGAAGGATGAATTACTATGGTTAAAATAAAGTTAATAAAGCCATCTTCTTTAGAAATCTTAGGTAGATATTATGATTAAACTAAGATATTCAAAAGGTCTAAAAGATAACTACAAAAAGGCTGGACAAAAGCTAGCTAATATTAGACAGAGGTTAAGAGTTAGCCAAAAAGAGCTATCAAAGTATCTAAATGTAGATAGAACATATATTTCAAAGATTGAAAAAGGTAGGCGCCCCTTAACATTTGATATAGCACAAAAAGTTTGTAGTTTAGCATGCTGCAATCTATCTTATTTTTCTGATAGTTGTACAGATGAAATACTAACGCTTGATTTTGTAATTAGAGACCTTAAAGCTGAGGATCTAAAATTGATTGCACGACTAAATGAGGTCGCGCTTAAACTAAAAGAAATAGAAAAGATAATGGAGGAACACAATGACAGAGTTTAAAGTTAAAGACTATGGACAAAGAACAACATTTGAAACAGGCTCCCAAAAAGAAATAGTTAGTGGTCGTGGCCGCTTTGATTTATTACCACTAAAAACGCTAGCTGGGCTATTTGCTACTGATACTGAGACTTCTCGTATTCTTGAAAGCCTATACTATGCATTAGTTAATGAAAATATTGATATAAAGATTGGCCATCTTTGTGATGCTATTTCTACATTTTTAGAGTTTGAGCCTGCATACCGTGGTATGATGTACTCATGGATTCAAGACTTAGCTAAGCTATATGAAGCAGGCGCTAATAAATATGCCGCTAGAGACTGGGAAAAAGGTCGACCTATGGAAATCTTTATTAATTCAGCATTAAGACACTACTTTAAATTTAAGAATAGTGAGTATGACGAACGGCATGACTTAGCGTTTCTCTGGAATATTATAGGCCTTATTGATACACTCCGCCGCATGCCTAGTATGGCCTATACTCTTAAAGAAACTGTAGATCCACCAAGTAAACTAGCAGAAACTTTAAATAGTGTAAAAAAAATTATGGAATAACAAAAAAACTGCTTAATTTTAACCCTAAAATTAAGACTTTTCCACTATTATATATGTAAAGGAGATTATTAAGTTATGAAATGGTTTGAATATTTATTTGTTATTGATTATGTTTTAAGTATAATTTTTGTTTTAATTATACTATTTATTGCAATTAGAAATCGAAAAGCTATCAAGAGGTACATACAACTAAGGAAAAGAGAAGTTGATAGCTCCTGGGAACAAGATCGACCTTGTCGCCCTTGTTGTGATTGTGGAGATCCTGACTGTGATGGTAACCATGAGCCTCATTTAGATGCTAACGAATGGGAAGAGCAGGACTGTGATTGTGATTGTAATAAACCCGATTATGCTTGTGATGAATTCATTTGTAGTCGTGAAGAGGCTAACCGTCACTTTTATACGACATTATTAAATACTAGATATCGCTGGGGTACTAAGGTTTTTACCTATGTACTAGTAGAACGCAATGGCATATTTTATGTTGGTCCTGAAGAAGAGATTGATATAAAAGGTATTGTCCCTGAAGCTAGTCTAGTTGCATTTGATGAGTTTGATAAAGCCTACAAGTTTTTTAATGATATAGTCTATGACTCACTAGCAGATTATGTTTATGAACATTATAATAAAGATTAGATAGTATTATTAAGGGCGTGGTAGACTTGAAAGTAGAAATTAAAAATTACCAAGTTATTAAAAACGCTGAATTAGATTTTGTTCCCGGAATAAACGCTATAGTAGGCGCAACAAATAATGGAAAATCATCGATTATTAGAGCTATCCGTGGTGCCATCAATAACCAAGGTGGCTCTAGTTTTATAAATTATGATGCAAATGAAGCATCAGTAAGTATTACATTTAATGACCATGAGATTATTTGGACTAAATCTAAAAAGCAAGGCAAGTCCGCCTATATTATTGATGGAAAAAAATTAACTAAGATTGGGCAAACTCAACTTCCAGAAGTAGCAGAAATCATGAATATGCCTGAAGTGGAAGTTAATAATGACCGACACCAAATTAACTTCTGGAGACAAATGGACAGACCATTTTTAATTGACAAAACACCTTACCAACTATTTGATTTCATTTCTAAATCTAAAGAACAGGAATTAATTACTGGTCTTAAAGATATAACAGAAGGTCAACTTAAAACTACTAATAAAAACTTAGATGTCAATTTTGCAACTGTTAATAGTACAACAAATGAAATTGTTAAGTTAAAGTCAGAAGTAGAAGAACTTGAAAAGTTTAATAATTTTAATTTAGCAAAACTTGAAAAATTATTAGAGTTTGATGATAAAATTGATAAGGCATTATCACTAATTAATAATCCTGCTATTGAAACACATAAAAAGCAAGCTGTAAAACTAGCATATAAAGTAGATAACCTTAAAGAGCTAGTGTCTAGTATTAATGATAGCTTAATCATTTTAAAACAACTTGATGACAAAGTTAAAGTTATAACAGACGCAGATAAGACTATATCTAGTATTAATATTGATAAACTTAAAACTAGCTCTGAAAAAGCAGAAAACCTTCTAGCTAGTTTTGATGCATTAAATAAAGAGTATCAAAAAATTGTCACCCTTATAAATGAAACAAATACTACTACTGTTAAATGCACAGAGTTAGAGCTTAATGTTTCTACATGTAAACATACTATCTCACAAATAACAGAAGAGCTAAATCAATTCGAAGTTTGTCCACTTTGTGGAAATCATCTTAAACAAGAGGGGCACATATAATGACTTTAAAATATGGTGTAGTCATTAAGGTATTAAGGCCTAGTGAATATTTTAATAGACTAGGCAAGAATTAAATAAATCAGAAAAAGCGGAGGAATAAAATGGAACGTAAGTTTAATGTTGGTGATGTTGTTCGTATTAATAGTAATGAAGAAGACGCATACAATGGGCGAGTCGTTGTTATAGACTCAATTTTTATAGTACCCGGCTTAGTATTATATTCTATTGCTATTGATGAAGATACGTATACGCTTTACGGGGCTGAAAGTTTAGAAAAAGTGGAGGAATAAAATGGATCTAGTAAAAAAGTTTGAAACACTAAAATCTAAATTAGAGTCTACTAAGCTAGAACTTGCGAAAGCAGAAACTAACTTAGATATTGTAACTAAGCAAAGAGAGAAAGCCTTAAAAGAATTATTAGGTCTCACAGGTGCTAGCACTTTAGAAGAAGCGATTGTAAAAAGAGACAAGCTTAAAGGCATGATTGACTCATTAATTCAAGATGCTGAGGCTTTACTAAATGAATGAAATTATTACTAAAATAAAAGAGAAGCAACAACTTTATAAGTTTAAAACTGAACTTTTAAATAGTAAGCTTACTCAAGAAGTAGAACTAAAAGAAAAGATTAAAGGCCTACAATTAGAAGCTGAAAAAGCAGATAACATAATGTATGCTTGTCGCTTATTATTAGAAAAACTTATTTTTAATAGTAAGATGAACTTAGAGTCTTTCTTAACATTTGCTCTTAAACAAATATTTACAGATAGAGACTATACTATTAAGTTAAACCTAAAAGAAGAAAGTAAACGCCCCGGTCTTGAAATGCTATTAGTTGAAAACGGAATTGAACAAACACTAACGGATTCAGTTGGTGGTGGAATTTTATCAACACTTGGGCTTTTACTACAAATCTACTATATTGAAGCATACGGCCTAAGCAAAGTTATGTTTATTGACGAAGGCTTAAAAGAGGTATCTAAAATAGATACTTCAAGAGCAGACTCAAAGGATTATCTTGCGGGTATTCTTTCATTCTTAAAATGGCTTTCTACAGAGCATGGTTATATTTTTGTAATCGTCACCCATGATACAGACATTGTTGGAAAAGCAGATAAAGTTTATAAAGTTTATAATGGAAATGTAATTGAAGCATCATAATTTAACCCCAGAATACAAAGTCAATCACTATATTATATGAAAAGGAAAAAGGAAAGGTAAAGGAATGACATTAGAAAATCTTCTTGAAGCAGCATCAACACTTACACCAGTATTAGTGACATCCAAAGACTTTAACAATAAAAACTTTAATACTGAAGCTGATAGTTTATTTTACGGTTTTGCGTATGACGCATACGAAAAGTTTCAACGTATCTTAGGAGACGTTCAAGTTATCAAATTCACAGTTAAGAATAACGCGCTACTTATTCGTGTCAATATGTATGAGGAAGCACACAATGAAAGTAGCTATTGAGAGGTAATAATATGACCATTAAAGAAATCGTTGAGTTCTTCATTAAAGAAGGAAAGGAAAGACTAAGACTTGAAATACTAGTAGAACTATTAACCAAGCATAATCTTAGAGTTACAACACAACAAAACCACCAGGCTACAAACGCAGTAGTTGAATTAGGTGATAGAAGTCTCAACAAGACTATTGTTATAGGCGGGCATTATGATGTTTTTCCTAAGTCTTTAGGAATTAATGATAATACTGTTGCAGTTGCAGCTTTAATAAAGTTAGCACAAAAATTAAAAGACACAAAGTATAAAATTGACATTGTTTTCTTTGACCGTGAAGAATCAGGTTATCATGGTTCTCGCCTATATATTAGTACAGTTGGTTCACAAAATATTGAGTACGCCATTATCCTTGATATTATTGGTTATGGTGACTCACCGATTATTACTGGAGCAACCCTTACAAATACAAATAGAATTAGCACATTTAAAACTCTTATAGCAAACAATGCTTTTAAAGTTACAGAAAATAGACTTCCTAGTGATAACGGTATATTCATGCTTAATCGTATTCCTGTGGTGCTAATTGTAGCAATTCATGATGAAGATACGCTTGAGTTAGATAATGGCTTAGTATCAATATCGCCAGCTCCAGAGTTCTACTCATCATTCCATAATGGCAAAAATGACAACAAGATAGAAATTATTAATTGGGAAATTCCTGAGTTAATCATTAATAATTTAGTAAGGACGTTCAATGTTTAAAAGTAAAAGAAAGAAAAAACTAGACAATTTTGGTGTATGTTATACAATAAGTGAAGAAGGCCCTATATATGTATATAGGGTTTGTTCTACATTAGATAACGCTGTAGATGTTATTATGAATGATCAAACTTTTAAAGCTCTTCAAAAAGATAAAGTTTTTATAGCGGAAATAGTAGAAGATGGAAAACAAAGAAAGGCGGTAAAGAAAAATGAAAACTAAACCTATCATAATTATTGATGGACCAGATGGCGTTGGCAAAACAACACTTGCTAAAAACTTACAGAAAACTTTTAATATTACTAGTTTTATTCACTTAACAAAAGATGACCCTAGAACATTTGAGTTCTATAAGAATATGCTTTTTAAAAAAGATGCCGTCTTTGATAGAAGCTTCATGTCTGAGTTAATCTACTCAGCTGTTTTTGAAAGAAAGCCCGCCTTAACAGTTGATGAGTTTAAAGAGCTACATAATATTGCAAAAGCAAATGGTGCTATTATAATTATATGTGTTGCAAACACAGAGCGTGAGCGGCCAATATTCCATGATAACGAAGACCAACACATCATTGATAGCTTTGATACAATTAATAAGTACTTCTTTGACCTCGCTAAAAGATATGGTTACATAGTATATTATCAGCTTTCTAATGATCAATATAAACCTGACCAATCATTATTGCAAATTATTAGTGATAAAATTAAAGAATTAGAGCAAAAAGAGACACAGACTAAAGGTGGTGGTTCCAATTAAAAACTATATTGAACTAGGAGCAAAGATTCTCCAGTATGGCATTAAAGAAAACAGTAGAGTAGGCCCAACGCTTGCTCTACATAACCAAATGCTTAGTTTTGATTTAACTACAGGTTTTCCATTGATGACTACTAAGCATGTTGGACCAAAAAGTATTATTGCAGAAACACTTTGGTATTTAAAAGGTACCACTAGTATTGAATATCTTGAAGAGAACAAAGTCTTTGTTTGGTCTAAGTTTGCTGATAAAAACAAAGACATTGGAAAAACATACTCATACCAGTTTAGAAACTTTTATGGCGTAGACCAAGTAAAGGACACTATCTGCCGTTTAACGAAAGATGATGATAAACAATACACAGACCGCAGAGCAATCATAAACTTATATAATGTAGGCGAACTAAATGAGATGTCAATACCACCTTGTATTGGTTTACTTCAGTTCAATGTCTACTGGGATCAAGACGGTCAAAAATATCTTGATGCAACAATCTATCAGCGAAGCGCTGATTTCTGCTTAGGAGTCCCTTATGACATTGCTGAGATGGCTCTGCTTACTAGTATTATTGCTGGTTATACAGATGCTATACCTAAAAATTTAACTTTCTTTTACTCAAATATTCATATCTATGAGTGTCATATTGAAACTTTAAAAGAACAACTTAAAAACAAACCTTTAGAATTACCGAAGTTAGAAATAGATATATCAAGACTTAAATCACTAGAACCAGAAGATCTAACATCAGATCTATTTACAATTATTGGTGTACAAAAAGACCGAAAAAAGTATTATTTCGAATTATTATAACCCTAAAACAAAAAGTTATACACTATTTATATATGAGTATATAAAATAAATCAGCAAAGGAGATTAAAATGGCAGCAAAAAAATCAGCATCATCAAGTGCTTTGACTAAACTGGCTGGAGATTACATGCTAGTTAAACCCGAAATACAAGAGGACGGATCTGTAAAGACTCCAAGATGGGAAACGGGAATTAAAGCGTTAGATGTTTTAACAGGTGGAGGTTTTCCTAAATCTAAAATTGTCGCTTTTGGTAGTGAGGAAGGCGTTGGTAAAACAACTATACTTCTTCATGCCGCAGTTAATATTATTGAAAAGTACAATAAGAAAGTAGTTTATTTAGATGTAGAAGGCGGCGTCACTTATGACATGATGGAAGGAATTGGTGTCCTACCTTATCTATATTCTGAAGACAACCCAGATGGTCTATTCTTCTATATGGATGTTGAGTCTATCCAAGAAGTTAATACAATCATTAAAGCAGCCACAAGTGATAATGATGTTGCTTTAATTGTTCTTGACTCAGATACTAATGTTATTGACGAAACAGTTTTAGAGTCGGATGACTTAGGCGCATCTAAGAATCCTGTTGGTGAATCAGCTAGAATGTGGAGTGCTAACTTTAAAAAGATTAATGCACTTATTAAAAGAAGTGAGGCATGCCTTGTTGTTATTCACCAAGCTAGAAATGACTTGTCGGGCTTCCATGTTGTAATGAAACCTAGCGGAGGCAAAGCCGCAAAACACGTTGCCTCAATTGAAATCTGGGGTGTTAGAAAAGAGTTTGTTGGTGAAGGCGATGTTACAAAAGATAAACAAGGACAGAAAATTAAGAGGTCTGAAGCCATTGGTGCAAAAGTTCAATTAACAACTCTTAAGAACCGCTTAGGTTATCCATATAGAACAGTAGATGCTTTTGTTTACTTTGGCAAAGGTGTCTCTAATAAGTGGGCCTACCGTGAATGGCTTGAAACACATGAAATTACAGATCCAATAACTGGTGAAGTTCGTCCTATTCTTAAATCAGGAGCTTGGCCAAATCTAAGACTTCCAAGTGGTGAATACAAAGACCGTGGTAATGACGGCACTTGGAAATTAATAGAAGAACATTGGGATGAAATTGTAGAATATGTTAATAGTAACGGTGGCTTTATAGCAAGCATTAACTCAGCAATTGCAGATGAAGTCGCAGACTAAAATTATAAGTATAAAGCCCTAACTTGGCACGGCTAAGAAGAGTTATGGCTTAATTGTTAACTTAGTTAACTCGACTATCATGTTGATAAACCACAGGCACGTGACGGTACACGATTGGTAATAAGTGTGTTACGACGAATAAGCCCTGTGGCATAAGTTGATAGTTTAAATATGTTAGCCCGCTCAGGCGCACCGAATAATAATTACCATAATACATATAAGGATAGTAGTAGTAATAATAATATCTATATCTGTCTCTTATACA
>LSQX01032393.1_pt1 | contig 13724 bp, 7 predicted proteins | sample 654561 | NCBI WGS metagenome assembly LSQX01 (sample SAMN04489861, study PRJNA283612) | anaerobic digester metagenome | isolation source: 4 biogas reactors fed with cattle manure at either 37C or 55C with and... | place: Denmark: Kongens Lyngby | collected 2014 | reverse complement strand
CAGAACCTTTTGTTATGTCCCATGCTTTTGCCAAATTTATAATTTCTTCAATATTTCCGTTGCCACTATAGGATAATTGCCCTTCCAAAGTATCAAAAGCTTCAAGGATGTAATCTTCCTGTACATATTCAACATCCTCAGACTTTTTTAATTCCTCAACGACAGTTTCAATATTTTCTTCGTTATCCAGTTCATATACTTCTATCTTTTTTGAATTAATTCCATGCTTTCTCTCAAGCTTTTTAAAACCACGCCTGTCCTTGGAAAAACTGCCTGTGTGGTTTATTCTACCTGTATCCGTCATTTTAATAAGGGATGCGTGAAATATTACTTCCACTTTTTCGCGTCGCTATTTGGCTTCAAATAAGCGTTAAGCGAAAATAGTAGTGGAAGTTATATTTTCACCTTCCCAAAGGATACGTTTCTTTTGATTCATTTCATTTTCTGAGTTGGTATTAGCAAACGACGCTACAAAACAAACCATGCTTACAGCAATAATTACGAAAAAACAAACCAAACCTTTTAATACTCTTCTATTTGTCATTTTTCTCCCCCATAAAAATAATACTTGCTACAATTTCTTCTATTTTTGAGCACTAAAATTTTACCATTATTCTTACCTATAGTCAATATTTTTAAAATTATTTATATATTATCTTTGACACGGTGACATACACCTTTATATTTACTAAAAAAGGAAGGCTTATGAAGCCCTCCTCACCTTTAACCTCTATAAAAATATACTGCAATTAAATACCATCATGATAAATATTCACCGGACGAACCAGATGTGCTGTCGTATTCTTCTTCACTTTCACTTGTTTTATCTTTGTAAACTATAAAGTAAAACGCTATGTATATAAACTCACTCAAAGCCGGCAATACACTTGCTATCAACGCTCCAAATATCGGTATCATGGTGAAAGCTCCCATAAAGGCACTTCCGATCATTGTAGCAACCCATATCAAGAGACTGATACCAATTGTAGGCCAAAAATACGATTTTGCTACACTAAAGGATCTTTTAAGCCCTTCAATAACACCAACCTTATCCATTACCATTGCCGGGAACCAGTAAAAGAGAAATACTCGCAGAACTAGAATTCCAATTAATAGAGCAATATAAAACAGTACTATAAGAACTGCACCGAATGAACCCATAAAACCAAATACAACCGTAATCAAAACAGATGCTATCACTAAAATAATATAAATCAGAGCATTACCCAATGCAAACAGAATAAATCTGCCAATATTGTTTTTAAATTCTGACAAAAAATCAGTTAAATCTGCATGACCAGTTGTTAAAGCCTTGTTAATAACTCCATAGGTAGCAGGGTAAACCAACAAACCTAAAACAACAAATGCAGCAAAAGCAACCATTATAGCTGGTATCAAAGGTGTTGCCACCGCCGTGTAGAGATTCATTAATTCTTCATAAGGCATAGCAGTATTATTCCCAAATTGTTCAACGATATCGGTCATACCCTCACTAAACTCTAACATTGCAGGGTTTAAGAGAATCTGATAAACAGCATAAACAATATATAAGGGTATTGCCAAAAGAAAAAACTTTCCAAAAAATTTGAATGTATTTTCTAAATACTTCATATAAACCTCCCCTTTATTCTTCTATGTCATAGTAAAAATTCTTATTCTATTATAAATTAGAACTGCCAAAATGTCTATCGAAATTTGCCGTAAAGGGCTTATTTTCCCATAACAACTTCCACCCTATGCTCCAATCCGTCATTTACAAGGGAAATAAATCCTGTTTCATGTTTTACACCATCGAGTATAATTTCCTTCACACCTTTATTCACTTCGTCAGGGTTTTTGACCTCTATTGCATACACAGCATTCCCATGTCTGTATTTAATGTCGTATCCACTCCATCTTCTAGGTATGCATGGATCAATAAACAATTTATCTCCCCTCTTTTTAAATCCTAGAATGTATTCAAACCCCACTCTGTAAATCCAGCCAGCTGCCCCGGTGTACCAAGTCCATCCTCCCCTACCCGTATGAGGATGAACAGAGTATACATCAGCCGCCATTACATAAGGCTCAGCCTTATATGTGGAGTATTCTATATGTGTTCTTGAATGGTTTACAGGATTTAAAAGCTCAAAGAGCTCAAAAGCCTTATCCCCGTCCCCCATTTTTGCATATGCCATAACAACCCAAGCAGCCGCATGAGTATACTGACCTCCGTTTTCCCGTACACCAGGAACATAGCTCTTAATATAGCCCGGTTCAAGGTCACTTTCATCAAAAGGAGGTGTCAGAAGCTTAATAAGCCCTTCATCCCTTTTCACCAAATAGTTCTCAAGTGCGTTCATTGCTTCAACAATTCTGTCCTTATTTCCTCCTTCAGAGATAACTGCCCAAGATTGGGATAACGAATCAATTTTACACTCACTGTTTTGAAAAGACCCCAACGGCTGTCCATTATCAAAATAAGCTCTTCTGTACCAGCTTCCGTCCCATGCATTTTCCTCAATTGAATTTATAATATTTTGCGCAGTATCAAGATATCTTTTTGCCCTTTCTCCTTCTGACATACTTTCACAAATGGGTGCAAAATCATTAAGAATGGAGTACAGAAACCATCCGAGCCATACGCTTTCACCTTTGCCCTTATTACCTACCGTATTCATCCCATCATTCCAGTCACCTGAACCCATAAGCGGCAGTCCATGTTCTCCGAACTTCAAAGACCTTTCAATTGCCCGTATACAATGGTCATATAATGTTGCGAAAGTTTCTGAAACCCTGGGAATCCTGTAAGCTTCATCTTCAAATTCTCTTAAAGGCTCATCCTCAAGGAATGGTGTTTTTTCCGACAATATCTCATAATCCCCTGTAATTGATATATATGCAGCTGTTACATAGGGCATCCATAAAAGATCGTCGGAAAACCTTGTCCTTGTACCTTTATTTTTTGGTTCATGCCACCAGTGCTGAACATCCCCTTCGAGGAACTGATGCCTGGAATGCAGTAATATCTGATTCCTTGTCAATTCAGGCCAGATATGGGCAACCGATAGACAGTCCTGCAACTGGTCTCTAAATCCAAATGCCCCGCCAGACTGATAGAATGCAGATCTGGTCCAGAGTCTGCATGATACAACCTGATATACCAGCCAACCGTTTAGCATCAAGTCCATTGAAGCCTCAGGGGTATAGAACTGCAGAGCACAAAGCTTTTCTTTCCAGAACTCTTTTACTTCCTTTAAGGCTTTGACAGCTTCTACAGGTTTTCTGTACCTTAATGCCATCTCTTCAACAGCCTTTTCATCTTTTCCTGCCCCGGTAAGGAATACCAATTCCGTCTCTTCACCAGGTCTTAGAACTACATTTACATTCATTGCAACACAAGGGTCCAATCCGACGCCTAACTTATCCGACAGCTTAACTCTCTTTAACCCTTCCGGATTTTCTATACCTCCCATGCCGAAAAACTCTTTCCTGTCCCCTGTTACAGACCTTTCTTCTATAGAGCAATCGACAATAACAACACTTTCAGGAAATTCCTCATTAAAGTTATTCTTAATTAAAACAGCGCCTGACTCATTACTTTTGGTAATTATATGAGGAGCTGTGCTCTGGTCGCTTACCCCCAGAACAGGTCTTATATAATATGTCAGACTTAATTCCCGTGTCTTGTCTGACTCATTGGTGAGCTTGACAACACTTATTTTTACCGAATCCTTGACAGGTACAAACTGTGTCATCACCTGATGTATTCCGTGACTCGAATGCTCAAATACCGTATAACCAAATCCATGCCTTATTGTATATGGCTCTTCTCCTCTTATAGGAAGCGGAGTAATTGTCCATAATTCTCCCGTATGATTATCCCCAATGTACAATATTTCTCCCGAAAGATCACTTACAGGGTCATTGGTCCAAGGGGTCAATTTATTCTCACGGCTGTTTTCATACCAGATATAACCTGACCCTGCTTCGGTAACCAAAAACCCGAATTCTCTGTTAGAAATAACATTTGACCATGGAAGAGGAGTGTTGTTATTATTCTCAAGATGAATTACATACTCCTTTCCATCTTTTAAAAAACCACCCAATCCATTGTAATAACGGAGTTCAGGTTCTCTTTCCGACTGGCTGTTGTATTTCTCCGGAGAAGAATCAAATGACTTCATTTCAGGCATTTCTTTATCAAAAGCTTCCTTTATCTGTGTTTTCAACTCTCCAGAATTACCTTTGATAACTAATCTTGCCGCTGAACACAGAAGCATAATATCACCTTCTGGCATATTGCTTTTCCTTAAAACAAATACACCTCCCGGCTTATTCATCATGTCACGTGCATGACTGCCAGACAGTACATCAGATAAAAGACCGTTTAAAGGATTTGTATAGCTGTTTTCTTCTTCGTTCAATATAACCAGATCTACCCTTAAGTTTTTAAACTTCCAGTATTCATGGGCTTTCAAAATTTCATTTACAATATCTATTTCATCTGTTTTCTCAAGCATTACAAGAACAATTGGTATATCTCCTGAAATACCATAAGTCCAGAGTGATGATTGCCCTTTTCTGTTATTTTCCATGCACTTGCCATTTTGTACCCTTTGAGGACTCAAAAACAGTATATGGGATACAAGCTCCTGATAAAGCTCCAATTCCCAGCTTTTGAGATTGAGATATCTGGCTTCCACACGGCTTCTTGTGAGTGCAAGATTGAATTCACCCTCTACAACATCCGTGTCCTTATATTTTGTCGCAATTTCAAGAGCAACTTCCCGGCTTTCGGTAACTGCCGTGACATATGTGATTTTGACAGAGCTTCCAGGCTCTACGTTAACCATTACGCTCAAACTCATAACAGGGTCAAGCACTGCACCGGCAGTATTTGAAAGTGGTCTGTTCGGTTCTAAGACAATGGGATTTCTGACATCCCTTCCTCTTCCCACAAACTGCATTCTATCGGATTCATACTGAGTTCCCCCAACTGTCTCACCTTCTACTGTCATTGTGCTTACAGCCCATATAACCTTCTCATTGTCAGTTCTGGGTCTTCTGTTTGCAATAAGGCTGTTTAATTCAGGTAAAAACTCCGTTCTTATAAACAGATTGCTGAAAGCCGGGTGTGCAACATCAGCGCTATGAGCGGCAAGTACCAGTTCAAAGTAGCTTGTCACTTCCAAAACGCTGGGCTCACTGCCATGGTTTGTAATATTTATACGCCTGATCTCAAGGTTATCTCCTGCTGAAACCACAACCTCAGTTAAAGTGTCAATATCACCGTCTTTTCTGAAAAATTTGGCTTCCCCCGATTTAAACGTAACCCTGTATTTATCGGGTCTTTTTATGAAAGGTGCATAAGTTGATGACCAAGCTTCATTTGTTCTGATATTTCTTATATAGAAGAACATACCGTAATTATCAAGGGTGATGTCTTCCCGCCATCTTGTTACATCCAGCATTTTGCTTCTGCTGTATCCGGTTCCCCTGTCTGTAACCATAACGGAATAACTTCCATTTGAAAGCAAATGCACCTTTGGTATTATCGGATCTATATCTTCATATTCCCTTAATGAATCCACTTCATCATAAATGACCTCTTTAAAAGGAATTATTTTTTCCTTGTTTTCTTTTGTAAAAACAACATTTGTAGGTACTTTTTCCTGAAGAAGAAGCTTTGCAGCATCAACAACAGGGTCAGCATGAAATCGCCTCTGCATAATTTCATCATTTAACAGATTATTTAACGCCAATATGCTCATACCCTGATGGTGAGCCATATAACTCTTTACAATAGCACGTTTTTCACCTACGGGGAGTCTTTCAGGAGTATAATCTACTGCTTCATAGAATCCATAATGTCCTTCAACACCATCCTGAGCCATTCTCTTCAGATTTTTTATGGCTGACATTGGCTCAACCAGTATTGCAAGTACAGTAGCATAAGGCGCAACCACCATATCCTCGACAAGACCTCTCTTAAGCCCAAGCCAAGGCACCCCGAAAGCCTTGTACTGATAATCTAGGTTTATATCCAGAGAATAAAATCCCGACTCTGATGTCCCCCAAGGGACATTCCTCTGATTTCCATACTTTTTCTGGCTTCTCACCGCAAAGGAATAGGTCTCATCCATAAGCGTATTCTTATAGCTTTTCATAATCAGAAGAGGCATAAGATACTCAAACATCGTACCACTCCATGAAACCATTCCCTTATAGCGGTCTACGTAAGTAAGAGTCCTTCCAAGTTTGAACCAATGCTGAGAATCAACCTCTCCCCGGGCTATGGCTATAAAGCTTGTTTGTCTTGCCTCAGAGGCAAGAAGGTCGTAATATGAGTTTGTAAGAGTGTTGTCTTCAATACTATAACCTATTGAAAACAGTTGCCTTCTACTATCATAAAGGTGAGTAAATTCTGTATTGTCAGACAGTCTGCTTATTCTGTCAACCAGATCTGTGCATGTACCAACAAGCCTTTCGGTATGTTCGGAAGATTTTAATAGCAGGTTTTTTAATTCGAGAAGCCATTTTACTGCATCTTCCTGCCTTACCTTCTTGTCTTTCCCAATATGCTTTTGTATCTTTTCTATATCCTTTGTTGCATCCCGGCATACTTTGGGTAACTCCGACAGCGCAGTACACGCCTTCAGCTTTTTAACAACAGCTTCCCACAGCTTTTTCATTTCTTCACTTATATGAAGCTCGGTAACAACATCCGGAATATCTGCAATTAAAACAGCCCAAGGCATAAATTCCCTTATTTCACCTTTAAACATATCCAGCATATTATTAAGCTTAATACTCCATATTTTATCCTTGCTGGAGTCAATACCGTTACTTGCACAAGCTTTGTCCAAAGCTTTGCCCCAAAGAATTATATCGCCTGGGTTTGCGTCATCAAAGCTTTTTATAAAATCATCAAAAGATGATATATACATTTGGCAAGCCTTTTTGTCAAAGGCAAGGTCTGCCGTGTCATTTATTCCTTGTACAAAAACCCTGTCTACAAGTGGTTTGTTAAGATACTCCAATAGTCCTTCTTTTAATGTTATGAGATAACATACGAAATTTCCGCTGTCAACCGTGGACACATATCTTGGTATCAGAGGCTTCAATGTGCGTGTATCATACCAGTTGTAAAGATGTCCGTTCCATTTGTCCATCTTCTCTATGGTATCGGTAGTATTTGAAATCATCCTTAAGAGCTCATGGGTTCCGATATACCCCATATCCCTTGCGGTCAGTGATGCAAGCATTCCCAACCCTATATTTGTAGGTGAAGTTCTGTATGCTATACCGTTAGGCGGATTCTCTTGGAAATTATCCGGTGCAAGATAGTTGTTCTTTTTATTTGCAAATTCCTCAAAGTATCTCCATGTTTTCCTGGAAATTCTCCTTAAATACTGCTTGTTTTTATTATCTAAAGGTTCCTTTACGTGAATCTGCTCTTTGCTTACAAAATACGCAACAAAGGGAGATAGTATCCATATTGCAAATACAAACAAGGCAACCGGCACTGAATCCGGTCTAAGCCACAGAGTAAGACCCAAAACCAGAAACGCCTGTATTATTGCCCATCTCATCCTTATAATATAGCCTTTTGCGGAGTTCTTAAGAGAGCGCTCTACATCTGACGCCGTTACCCACTCGAGCATGTTCCTTTTTGTTATAAAAACTCTTGCCAATGTTATCGCTATGGCATTAACCATCAAATAAGCCTCATACGGCAAAAATACAAACTGCAGTGTGGTACGCAGTAAAGCAGCCTTCATCCCGCTTATAACCGGTATATACCTTTTAGCAGTTATACCAATTAAAGGCATTGATACAATATAATCAATACCGGCAATAATAATTGGAAAACAAATTGTCAACAATACAAAAGTCATCCAGAAAACAAAATTCCCCGGAAGAACCGACGCACCAAGAATAACGATAAGCATAAGTAATGGTGCAACAAGGCTTCTTCTTAAATTGTCCAGTATCTTCCACTTGGATATCAATGATAGGGGATTAGGTATTTTATCTCCGTTTCTGTTTACTATATGCGCTCCAAGCCATGGTAGAAGCTGCCAGTCACCCCTTACCCACCGATGAAGGCGCATAGCATAGGAGTTTAACTTGGCTGGATACCCATCTATAAGCTCAAGGTCTGTCACAAGCCCGGCTCTGATATAAGACCCTTCAAGAAGGTCATGGCTTAACACTACATTCTCAGGTATAGCATCTGATAACAGTTCCTGGAAGATGCCAAGGTCATAAATCCCCTTGCCTGTAAATATGCCTTCGCCAAAAAGATCCTGGTACACATCGGAAATTGCACTTGCATAAGGATCTATACCTTCCTCTCCTGCAAATATTCTGGAGAAAAGTGACTTATTTACGCTTTCTATACCAAAACCAATTCTTGGCTGAAGCAGTCCATAGCCTTCTGTTACTATTCCCTTTTCCTTATTGACAACAGGTCTGTTCAAAGGGTGTATCATAGTACCGACAAGCTTTTTTGCGGTTCCTAACGGCAATATGGTATCTGCATCCAAAGTTATGACATATTTTATTTTCGGAAGTCCAGAAACCTCTTCAGATACAATGGAATAACTGGTATTTTTATTTCCTTGCAACATCTCATTAAATTCAATAAGAGCTCCTCTTTTTCTTTCCCATCCCATCCATCTTTTCTGCCTGTCATTATACTGTCTGTGTCTATGGAAATAAAAGAAAATGCTTTCGCCATTTCTGGCGTATTTTTCATTTAGCTCCTTAACCATTTTAAGAGCTGTCTCTGTAATGGTTTTTTCATTCCCCTCCTGATTTCGTGAAGAATCCTTAAAATCGCCAGCGATGGCAAAGTACAGATTTTCTTCCTTATTGGCAAGGTAATAGACCTCAAGATTTTCAATGAGTTCCTCGGTTCTCTTCTCATCCGTTAGCAACACAGGTATTACAACCATGGTGCTGTAGCCTTCCGGAATACTGTCCTTAAGCTCCATCTTGGGCAGGAAGGAAGGTCGGTATATATGATTCATCAACCAGTTTACAATATTAACAGCAATATCCGTAGCAGGTATACATGTTGCAAATACAGCCATAAGGGTAAATGCAATACTGCCGTGTCTAAAAGCATATTTGGTTACATAACCTATTATAAGAAGGGCAATAACACTCACAGCACCAATATAGAACGCTTCTGGGTGTGTATTTACAATACTTGTTATACTCCTTAAAGCACTTCTTTTATAACCTATTTCCTTTTCTAGCTCCACATTTCCTTTTCCAATTAAATAATAGCCTACATGTCTTTTGCGTTGCCCATACAAATCATCCTTATCTATTTCCCTGTCTGCGAGTTCGACAACCTTTGACGCAATATGCGTTTCGGATACCCCATACAAAAGTGCAAGCTCTTCAAGCCTTCTTCTGTAATAGTTTCTCGAATCAATGTCCATAAGGGGATAGGTACCATCTGGATCTTTCCTTAATATTTGTTCTGCCTTACTGAGTATTTCAAATATTTCTACCCAGTTTGCAATGGATATATATTTAAGGCTCATAATACAGTTTCCTATTGAACCCTTATCTATTGTCTGTTCACTGTGCTCCTTGTGTGTTATGCGATCTATATCTGTATCATTTGTCAAAAGCCTTTCATCAACATAATGAAGGATATGGGAAAAAGCTCTCCCCTTCTTTCTTATTTTATAAGCAAGATGCTCTATAAAGGCTGAACTGATCTGGTATTTTCTCTTCAATTCTACATCTATATCACTTATAAGCTTTAAAAGCTGCTCGGGATTATTCTCGTCATATCCCGACAGTATTTCTTCAACCCTTTTTCTCTGGGATTGTGCCACCTTTATCTTTTCACACAAGTACTTTATATTCTCGACAAGAGCAAGCTTTATCATTATTGGAAAAGCCCATAATTCTCTTCCTGAAAGAACATTATTGCTCTGATATGCATTTATGTAGTTTGTTATAATCTTTTCATCAATTCTTCCGTCAGTATGAGACACAAGTTCAAGAGCTATTGCATATATCCTTGCAAATCCCTTTAAAGGACCGGTACTTAGTGTAGGAAGTTTCAGATATTGTTCCTTGGTCAAAGCCTTTCTTACACCTTTTACCTGCTCCTCAATTATATAAAAATTATCAAGAAGCCACTCAGCTGCAGGTGTTGTGCTTATACCCATCTGAACATCATCATTCAACTCCTTGTAAACAGACAAAATGAACCTGTAGTTTTCATTCATTTCGGGTATCGGCCAATTAATAAGGTTAGACCTTCTTTGAACAGCATGACCATACGCCATGCCCCGGGCATGCTCTTCAAGCTCATCATTTGAAAGAGCCGCTCCATGCATCATAACATATCTTTTATCTCTTACTTTAAAAAGCAATAGCCAAATCCAAAAAAATGAAAATGCAATAACAGCAAGTACCAGTAATATGTTTAAATCAAAATGCATTATAGATTACCAACTCCTGTTTGTATATTTAATCATATAAATCTCATCAATAAACTACACTGACAGATTCAGAGATTTATAACATATGTTAAACACAAGAAAAATAAATTTTCATTGTGCTTCAATTTCCTTAATACAACATCACACATCACGAAAATTAATTTTTTCAATATAGAATGTTTTTCGTGATTAATCTAAATTTAAAAACACCTTGTCTTTTATTATTACATTAACATAATTGTTGATTTCTTTTTTTAATAAAAGAGCATATCTTAGTATATGCCAAATAGATTTTTTCAAAACATGCAACTCAATAAAAAGGAATACATCTTATGAATGCATTAAATTAGCCGTTCATAGAGCCGAATGACTTAAACGGCAAGAAAAACAGAAACTCAAAAGCCTTAATTTATCAATAAGTATATCACAACAGGAACATATTAACATCGGAAGATATCCGATTAAGGCAAATTATGCTACGAATTCTTTCGTTTTTTTACTCACAATAGCGATTTCTATGGAAATCGCACAATCAGACATGATGTAAATACAGCTTTCAACACCATTTTACACTAAAAAACTTATTCGAAGGTAAATATAGAGCCCAAAATAACTGTGTAGTACATTTTGCTTATTCCTTAGTGCCTTAACACCTCGTATATAAGTAAACTTGCTGCAACTGACGCATTTAATGATTCAGCCCTTCCAGGCATAGGTATTTTTACAAGCAAATCGGCAGCTTCCTTGACACTTTCACTTATACCGTTGGCTTCATTACCTATAATAAGGGCAATGTTATCTTTATATTTCAAATCATAATAGCTTGTACTGCCCTCAAGATGGGAAGCACACAATCTTATTCCATAGGATTTCATTTCAATAATAGCTTCAGTTATATCCATGTTGTAACAAATGGGAACATGAAACACAGAACCCATAGTTGACCTTAAAACCTTCGGATTATATACGTCCACACACCCCTTAGACAATATAACAGCCGTTACTCCTGCTGCATCCGCAGTTCTTATTATTGTGCCCAGATTGCCAGGATCCTGAACGGAATCTAGCATAACAAAAAAGTTCCTGCCACTTATTACATCTTTCAATAAGTAGTTTCTACTATGCATAACTGCTAAAATCCCCTGTGGATTTTCGGTATCAGATACTTCCTTGAAAAGCTTATAAGGCAGAAAATATAAAGGTACTTTATGCATTTGAACCTTTTCAAGCACTTCATTTCCACCTTGTACACTACTTAAATGATCTGATACCAAAATTTTACTAATAACAGCCTTTTCCTTTAGTGCTTCTTCTACAAACCTTATGCCCTCTATAAAAAACATACCCTTCGTATCTCTGTGCTTCTTTTCCTTTAATGATTTTACTTCTTTTATAATAGCATTCTGACTGCTGCTGATTAAATTCATCAAATCACCTCTGAAAAATTTCATACCTATCAAGGGCACTCAATTTTGCCGGATTTCCTTTCAGGAAATGGTCCTATAAAACAGGGGCTCAGTTTGAGCCCCACACATAAACTATTGAATACCGAAAATATACCTTCGGCTATTCCTATTATATTATTATTTAACATCCTTAACCTTTTCAGCTAATTTAGCAAATGCATTTGCGTCGTTAACAGCCATTTCAGCAAGCATCTTTCTATTCAAGGTAATACCGGACTTCTTGAGTCCATACATAAACTTGCTGTAGGATAAACCGTTTATTCTTGCTGCCGCATTAATTCTTGCAATCCATAATTTCCTAAAATCTCTTTTCTTTGCCCTTCTGTCTCTATATGCATAGACCAGTGACTTCATCACCGCCTGGTTAGCTATTCTAAAATTCTTGCTTTTAGCTCCAAAATAACCTTTGGCAAGCTTCAGAATTTTTTTATGTCTTGCACGTGTCCTCATCGCACCTTTTACTCTTGACATAACTTAACTCCTCCCTCTTACTTGTATGGAATCAACACTTTTATTATTGCTGCATTTGCATCAGAAGCAATTGTTGATTTTCTCAAGTTCCTTTTTCTTTTTGAACTTTTTTTAGTCAAAATATGGCTCTTATATGCTTTTGACCTTTTGACCTTACCTGTACCGGTTAATTTGAATCTCTTTTTTGAAGAGCTGTGTGTCTTAATCTTAGGCATTTAGATTTCCTCCTTATTCTATATTACAGCTTGGGATTTACTATCATAATCATGTTTCTACCCTCAAGCTTAGGTCTTCTTTCCACTGCTCCCACTTCTTCTACAGCTTGCGCAAACTTCTCGAGCACTTTCTGTCCAAGTGAGGTGTAATTCATTTCCCTGCCTCTGAACTTAACACTGACCTTAACCTTGTCACCATCCTTTAAAAACTTCAATGCATTTTTAACTTTAAAGTTAAAGTCATGTTCGTCTATCGATGCAGAAAGCCTTACTTCTTTTATGCTAATCACCTTTTGGTTCTTGCGTGCTTCCTTTTCTTTCTTGTTAAGCTCAAACATGTACTTCCCGTAGTCCATTATCCTGCATACCGGCGGAGAAGCCTGAGGAGCTATCTTAACAAGGTCCAGGTTTTTTGAATTCGCAAGTATCTGTGCATCTTTCGAACTCATTACCCCTAGCATTGAACCATCAGCATCAATCAGCCTGACTTCCTTATCTCTAATTTGCTCATTAATCATCAATTCGTTCTTGTTAATAAAAAACACCTCCGGATTTATTTTCGAGATTTATTACGCAAACAACATATAAAAAAGTGGATTAAAGAAATAATCCACTTAACCTAAATACACAAAGTCATAATTTACAAGACCTTCAGTATTAAACCTTGCTGAAACCCATTCGCAAGGTGAGAAGCGGATAACTTCTTCTTCATTTTTGCGTTTATAATGATATCAGATAAATTAACCATTGTCAATAGTTTAAAAATTTGAGTTTCCCCATTTTTTCTAGCCATACCATAGCCATCAGCTTTAAATAAGCAAAGTTGCATAGATTTACGCTTCTTTTTCAGAATATCAGCAATGCCTTGCTTGCATTTTGCAAATAGTCTGAACAATCCGTCCGCAATAGCATAAAGCACGAATTTGGGTGTGTTATATATGCGTTTTGACAATTCAATTATTTGCAGTACACTTAGCCGTTCCTCCTGCTTTTCACTGATCATTCCAATACATCCGATTGCTATAGTAAGCAACAAATCAAGGGTTCGTATTGATTTCAATGAGCGAACTCTCAAATCCTCAAAATTAAATTGCTGCTTCTTAAATCTATAAAAC
>LSQX01390540.1_pt2 | contig 13725 bp, 18 predicted proteins | sample 654561 | NCBI WGS metagenome assembly LSQX01 (sample SAMN04489861, study PRJNA283612) | anaerobic digester metagenome | isolation source: 4 biogas reactors fed with cattle manure at either 37C or 55C with and... | place: Denmark: Kongens Lyngby | collected 2014 | reverse complement strand
GTCGGCGCCGGCGATGGGCGGCACCCAGGCCCGCGCGCCGGTGGCCAACACCAGCCGGTCGTACGTCGTCGCCTCGCCGCCGGGGAGAATGAGGCGGTGCGCATCGGGCTCCAGGGCCGTCACCCGGGTGCCCAGGACGGTGCGGATGCCCCGCTCTGCATACCATTCCTCCGGGTACACCTGGATGTCGGCGGGCGTCACCTGCCCGCCGACCAGGTCGACGAGCCGGGGGCGCGAGTAATAGTGGTAGGGCTCCTCGGAGTAGATGGTGATATCCAGCGAGGGGTCCCGCTCCGCGGCGAGGCGGGCGGTGGTCACACCGGCGACGCCGTTCCCCACGATGATGACCTTCATGATTTTCCCCTTATCTAAACGCGGCATCCTGCCACGGCAGCGTGCCAGCGGACGGCGCAAGGCCCGGCGGATGAGCGTGGGGAGGAGGGGATGGGGGGTGATCCTCGGGGGCGTGGACGCCCGTCGGCCGAGGCATCCGGCTGCCGCGCCGCCAGCGGGCGCGGCAGCCGGATCGCGTGCGGGTCAGGCGGAGGGCTAGTCCTCCAGCTTTTCGAACATATCCTTGGCGGCGCCACACTCCGGGCAAACCCAGTCGTCGGGCAGATCCTCAAAGGCGGTATCCGGGTCGATCCCGCCGTCGGGGTCGCCGAGCTCGGGGTCATAGATGTACCCGCAGACGAGACACTCCCACTTGGCCATGCAGCCTCTCCTTGTGATGGGGCCGGATCCCCCGGATCGCTCAGCGCGCCTAGTTCTCGCGCAGCACCAGGTCCTCGTACAGCGACTCGACGCGGTTCTTGTGCGTCATCTCCTCGTTGGCCAAAAAGGTAAAGAGCTTGACGGCGTCTTCACCCTCGACGACCTGGGCCAGGCCGGCGTACAGGTCATGACTTGCCTTTTCCCGCTTGCCGGCGACGATGAGCACGTCCTGAAAGTCCGAGTCCTCATCCAGTGGTTCCTCGACGAGGTAGTCGGTGAGCTTGAGGTCGGCAACCCGCTGCTCCTGTTTCCGAGAGATCGTCCGCATGCCCCGGCCCTCGAGGAGGCCCTCCAGGCGCCGGCGGTGCCCCACTTCCTGCGCGGCGAGATCCTCGAGGATCCCCTTGACGTGGGCGCCCTCCACCATCTGCGCGGCGTCGGTGTACATCTGGTGCGCAGCGACCTCCCGATCGATGGCGGTCTTGATGATGGTGATCAGCGCATTGTCCATCTCTGGCATCGTATTCCCCTTCACAACTGGCAGACAATCGTGTGTTGGTCGGCGTCGGGGCCGCTGGGCTGATGTTAGGCATGGGCAAAGTGCAGCAGAGGCGCGGCGTCAGACGGCGGGGAGTATACCTTGGGGATCGGCTCCCTGTCAAGCTCCGAAGGGCCTCCTTCGCAGCGCCGTGCCAGCCCCGCCGGCGGAAACGTGCTATAATGCCCCCGGGCCCGTTCCGAACCATCGGAGACAACCGTATCCACCATGAAAGATGGCACCCGCGTCATATTCTGGCTCGACACGGCCCTCGTCCTCGTGGTGGCCATCCTGGTGCTCATGCGCCAATGGGACTATGTAGTGGCGCTCCTCATCGGCCTGCTGGTGATGAACTATTTCGGGCCCTGGCGCCGCCGTCGTTAATCCGGCCCCGGCCGGCCCCCACCCCCACGAGGCCATACCGCCATGATCCACGCGCCCCAGGTCCGCACCCTCCGCCGTACTGCCGTGATCGGGGCGCGCTGGCTCCCGCTCATCGCGTGGATGACCCTCATCTTCTGGCTCTCGGCCCAGCCCGTCGTACCACACCCGGGGCGGGCGATAGGCCTCGGCGACCACCTGGTGGACTATGTCGCGCACGCCGTGCTGTTCGGGGTGCTGGCCCTGTGCGCCTGGTGGGCGCTGGGCGACGCGCGCCTGGCCCGGCGGCTCACCGGGCGACGGCGCCTGGCCGCCGCGCTGGGCCTGGCCATGCTCTACGCCGTCAGCGACGAGCTGCACCAGGCGCTGGTGCCCGGCCGCTGCGCCACGATCCCCGACCTCCTGGCCGATGGCGCCGGCATCGCCGCCGGTGGGCTGTTCCTGTGGCTCATCACCGGGCGACACTCGCCGTAGAACTTATGTCTAGTTTTTGTTGCCCGGGTTCCGCCTTTGGTGTATACTGGCGCTATGGATCCTAGTACGCAGATCGTCGGTGTGGAGCGCGATGAGCTCCTACAGCGGGTACGGTCGTTGCATCCCGAGGCCGTGGACCTGCTGGAGCGTGCTGTCTCGTTCGCGATCGACGCCCACGCGGGCCAGAGCCGGGCATCCGGCGAGCCCTATGTCATCCACCCCATCGAGGTGGCCACCATCCTGGCCGACCTGCGGATGGATGTGCCCACGATCTTGGCCGGCGTCCTCCACGACGTGGCCGAGGACACCGCCTACACCCTGGACGATCTGCGCGCCGAGTTCGGCGACACGGTGGCCACGCTGGTGGACGGGGTCACCAAACTGCGCCTGGCGAAAGCCAAGAGCAACGTGGACCGCGGCACCCTGGATGAGGAGCAGGCCGAGAACCTGCGCAAGATGTTCCTCGCCATGGTGGACGACATCCGCGTGGTGATCATCAAACTGGCCGACCGGCTCCACAACATGCGCACCCTCGAGTACTTGCCGCCCGACAAGCAAAGGCCCAAGGCCCGGGAGACGCTGGAGATCTTTGCCCCCATCGCCAACCGCCTGGGTATCTGGCAGCTCAAGTGGCAACTCGAGGACCTCTCGTTCCGCTATTTGGACAACGACAAGTACCACGACATCGCCCGCCTGCTCGCCGAGCGGCGGGTGGAGCGCTCCCGCTACCTGGAGCGGGTGATCTCCATCATCCGCTCGCGGGTGGCCGCCGAGGGCATCCAGGCGCGCATCACCGGGCGCCCCAAGCACATCTACAGCATCTGGTCCAAGATGCAGGAAAAGTCCCGGGACTTTGACCAGATCTATGACGTGCGGGGGGTGCGCATCATCGTGAGCAGCGTCCAGGATTGCTACCACGTCCTGGGCGTCATGCACAGCCTGTGGCGGCCCGTCCCCGGCGAGTTCGACGACTATATCGCCATGCCCAAGGACAACTTGTACCAGTCGCTGCACACGGCGGTGGTCTCGCTGGAGGGCAAGGCCCTGGAGATCCAGATCCGTACGGAGGAGATGCACCAGATCGCCGAGTACGGCATCGCCGCCCACTGGCGCTACAAGGAGGGGATGCGCCGCGACCGCTCGCTGGAGGACAAGGTCGCCTGGCTGCGGCAAGCGACCGAGTGGCGGGAGGACGTCCAGGACGCCGGGCAGTTCGTGGACGTGATGAAGCACGACGTGTTCGCCGAGCGGGTGTACGTGTTCACCCCCAAGGGCGAGATCGCCGACCTGCCCAAGGGCTCCACGCCGGTGGACTTTGCCTACCAGATCCACTCGGAGATCGGCCACCGTTGCCGGGGGGCCCGGGTGGACGGCCGCCTGGTGCCGCTGGACTACCAGCTAAAGAACGGCGAGCAGGTGGAGATCCTCACCGCCAAGCAGGGCGGCCCCAGCCGCGACTGGCTGAACCCCCACCTCCACTATGTGGCCACCCAGCGCGCCCGGCAAAAGATCCGGCAGTGGTTCCGCCGCCAACTGCGCGAGCAGAACATCGTCAGCGGCCGCGAGATCCTGGACCGCGAGATGCGACGGCTGGGCATCAGCCAGGAATCCTACAGCCGCATCGCCAGCCTGTTCAAGTTCAGCCGCGTCGATGACCTGATGGCGGCCATCGGATACGGCGACGTCTCGCCGGAGCAGATCGCGCGCAAGATCGACGACTCGTCCACCGAGGAGGAGGCGCTGCGCCTCAAGGCGATTCCCGAATCCTCGGTATCCGACATCCAGGTCGCCGGGGTGGGCGACCTGCTGACCCGCCTGGCCGAGTGCTGCAAGCCGGTGCCGGGCGACCCGATCGTGGGCTATATCACCCGCGGCAAGGGGATCACGGTGCACCGGGCAGACTGCACCAACGTCAAGAACCTGCAGGATACCGAGCGCCTCATCCAGGTGGCCTGGGGGCAGGCCCAGGAGATCTATCCGGTGGTCATCCGCATCGAGGTCTTTGATCGGAGCGGCATGCTGCGAGACATCGCCTCGGCGGTGGCGGACCTGGGCATCAACATGAGCGCCGTGAACGTTACCTCGAACAGCGACCACACCGCCACGATCGTGGCCACCATGGGCGTCAAGAGCGTGGCGAACCTCTCCCAGTTGCTGAACAAGCTGGAGGGGGTCCGCGACGTGTTGGACGTGTCGCGGCACACGTCGGGCTAGGGCTGCGCGGCGCACACAGCACGCCGTCCCGCCCTTTTGGGGGCGGGACGGCGTGGTCGTTTCCGCTACCGGGAGCGCTACTGGATGATGGCCTGGGGCACGTCCAGCAGGCGCTCGACCTCGGGGCTCGTGCGCGCCGCGCCGAACCAATCGGCGACGGCCTGGTTCTGCACCCGGGCGAGGTCATCCTCCTCCAGCGCGCGGTCGGCCTCGCGCTCCAGCACCTGGATGATCTCATAGTTGGTGCCCACCTGCACCACCTCGCTCAACGCCCCGTCCTCTAGGCCAAAGGCTACCTCGTCAAAGGCCTCGATCCGGGCGCCGCGCGGCAGCCAGCCGAGGTCGCCGCCCTCGTCCTTGGTGAGCGTATCCGTCGACACCTCGGCGGCCACGTCGGCAAACTCCTCGCCGGCCCGCAGACGCTCCAGGGCGGCCTGGGCGGCCTCTTCGGTGTCCAGCACGATGTGGCGTGCGTGAATCTGCTCGGCGGTGGTGGGTGCCTCCGCCCGCAGGCTCTCCACCAGCTTGCGCTGCCGGATATCGCCGCGGATCAGCTCGCGCATCTCGGTCTCGCTCATCCCGGGACCCTGGCGCATGGCGGCGAACCACTCGGTGGTGGCCGTCTGGAACTCTTCCAGGGTCATGGGCTCCTCGGTGGGCAGCGGGGTCGGCGTGGGCTCCGCGGGCTCATCGCCCTCGGCTTCCGGCGCCTGCGCTCCGGCCGGCGCCTCGGCCTCCGGCGTGGGGTCGGGTGCTGGCGGGTTCGGGTCGTACCCAAAGAGGGACTCGATCTCCCGCTGCACCTCATCGTCGGTGACGGTGATGCCGCGCCGCTCCGCCTCCTGGCGGATCAGCTCCGTGTCGATGAGGTCCTCGAGGGCATCGCCGGGCAGCAACTGGATCTCATAGCTCACCTGGGCGATCTGCTGGTCGATCTGGGGCACCAACGCAGCGAGGGACTCGTCGGTGGCCATCTGCATTTTCTGCGCCTCGAGCATGGCCACGGTGCGCTGCAGGGTCCAGAGGCGATAGTCCTGGTACTGGTCATAGTGCGCCCGGGAGATGGTCACGCCCGCCACACGGGCCACCGCCTGGCGCGGGCGGATGACGTACTGGTCCACCAGGGCCACCACCAAGAGGATGGCCGCGATGGCCAGGACGCCATAGGTGCCAAGGGTCGCCCACTGGGCGATGCGCTGATCTCGGGTCCGGCCGCTGACGCGTCGGGTGCTGTCGGAAACTGGGGTCCTGATGGGCACCTCTTCCTCCGTGGATGGGTATGTGGGAAACCAAAAGGGGGCATAGGCCGATAACTCCTATGCCCCCGGGGTGACCTCCGCGCCCGGCTAGACCTCGCGGACGTGCTGTGCCGCAAAGGGCATCAGGGCCAGATGCCGGGCCCGCTTGATGGCCTGCGACAGCCGGCGCTGGTGCTTGGCACAGGTGCCCGTCCGCCGGCGGGGCAGAATGCGCCCCCGCTCGTTGACGTACCGGGACAGCGTGGAGATATCCTTATAGTCGATGGTGTCGATCTGCTCGGCACAGAAGGTGCACACCTTCCGGCCCCGACGGCGTCCTCCCCCGCCCCGCGGGCGGAACCCGCCGCCACGCCGTGCGCCACCACGGCTATCGCGATCGCGCGACTCCCGCGAATCCCGGGACTCGCTCGACCTTTCCTGGCGTTCCTCCGTGCGCTCGTTCTCGGTCAAGATAGCCTCCCGCAATAATGGGTGATTCTCGGTGTTGCCCAGAGTGCCGGACGAGGACTATTCCTCGTCCATGCGGACCAGCAGATGCCGCAGGACGTCGTCTGAAAGCCTCAGATCGCGTTCGACTGCGGTGATCGCCGGTCGTTCCAGGTTGGCCTCCATGAGCACATAGTGGCCCTCGCGGTGCCGGCCGATGGTGTATGCCAGTCGGCGCTTGCCCATGTGCTCGGCCTTGAGAACTTCGCCACCATTGGTGGTCATGACTTCTTTGACCCGCTCGACGAGCCCCGTGAGGCCCTCCTCGTCCAGGTCCGGCTGCGTGACAAAGATCAGCTCATAAGCACGCAATGGAACTGCCCCCTTCCTCTGGATAAATAGCCCCCGGCACACGTCCCCAACGCGGCATCACGTCGGGAAGCCGGGAGCAGAAAGGTATCGCCGGCCCAACAGCCGGCCACACGAGCAAAGAGTATACCATTGACATAGTATGGGGGCAAATGGCCGTCGCCGGCGATCAACGCTCGCTCAGGCCATGCCCTCGCCGGCCGGCGCCTGGGTGATGGCGTGCGACCAGGGGCAACCCTGGGCTGCGGCGAGGGGGCAGGCGTCCAGGGGATGCACCGGCGTCGGCCGGCCGAGGGCCCGCAGCGCCCGATACAGGTGGCACATGGGCAGCCCGACGACGTTCGCATAGCAGCCCTGAAAGCGGGCCACCGGCGCGAACGACTCCGCCTGGATGGCATAGGCGCCCGCCTTGTCCAGCGGGTCGCCGCTGGCCACGTAGCGGGCCAACTCCTCGTCCGAATAGTTCGCCATCCGCACGGGGGTGGCGGCGAGTTCCTGGAGGCGCAGCCCGTCGCCCCGGCCCACCAGGGCCAGCGCGGTGTAGACCAGATGCTCTCGGCCGCGCAGGGCCCGGAGCATGCGGAGGGCCTCCGGCGGGTCGGCGGGCTTGCCCAGCACCCGCTCCCCCAGCACGACGATCGTGTCGGCGGCGATCACCAGGTCGGCGGGAAAGCGCGCGGCCACCGCCTCGGCCTTGGCCAGGCTCAGCCGCAGCGCGAGGGCCGGCGGCCGCTCCCCCGACAGGGGATCCTCGGGCACGTCGGGTACCTCCAGCCGGAAGCGCGCCCCCAGCAGTCCGAGGAGCTCCCGGCGACGGGGCGAGCCGGAAGCCAACACCAGGGGCCGCCGGGTGCAGTGGACGGAGCGGTCGGATCGGTTACAATTTGACATCCTTCTCCCAACTGATGCATTATAGGTGTGCTTGCGTCGGCTCACAAACGCGCCCTGGGCGCGCCAGCCGCACATGTCGTTCCGCATGCGCTATCGGTGATAGAGGCTGAGCCGGGGGGATCTCGGCCGATACGCTGATGAGCCAGGACCTCCGGTCCTGGCTGCCGGCGTAATAGACATCCGGTTTGCATCGCGCTCTGCGTCACCACGGAGGGTGTCATGGATCCCAAGGCCAGGCTCTTGATCATCGATGACGATACCACCTTGGTCAACGCACTGGAGATGTACCTGTCGCGCGAAGGCTTTGACGTGCATCTGGCGGCCAACGGGGCGGAGGGGCTCAAGGCCTTTTACGCCCTACGCCCCGACCTGGTGGTGCTCGACGTCATGATGCCCCAGATGGATGGCTGGGAGACCTGCCGGCGCATCCGGGAACTCTCCACGACCCCCATCATCATGCTGACCGCCAAGGGCCAGGAAACGGACCGGGTGATGGGCCTCAAGCTGGGCGCCGACGACTATGTGCCCAAGCCCTTTAGCCTGAAGGAGCTCGTGGCGCGCATCGAGGCCATCCTGCGGCGCACGCGGCGCTCCGAGAGCGTCAACAAGTCGGGTGTCCTCTACGTCACCGATGACCTGGTGGTCGATTCGGAGCGCTGGGAGGTCCGCCGGGACGGGGAGCCGGTCGATCTGACCTCCACCGAGTTGCGCCTGCTGTTCTACCTGGCGGAGAACGCCGGGCACGTCCTCTCGCATCAGCAACTGCTAGAGCAGGTGTGGGGCCCCGAGTACGTGGATAACGTGGACTATACCAAGCTATACATCTGGCGGCTGCGCCAAAAGCTAGAAAAGGATCCTTCCTCGCCGCGGTACATCCTCACGGAGCGGGGGATCGGCTATCGCATGGCGAGGCCCAACTAGCAACGCACGGCAAGACCCCAGAGGATGGCTCTGGGGTCTTTTTACCGGCCGGCCACCGACGCGCACGGCGTCTCCAGCACGCTCGGGAGGCATAATCGTGAAAGCCGAGATTCCGCTGTTCCAAGCCCACCGGTTGCTGGCACCCCGCCCATTGTGCCTGCTCACGGTGCACTACAAGGACCGCGACAACGTGATGCCCGTTGCCTGGGTGGCGCCTATCAGCCTGGACCCTCCCATGGTGTTGATGGCCATCCATCCTTCGCGCTACTCCCACGACATGCTGCGGCGCAGCGAGGCATGCGTCCTGAACATCCCCGGCCGGCGCCTGCTGGATCAGGTGCTGGGCTGCGGGAGCGTGTCGGGGAGCGACGTCGACAAGTTCAGCACCTACGGCCTGGAGGCCGAACCGGGCCGTCGCGTCGAAGCGCCCTGGCTGACTGAGTGCCTGGCGCACCTGGAGTGTAGCGTCACCACCATGCTGAGCCCCGGCGACCATTCCCTCTTTATGGCCCAAGTCGTCGGCGCCTGGGCGGAGGAGGACGCCTTTGCCGGCACCTGGCGTACCGACGTGGACGAGGAGCTCAAGCCCTTGTACCACCTCGGCGGCAGCGCCTTTTGCCTGATGGGCCCCATGCTGGAACAAGACCTGCCGGAGGAATAGCCCGGCGCAGCGTTGGCAGATAGCGAACAGGGGGCAACCTTTTTTGACGGCACAAGCACCCGATAGCGAGCTACAACTCACCACCGCGAGCCCCGAAGAGACGATGCGCACCGGTGAGGCGCTGGGCCGCCTCCTGCCCCCTGGGAGCGTCGTGTGCCTGCGGGGCAACCTGGGCTCGGGCAAGACCTGCCTGACCCAGGGCATCGGCCGAGGGCTGGGCGTGTGTGGGGGCATCCATAGCCCCACCTTTGTGTTCATCAACGAGCACCCCCACTGCTCCGCCGGCCCCTGCCTGTACCACGTGGACCTGTACCGCATCCACGACGAGGCAGACGTGTTGGCCCTGGGCCTGGAGGAGTACATGTACGGCGATGGGGTAACGGTCATCGAGTGGGCCGAGCGGGCCGAGGACCTCATGCCGCCCGACTGCCTGTGGGTAAGCCTGCGCTACGTGGACGAGCACACCCGCCATCTCACCTTCGAGGCCAACGGGGCCTCTTACGCCCACGTGCTGGCCAACCTGCGGCGGGAACTGGCGTCCACCGACGGAGAGGCGTGATGCTACTGGCCATCGACACGGCCACGCGCTATGCCAGCGTGGCGCTCTACGGGGGGCGGGGCGTCGCGGCGGAGCACTCGTGGCTGTCGCACAACAACCACACCGTGGAGATGGCGCCGGCCATCGCCGCCATGCTGGCCCAACAGGGGGTGGCGAGTGAGGCGCTGACCGCCGTCGCCGTCGCCAAGGGGCCGGGCTCCTTTACCGGCCTGCGCATCGGGATGAGCCTGGCCAAGGGGCTGGCCCTGGCGCTGGGGATTCCCATCGTCGGCGTACCCACCCTGGACATCATCGCCTACGCCGCCGGCGACCCGGGGATGCCGGTGGTCGCCGTCTTGGAGGCGGGGCGCGGGCGCCTGTCGGTGGCCACCTACCGCTTTCGCGACGGACTGCCCGAGGCGCAGGGCGACGTGGCCATCGTCCGCACGGCGGACTGGGCGCCGGAGGCCGACGAACCGCTCCTCCTCACCGGCGAGCTGAGTCCCGAACTCGTCGATCGCCTCCTGGCGGAGCCCGATGCCGAGCACCTGGCCATCTCCACGCCGGCCGGCTGCCTGCGCCGGGCGGGCTACCTCGCCGAGCTGGGCTGGGAGCGGTTGCAGCAGGGCGAGGTCGACGACCTGGACGCCCTGAGCCCCCTGTACGCCCACCAGCCGACCACCGGCAGCGAGAGTTAGCGAGCGAACATGGATTTGCAGGGGCTGCCGTACCTCCTGGAGCCGATGGCCGCCGCCCACGTGCCGACCGTGGCCGCCATCGAACGGCGGGTGTTCACCCACCCCTGGTCGCTGACGAATTTCATGCACGAGGTGGAGGACAACCGGTTCTCCGAGTACCTGGTGCTGTGCTACCGGCCGTGGATCGCCTCGGGCAGCGCGGACGCGACGCGTCCGCGCCGGTTCCTCCGCCCGCTGCGGCGTAGGGCCGCCGAGGAGGACCGCTCCCTCCTGGGGTACGTGGGGTTCTGGCTGATGGTGGACGAGGGCCACATCAGCACCCTCGCGGTACAGCCGGCCTGGCGCGGGCGAGGGTTGGGGGAGTTGCTCCTCTCGGCGATCATCGGGCGCGCCATGGAGCGGGGCGCCTCGCACGCCACCCTCGAGGTGCGCCGGACGAACGCCGTCGCCCAGGCGCTGTACCGCAAGTACGGGTTCCAGTTCGTCGGCGTGCGCAAGGGCTACTATTTGGACAACCATGAGGACGCCCTGATCATGACCACCGACGATCTGGCCTCCGCCGAGTATCAGGCGCTCTACGCGCGCCTGCAGGAGGCGCTCCTGGAGCGCCTGCGCCGGGCGGACGCCGCCCCGCCTGCGGGCAGCGAGATGGAGCAGCATCCGCCCAGCCCCGCGCCCCACGCACCGGAGGACTAGCCAATGACCGCAGGCCGCCCCAGCCCGGACAACGAGCAGCGGCCGCTGCTCCTGGTGACCAACGACGACGGCGTGTACGCCCCAGGACTCCTGGAGCTCCGCCGGGCCCTGGAGCCGGTCGGCGAGGTCGCCATCCTGGCACCCGAGCACAACTGGTCGGCCGCCGGCCACACCAAGACGATGCACAAGCCCCTGCGGGTGAACGAGGCGCAGCTATCCGATGGCTCCCCGGCCCTAGTGGCCAGCGGCACGCCCTCCGACTGCGTGGCCCTGGCGCTCCTGGGGATCCTCGATCGTCAGCCGGACCTGGTGCTCTCGGGGATCAACCTGGGCGCCAACGTGGGCCACGACCTCACCTATTCCGGCACCGTGGCGGCGGCCATGGAGGCGGTGATCTGGGGGGTGCCGGGGCTGGCCATCTCCCTGGACACGTTCGAGCCGGCCAGTTTCGCGGTGGCGGCTCGCTTTGCCGCGCACCTCGCGGACCACGTGCTCCGCGAGCGGTTGCCCTACCCGCTGCTCCTGAACGTCAACGTCCCGGCCCGCCCCGCGGAGCGGATCGCGGGCGTGCGCATCACGCGGCTGGGCCGGCGCATCTACCGGGACGCGCTGGTGACCCGCCGGGACCCGCGGGGGCGGCCGTATTACTGGATCGGCGGGGAGCCCCCCTCGGGGCACGCCGAGCCGGGCACCGATATCGGCGCCCTGGCCGAGGGCCATATCTCGGTGACGCCCGTGCGGCTGGACCTCACCGACCACGAGCAGATCGCCCGGCTGGAGTCCTGGGCGCTGACCTTTCCGCTGGCCTAGCGCCCACCGTCAGGGGCGCAACTGGGCGGCGCCGTGGGTGTTCGGAACCTACGACCGGGATCACGCACACGGGGCGCGGCACGCTGTTGCGACCACTACAGCCTCACCACCGGGAGGACCCATGTCCACAATCGCCATCGTCTCCGACAGCACCGCCAACCTGGGCAACGTCTTCGTCCGCGAACATGGCATCTGGATGGTGCCCCTGTACCTGCGGATCGGCGATTCCACCTATCGCGACGGCGTCGATATCACCCCCAGCCAGTTCTACGAACGCCTGCCGCAGTGCAACCCCCTGCCCACCACCTCGCAGCCCTCGGTGGGGGATTTCACCACCGTGTACCGCCAGGCCCTCGAGGGCGGCGCCGAGGGGATCATCTCCGTGCACCTCTCCTCGGAGATCAGCGGCACGGTGAACTCGGCCCGTCTGGCGGCCGAGCAACTGCCCGATGCGGCCATCGAGATTGTGGACACCCGCTGCGCCGCGGCGGCGCAGCAGATCGTCATCGAGGCCGTGGCCCACGCCGCGGCGCAGGGGGCCGGGTTCGAGGCGGCCTGCGCGGTGGCCCACGAGGCCGTCGCGGCGCAGCGGACGGTGTTCACCGTGGACACCCTCGAGTACCTGTACAAGGGCGGGCGCATCGGGGGCGCCGCGGCGCTCTTTGGCTCCCTCCTGCAGGTCAAGCCGCTCCTGCACTTTGAGGACGGCCGGATCACCGCCCTGGAGCGGGTGCGCAAGGCCATCCGGGCCATGGAGCGCATGGTGGAGATCATGGAGGGCTGGCTGCCGGCGGACGCGCCGAACCGCGTGCTGATCATGCAGGCGGCCTGCCCCGAGCGGGCGGAGACCCTCGAGGCGGTGGTGCGCCGGAGCCGCATCGGTATTGGCGAGCTGGAGATCGTGCCGCTCTCGCCCGTCATCGGCGCCCACGTGGGCAACGGCACGCTGGGCCTCTGCTGCCTGCCGATGAGCGTGTGGTCCGGCAAGGTCTAGGGACGCGCAGAGGGGCGCCCGGCGCCGCCCTCTGGAGGACACAAGCGACCCCCCGGGCGCAGAATTGACCGTCTCTGCGCCCGGGGGGTCGCTTGTGAATGGGGCGCGTTGTCTGGCGCTGCGCGCTTCCCTCACTCCGTCCGGATGGTAATGTGCACGTCCGCCGGGAGCGCCAAGCCTGCAGCCACCTCGATGGCCTTGTAGACCGCCGCCGGCACCGGGCAGGCGGCGTGGAGGTCGCTGGCGCCCGCGGCGCGGTACACCGACGTCTCGTGTAGGGGCGTGCGCATCTCCTCCAGCACGGCGACGCTCCGCAACGCCTCTGCGAACGCTCGGATCCGGGGGCAGTCGCTCTCGATCTGCACCGCCACGCGGTACGCATCGTCCGCCTCGCAGGTGATGTGCGCCGTCATCCCACAGATGCCCGCCTCGACCGTAGCATACGCCATACTCCACACCTCCTTATGCGTGCGGCGCATGGTACGCCGCGTCCGCGCCCTCGTCAAAAGCGGCCCTGCGTGGGGGGTCGTTTCGGGGGTTCGGGGCGAGGCTGGTATACTGAGGACACTCGAGATGGTGAGGGAGGAAACGTGGGGCGAGATGCGCGGCCCGAGGCGGGCGCCGAGCAGCCGCTCGTGGTCTTGCGGGACGTCGGCAAGGTCTACCACAGCGGCGAGGGGACACTGGCGGCGCTCCGGGGGGTGAACGGGGCGTTCTGGCGGGGCGAGTTCGTCGGCGTGGTGGGCAAGTCGGGCGCGGGCAAGTCGACGCTCCTGAACATGATCACCGGCGTCGATCACCTGACCTCCGGCGAGGTCATCGTGGACGGCACGTCGATCCACACCCTCGGCGAGAACGCGCTGGCCCTCTGGCGGGGGCGCAACGTTGGCGTGGTGTACCAGTCTTTCGAGCTGCTGCCCAGCCTCTCCCTCCTGGATAACGTCATGTTCCCCATGGACCTCTGCGGCCTGTACCACCCCGTCCAGAGCCCCCGGCGGGCCCTGGACCTCCTACGCCAGGTGGGCATTGAGGAACACGCCGGCAAGACGCCGAGCGAGATCTCGGGCGGGCAGCAGCAGCGAGTGGCCATCGCCCGGGCCCTGGTGGGGGAAACGCCCCTCATCCTGGCGGACGAGCCCAC
>LSQX01230876.1_pt1 | contig 13726 bp, 14 predicted proteins | sample 654561 | NCBI WGS metagenome assembly LSQX01 (sample SAMN04489861, study PRJNA283612) | anaerobic digester metagenome | isolation source: 4 biogas reactors fed with cattle manure at either 37C or 55C with and... | place: Denmark: Kongens Lyngby | collected 2014 | reverse complement strand
AACGACTTTCGCAAGAGGTCTATTGTCTTTAATTGGTACAGCTACATACAGGCAGGCAAATCTCAGATTTTCCCGCCCCTAAAAATGTGCTAAGGTTAAGCGCAAAATTAAATAGGTCAATTTGCGTATGTGGATTGCAATTTCTGCCCTGAATTTAGCTATAGCAGTCATGCTCGGTGCATTTGGTGCACATGGCTTAAAGGCCCGCGCAACTGAAGCGCAACTGCTTTGGTGGCAAACTGCAACAGATTATTTTTTCTATCATGCCCTTGGACTTTTAGCATTGGGCATATTGACCAAAGTGATTCCACAACTTCCTATTAAAGCCAGTTTTATTCTCATTCAGCTCGGCATTTTATTTTTCTGCGGTTCACTGTATATCATGGCATTGGATTTAGCCCGTGGCTTGGGCATGATTACCCCAATTGGTGGCGCACTCATGATTGCAGGCTGGCTAAGCTTAGCGTGGCAAGCCATGAAATATGCCAAATAAAGTGTATGTATTTTAGCAATTTTAAAATGGATTCTCTGTCATGCAAATTTATCTGAATGGCGAAGCACAACAAACCACTCATACAACGCTGCTGCAACTCATTCAAGCATTAGACCTAGAAGGCAAACGCTTTGCAGTCGAGCAAAATGAGAAAATTATTGCCAAAAGCAAACTTGCCGAAACCCCTATTTGCGATGAAGACCGCATTGAAATTATTCATGCCGTTGGTGGCGGCTAATCTGGAGCACCCATGCAAGATACATTTAAAATCGGTTCACGTACCTTTAATTCACGTTTGTTGGTGGGTACGGGAAAATATAAAGATTTAACCGAAACTGATTTGGCGATTCAAGCCAGTGGTGCAGAAATTGTCACGGTTGCCATTCGTCGTGTAAACATTGGGCAACATCCTGATCAACCCAACTTACTTTCAGTGATTCCACCTGAAAAATACACTATTTTGCCCAACACCGCAGGCTGTTTCGATGCCAACAGTGCCGTGCGTACTTGTATGCTAGCGCGTGAATTGCTCGATGGTCACAACTTGGTAAAGCTGGAAGTATTGGGCGATGAAAAAACCCTCTATCCAAATATCACCGAAACATTAAAAGCTGCACGTACGCTGATTGACGATGGTTTTGAGATCATGGTCTACACATCAGACGACCCGATTGTGGCACAAGAACTGGAAAGTATGGGTTGTGTGGCCATTATGCCATTGGGTAGCCTGATCGGTTCTGGATTAGGTATTTTAAACCCGCACACCATTTCTATTATTAAAGAAAATGCCAAAGTACCAGTATTGGTGGATGCAGGTGTAGGTACAGCCAGTGATGCGGCGATTGCCATGGAATTAGGCTGTGATGGCGTACTCATGAATACTGCAATTGCAGCTGCACAAAACCCTGTATTGATGGCTTCTGCTATGCGTAAAGCGGTTGAAGCAGGTCGTGAAGCTTATTTAGCAGGCCGTATGCCACGTAAACGTATGGCCAATGCCAGCTCACCTGAAACAGGTTATTTCTTTAAATAGTTTGTTTAAGCCAAACAAAAAAGACGTTGCGTGAGTACCCAACGTCTTTTTTATTATGTGATTTTGGTGCTTAAAAACCAATTAAGGAATTAACCCTTCATCACGCATCGCAATTTGTACAGACTGACGTGCAGCCACTTTATTGCGAATTTCTACCACATGGCTATATGGGGTTAAATCATGCTCGATATAGTTTGACCAATTCGTGATCACAAATAAATACGCATCGGCAGGGCCAAAGTTATCATCTACCAAATACTCATGATCTGATGCCGCAATGGCTTGATCAATATACGTTAATAAACGATCAATTTCTGCATAGGCTTTTTCTTTGGCTTCTGCATCTAAAGGCGCACCAAAAAATACTGCGTAGGCATCATGTAATTCTGAGTTGAGATATCCTAACCATTCTAAAACTTTCGCACGCCCCAAACCTGATGGCGGAATTAAGTCTTGCTTAGGGTCTTGCTGCGCCAAAAATGGTAAAAGTGCAACATTTTCAGTCAAAATTAAACCCGGGTTAATTTCTAAAGCAGGCACATAACCCTTTGGATTAATTTCGTAATAATCGACACCCTTTTCTGTTTTATGGGTTTTTAAATCCACACGTTCTATATCAAAATCGACATTGACTTCATTTAAAATAATATGGGCTGCCAAAGAGCTTGCACCAGGTGAATAATAAAGCTTCATATTTGATCCTTGTTATATAACTATCTCTGTTGTAAATCGCTTGGCATCAACTTGCAAGTGATTGAACCTATAAATTGCAAAAAAGCATAAATGTTTTAAAAGTTCTTACGCTTTGACTATCCTGCAAATGAAAGTCTTTTTCAAGTCTGTTTAACCTGCTTTTTTATCTAAAGATGTTTTAACATACAGCCCTTTAAAGTTTCATGAAATTTAGATTGTGATTAGCCTGAAAAAAGAAGAATGGTTTTCCAATATCCGTACCGATGTATTGGCAGGATTAGTGGTTGGCTTGGCGCTGATTCCTGAATCAATTGCTTTTTCTGCAATTGCAGGTGTCGACCCGCAAGTCGGTTTATATGCCTCATTTTGTATTGCGGTTACGATTGCTTTCTTAGGTGGTCGTACTGCCATGATTTCCGCAGCAACTGGGGCAATGGCTTTACTGATGATTACCTTGGTAAAAGAGCACGGCTTGCAATATTTACTGGCTGCGACAGTACTTACAGGCATTATTCAGGTAATCGCAGGTTACTTCAAAGTCGCTAAACTCATGCGTTTTGTATCACAGTCGGTGGTATATGGCTTTGTAAATGCACTGGCTATTTTAATTTTTTTGGCACAACTGCCTGAATTATCACAAATGGATAGCTTAGGCTATTTATTTGTAGGTTTGGGTTTGGCGGTCGTGTATCTGTTTCCGTATATCCCTAAAATTGGTAAAAGCATCCCCTCTCCTTTGGTCTGCATTATTGTGCTAAGCGTTGTTGCATTATTGCTTGGTGCAGATATGCGAACCGTCAATGATTTAGGACAATTTCCAGATACCTTACCTATATTTTTAGTGCCTGAGATTCCGCTCAATTTTGAAACTTTATCTATTATTTTCCCTTATGCCATCACTTTAGCTACGGTGGGTTTATTAGAAACCATGATGACCACCACCATTGTAAATGAAGCCACAGGCACAGAAGGTGACCGACATCAGGAATGTCGTGGTCAAGGCTATGCCAATATAGTAAGTGGTTTTATGGGTGGAATGGCAGGCTGTGCCATGATTGGACAATCGATTATTAACGTCAGCTCTGGTGCACGTACACGCCTTTCCACACTGACTGCTGGTGTATTTTTACTGTGTTTGGTGGTGTTTTTAAAAGACTGGCTGGCTTATATTCCAATGGCGGCCTTGGTTGCAATCATGATTATGGTGTCATTTACCACCTTTAACTGGGATTCCATCCGCAACTTTAAGAAGCACCCCAAACAAAGCAATATTGTTATGCTGGCCGTGGTGATTGTAGTCTTAGCCACCCATAACCTTGCTTTAGGTGTTTTTATTGGCGTGTTGCTTTCGGCATTATTTTTGGTCAATAAACTGGAAAGCGAAGTTAAAGTCAGCTCATTTTTATTGGGTGAACATACCCGCCAATATGTCATTTCAGGGCAAATTTTCTTTAGCAGTTCTGAAAAGTTTTATCAGTTTTTTGATTTTTCAGAAGACATCAGCAATGTCACCATTGATTTAACCCATGCCCATATTTGGGATATTACTTCGGTAAATATGCTCAATACTGTGGTGAAAAAATTTAAAGATCAACAGATTAAAGTGCATATTATTGGTTTGAATGAAGCCAGTCATACCTTAATCGATCAATACAGTGCTCATTCATAATTACTTAACAGTTTGGATGCTAATTAATTTAATGCTGAATCTTGATGATTCAGCATTTTTGTATGCAAGATAAATCCGATGTATTTACAAAATAAGGCTCACAGCGGAAAATAAGCGAAAAAATTTGACTTCAATGGCTCAGGACTTAAAATACCGCATTCGAATTTATTAGATTTGCCAGAATTATGTCGAACGATCAATTAGACCAGCACGTTGTCGAGCTGGACAACCTCAACGAGCATCGTGAAATTGTAACGTTCATGCGCCGTTCATCACCATTGAATACGTCACAGCGTAGTGCCTTGGAACAATACGGTCACTTAATTTTGGAATACCCTGTTGGCGATTTACGTCAGCACTTTGAACACCCTGAACGCGCACTAACAGTAGAAATTGGTTTTGGTATGGGGCGTTCTTTGGTGCTGATGGCTCAAGCCAATCCTGAGCGCAACTTTGTCGGTATTGAAGTCCATATTCCAGGGATTGCACAGTGCATTTATGAAGCAGGCACAGCGGGTTTAAGCAACTTACGTGTCTTGGATGCAGATGCCATTCAAGTCCTTCGTGAAATGCCAGACAACAGCATTGATACGGTTCAACTCTACTTCCCTGACCCATGGCAGAAAAAACGTCACTTCAAACGCCGTTTTGTTGCCCATGAACGTATGGAATTGGTCGAACAAAAACTAGCTCTAGGCGGTACATTCCATGCAGCAACTGACTGGGAACCGTATGCTGAATGGATGCTAGATGTATTGGACAATCGCCCCCGTTTAGAAAACTTGGCAGGTAAAGGCAATAGTTACCCTCGCCCTGAATGGCGTCCACAAACCAAATTTGAACGTCGTGGAATTGAAGCGGGCCATAAAATTAACGACTTTATCTTCAAGAAAATCTGCTAATTTCTACAACAAAAAAATGCTTCCATTCGGAAGCATTTTTATCTGGGTTAGTTTTATGGCATAAGTCCAAAAATTAAGAAACGACTAAGATTGATGACGCTCTAAAATCTGTTGGCTCATAAGCGCATAAACTTCGGCAAGTGCATGTTGCTGCCCTGCTGCCAACAAATCCTGATGCATCTTTAAAATATTTTGATCACCACGCATAGCAGGCCCTGTTTGCATGTGATGCGGCTCATTTTGTGTGGTTTTGTGCGCAGTTTCCAAAATTAAGGGATACAGTAAACTGAAATCCACTTGTTTTGCATCCACCACCTGTTTGGCCATGTCATAACAATAATTACTAAAATTACAGGCGAATACGGCGGCTAAATGTAAACTCAAACGCTGTTCTGAAGTATAGGCGTAAACACGACTGCTTAGGCTATTTGCCAAATTGAATAAAACCTGCTGATCTTCGGCAAATGCAGCTTCTATAAATAATGGCGTTTGTGCCCAATCAATTTCACGCTCCAAACTAAAAGTTTGTAAAGGATAAAATACCCCTGAACGCGCATGATGTTGTTGCAAAACATCTAACTTGGTACTGCCTGAAGTGTGCACAACCAAAGCATGGCTTAAATAAGGATGAATCTCCTGAATCACCTGTGCAATTGCCTGATCACTCACAGCAATAATCACCAAATCAACTTCTGCATTTAATTCAGAAACTTGCGCAATTGCTGCTGCACCAACTTGCGTAGCCAAGTGCTGTGCCTTGTCCAGACTGCGGCTATAAATTTGCACAATTTGATGCTGTGCTTTTAAAACATGGGCCAAATGGTGTGCAACACGGCCTGCACCAATCAAACTAATACGCATAAACTTTTTAAGTGAAGTAATTTGCTCAAGCATGCCAATAAAAAAAGGACGAAGCAATTCGTCCTGATGTTTTTGTTTAAGCCTGAATCAATTTTAGAATTGGCGCAATGTTAAAATCTGCTCACTACGTCCAAATGGGCCTTGGGTATCATGCAAAATTCCGCTAGTCAGCCCGATTCCATCTTCACCATATTGCTGTGTCACTTCCAAGCCCAACCATTCGCCTTGCGGTAAACGGTGTAAATGGATTTGTAAATCCAAGTTTGGAAAACCCCAACCTTCATTTGGGTCTAGGCGTGGTACGACCCCATTGGCGGTATCTACCATGCCCATTAATCGAACAAAACTAGATGTAGCTTGATTTTCAACCATTTCCAATTGGTTTCTTAACCAGACAATGCCCTTACCTGCACGACGGTCTAAATGCGCACGGGTTTCAATACTTTGAATATAGCCTCCCGGCCAGCAACGCATACCATCCCAATTGGCCAAATATTCAGGGTTTTCTACGGGTAAGTCTTCTAGCCCTGCAATTGCACGTGTGTCTGAGGTTTTCATTTTCCATGCGCGCGCCACAATACAGGTTTTCCCTTCGGCACACATTTCAGCTTCAATCAATTCAATGGTTTTACCTGGACGAATCATACGGGTAGTGATCGTAAACTCCCCAGCAGCAATTAAGCCAAAAATATCTAAACTGACTCGACCAATTCGCATATCATCACGTGGCATAAACTGTTCTAGTTCTGCACATAAAATACCCGTTGCAGGTGCCATGTGCTGCTCATGCGGATTCCACGCACCTTGTGCATGAATATTGGAACGATAGTGCGTAGTACAGCTTCCATCTGCATGCTGTTCACGGTTAAGTAAAGTGTAATATGCTGACATTTTTCCTCTTTCCCTGATACGAATATTTTTATGTGGATACGATTTAGAGTGCTGCTTGCAGCATTGAGATTAATAGTTAAATCACATTATTTATAACCTATTTTTGCGCAAAAAAACCATAATAATTCATAATTTGACAATAGGTCTTAGACTGTCTAAAACCCACTTGAGTGAGTAATGACCTCTGTGTTTCTGCAGAAATTAAATGAAAATCATCGGCCAGTCGTGCAATCATTTTTTCTGCCTGTAGCACGGTTAAACCACTATCTAGTGCCAAGTTTTGCATCCAGTGTAATTCAATATTTTCAGTCTGCTGCATTAGATCATAGCTTAATAAAATACCCCTAGGTTTTAATGTTTGGTAAATATCTTGAAAAAATAATTTTTTTTCTGCCACAGGTACAAAATGCGCCACCAAAATAGACAAAGCTGCGTCAAACTGTAAGTTTTCAGCCTGTGCTTGCTGAGCAAATTGCTGCGTGTCTGCCTGTATAAAACGGACACGTTCATGCCCTGCCACAGACTGAATATTTTTTTCGGCCTGTTGCAGCATATTTAAAGATGGGTCAATTGCGCTAAATTGCCACTGCGGATGTTGCTGCAGCAAATACTGCAATTCATAACCTGTGCCACAACCCACTACTAAAAGCTGTGCATTTTCAGGCAAATGACTGCTTAAAATCGCATTGAGTTGCTGATGTACCAATTCATAGCCAGGAATGAGTTTCCGAATATGACTGTCATAGCCTGCAACCACGTTTGCACTGTGAAAATCTTTTGCCATATCACATAATTCTTATTTAATTTACTAACATCAAAACTTAATATTTTTAAAAGCAGCTTACGCCACTGCCATTGCATCTACAGACAATTCTGCAACGGTTGGTTTGGCACGTTCAGGAACTAAACCTAGTTTTTGGAACAGCTGTTTGTCTTTGCCTTCACCGGCATTTGGCGTAGTAAGTAATTTTTCGCCCGAGAACAACGAGTTTGCACCTGCCATAAAGGCCAAAGCCTGATCTGAATCAGACAATGATTCACGCCCTGCAGATAAACGAATGTAACTGTTTGGCATAATAATTCGTGCAACCGCAATGGTACGAATCCACTCAATCACATCTAGTTTTTCTACTTCTGCCAACGGTGTACCTTCAATCGGTACTAACATATTGATCGGCACAGATTCAGGGTGTAATGGCAAAGTCGCCAATTCATGCAATAAACCAATACGGTCTTGGGTATCTTCACCCAAACCAACAATACCGCCACTGCAAACTTTCATACCTGTTTGACGTACAATGTCTAAAGTATTTAAGCGGTCATCAAAGCTGCGGGTGCTGATCACATTTGGGTAATATTCACGCGAAGTGTCGAGGTTGTGATTGTAATAATCCAAGCCAGCATCTTTTAAGCGTTCTGCCTGAGATTGATTCAGCATGCCTAAAGTCATACAGGTTTCTAAACCCAGTGCTTTGACTTCACGTACCATTTCCAATACATATGGCATGTCACGTTCATGTGGGTTACGCCATGCTGCGCCCATACAAAAACGTGAAGAGCCTGATTCTAAAGCTTCTTTGGCTTCCTGAATGACTTTTTCAACGGCAATGCGTTTTTCAGCTTCCAGTTGTGAATCATAATGCGCAGACTGTGAGCAGTATTTACAATCTTCTGGGCATTTGCCTGTTTTAATGGACAATAAGGTACTGACTTGTACAGTATTGGCAGCAAAATGTTGGCGATGCACACGCTGTGCTTCAAAGACCAAATCCAGAAAAGGCTGTTCATATAACTGCTGAATTTCTTCTCGGGTCCAATCATTACGTACGGTCATCATTTTCATCCTTGATCATTACGCTTCGCTCTTATACTTTGCGGGATATTTTCACTATTGAGCAGACGCTATATTTTTATTTTATTTACCCTTTATCTCCACACAAGAAATAAAGGGTGTGTACTGACAACATTAAAATGCGGGATGCACCACTTATTGTCTTAATAAAGACCTTAAGCGATTTCCTTTAAATTTAACTCTTCACGCATAAATTCACGTAATTTAAATTTCTGTGCCTTGCCTGAAGCAGTCATTGGAAATTCACTAAAGAAGCGTACATAGCGTGGGACTTTATTGTGGGAAATGTGTTCTGCACAGTATTTACGAATCGCCTCTTCGGTACATTCATGATGTTCATGCAAAATAATACAGGCACACAGCTCTTCGCCATAACGATGATCTGGCACACCAATCACTTGCACATCACAAACTGCATCGTGGGTATATAAGAAATCTTCAATTTCTTTCGGGAATAAGTTTTCTCCACCACGAATCACCACATCTTTAATGCGACCTTTGATTTTCACAAAGCCTTCATCATCCATTTCTGCAATGTCGCCCGTGTGCATCCAACGTGCAACATCAATCACTTCTTGGGTTTTGTCATGCTCATCCCAATAGCCCAGCATTACCGAATAGCCGCGCACACATAATTCACCTAATTGCCCACGGGGTACGACTTTGCCATCTTCATCCACAATTTTAACTTCTAAGTGTGGATGCACACGACCGACTGTACTGACACGGCGTTCCACCGAATCATCCGTCGAACTTTGTGCACTCACAGGCGCTGTTTCGGTCATGCCATAACAAATGGTGATTTGTGACATGTGCATGCGGTCTATCACACGTTGCATAATTTCTTGCGGGCATGGACTGCCTGCCATAATGCCTGTACGCAAGCTAGACAAATCAAATTCATCAAACTGCTCATGCTCTAAAATGGCAATAAACATGGTCGGCACACCATAAGCAGCCGTACATTTTTCTTGCTGAATGGCTTTTAAGGTATCGAGCGGATTAAACACTGAAGATGGATAGACCATGGTTGAACCATGTGTGATACAGGCCAAATTGCCCATCACCATCCCAAAACAGTGGAATAACGGCACTGAAATACATACACGATCTTGCGGACTTAAATGAATCGCCTCTCCCACAAAATAACCATTATTTAAAATGTTGTTGTGAGTCAGCATGGTACCTTTCGGATTACCTGTCGTGCCTGAGGTAAATTGAATATTGATGGTTTCATCAAACTGCAATTCACTGGCAATTTGATCTAGCTTTTTCAGCATGTGTGTGGTTGGACTTGGTAGTAAATCCTGAAAACGATGAATACCTGTATGGCTCTGCTCATCAATTTTAATCACATGCTTTAAATGTGGTAATCGCTTAGCATTGAGGACTTTGTTGTCTGCCTGACACAGCTCTGGCGCAATTTTGGTGAGAATTTCCTGATAATTGGTGCTTTTAAATTGCGATGCAATGACCAAACCCTTACAGGAAACCTTGTTCAGCACAAATTCCAATTCATTGCTTTTATAAGCAGGGTTCAAGTTGACCAAAATCACCCCTGCCTTGAAGGCTGCGAATTGAGTGATTGTCCATTCCACACAATTCGGAGACCAAATGGCAAGGCGGTCACCTTTCTTAAAACCGAGCTTTAATAAGCTACAGGCAAAGGCATTAACCTGTTGCTGGAGTTGCTTATAGGTCAGACGCACATTTTGATGCACGCTTACCAAAGCATCCTGATCTGCATATTGCTGGCAAGCCTGATCAAACTTTTCACCAATAGTCATACCTAACAAAGGCTGATTACTGGTGCCATAGGCATAACTTAACCGTACTTGTGTCATTGAATCGATCTCCTTGATTCTTTGTAATTCTGTTTTCCAACACTATTAATTGTTCTATGACGACGATTACTTTTTTGCCTATTCTGTGCGTTGTTCTTATTTCCCTCCTTCCTGTTTCCGCACTGCATTCACACAAAAATCGGCAATTTGTTTGACAAAGTAATCTTTATAATTTTGATCAAACATCACATTGCGAGAAGGATTCAAAGGCTCAATCACCACAAAGGTCATGGATCCAACCACACCTAAAGCTGCAGTGTTTAAATCTTCAAAATCAAACTCACCATTGACTTTTCCTTCAGCCAAAATTTCCTTGATGCTTTGTTTGATCAGTTGTTTACTGCGAAAACGCTCATGTTCCATTTCTGGGTCTACAGGCTCGAACATTAACGAATACGCCAATTGGGGGCTGTTCATCGCACGCTTCACAAAAGTTGTAACTGATTTTTGCAATTTTTGTTTTGGCGTTAAATCTGACTTCGCAATGTGGTCCAAAATTTCAACTTCACGACGAATAGCAGCCGATAAAACTTCAATCAGAATCTGACTTTTATTTTCAAAGTAGCGATACACCAAACCTGTAGAAACACCAGCGCGTTCTGCAATGGCTTGTATAGACGCTTCTTTAAAGCCCCCATGAGCAATAAGTTCACGAGCAGAATCTAAAATCGCGTTGCGATTTTGTTCCATACGTTCCTGCATCAATGATGATCTTTTATAACTCATATCTTATTCTCAACCAGATAAAATGAATTGTAAATCATTTTGTGAATTTTAGTTCACTTTTTTAAATTTTCAATGTATGTTAGAACCTAAGCACAACAAGAATGCTTGTTTTAGGAACAACAAATATAACCTCAGGATGGATGAATACATGAATTTACAAAGCTTAGACTTCGGTTTGGATGAAACCTTAATCGCACTGCGTGATTCAATCGCTGCTTTTTGTGCAAAAGAAATTGCACCCATTGCACAACAGGTCGATCGTGATAACGAATTCCCTGTCCAGCTTTGGAAAAAATTTGGCGATATGGGCTTACTTGGCTTGACCGTGAGTGAAGAATACGGCGGCACCAACTTAGGCTATTTGGCTCACATCATTGCCATGCAAGAAATTTCTCGTGCATCAGCATCCATTGGTTTGTCTTACGGTGCTCATTCTAACCTATGTGTGAACCAAATTAAGCGAAATGGGACAGAAGAACAGAAGCAGCGCTATTTACCAAAATTAGTTTCAGGTGATTATGTCGGTGCATTGGCTATGTCTGAACCCAATGCAGGCTCAGATGTCGTCAGCATGAAGCTAAAAGCAGAAGATAAAGGCGATCATTACTTACTTAACGGCTGCGAAAATGTGGATCACCAATGGTGGTGATGCCGATGTTTTAGTGGTGTACGCTAAAACTGATTTACAAGCAGGTGCCAAAGGCATGACCGCATTCCTGATTGAAAAAAATATGCCTGGTTTTAGTCATGGCAGCCATTTAGATAAACTGGGTATGCGTGGCTCGAATACCTATCCACTATTCTTTGACAATGTAGAAGTACCTAAAGAAAACGTCTTGGGTGGTGTGGGCAATGGCGTAAAAGTATTAATGAGCGGCTTAGACTATGAACGTGCTGTTTTAAGTGCTGGTCCTTTAGGCATTATGGATGCCTGCATGGACACCGTGATTCCTTATATTCATGAGCGCAAACAGTTTGGTCAGGCACTAGGTGAGTTTCAGCTGATGCAAGGCAAAATTGCCGATATGTATTCAACTTGGCTGGCATGTAAAGCACTCGTTTATGCCGTAGGCGCAGAATGTGACAAAGCTGAACACAGCCGCAGTTTACGTAAAGATGCAGCCAGTGCAATTTTATATGCAGCAGAAAAAGCCACTTGGATGGCAGGTGAAACCATTCAAACTTTGGGTGGCAATGGCTATATCAACGAATTCTCTGCAGGACGTTTATGGCGTGATGCCAAACTCTATGAAATTGGCGCAGGTACTTCAGAGATTCGCCGCATGCTGATTGGCCGTGAACTGTTTAACGAAACTGCCTAAAGAATAAATCACAAAAATAGACAAGGATGTTGGCATGAATCAATTACAGAGCAAAATTAATATTCGCAGCGACGAGTTCAAAAACAATCAGGCTGCTATGCAAGCATTGGTCGATGACCTGAGAGAAAAAGTCCAAAAAATTGCTTTGGGTGGTGGTGAAACGGCACGCCAAAAACATTTAGACCGTGGCAAATTGCTGCCACGTGAACGGATTGATCACCTGATTGATCCTGGTACCGCATTTATTGAAATTGGTCAGTTGGCTGCCTATCAGGTCTATCAGGATGATGTACCTGCTGCAGGCGTAGTTGCAGGCGTGGGTCAGGTCAATGGCGTGACCTGTATGATCATTGCCAACGATGCCACTGTAAAAGGCGGAACTTACTATCCACTGACTGTGAAAAAACATTTACGCGCACAGGAAATTGCCGAACAGAATCACCTGACTTGTATTTATTTGGTCGATTCGGGCGGTGCATATTTACCGCTACAAGATGAAGTCTTTCCAGACCGTGATCACTTCGGACGCATTTTCTATAATCAGGCCCGCATGTCGAGCATGGGTATTGCCCAAATTGCAGTGGTGATGGGAAGCTGTACTGCAGGTGGCGCTTATGTACCTGCTATGTCAGATGAAACCATTATTGTACGCAATCAGGGGACAATATTCTTGGGCGGCCCACCGCTGGTAAAAGCAGCTACCGGTGAAGTCGTTTCAAGTGAAGACTTGGGTGGTGGTGATGTGCACACTCGCCTTTCAGGTGTGGCAGACCACTTGGCAGAAAATGATGAACATGCCTTGGCGATTGCCCGTAACATTGTGGCGAACTTAAACAAAAAGCCAAACCCACAACCAGAGCAGGTAGAAGCACCGTTATTTGATGCCTCTGAACTGTATGGCATTGTACCGACTGATGCACGTAAACCATTTGATGTACGTGAAGTGATTGCCCGCATCGTCGATGGTTCACGTTTTGATGAATTTAAAGCACGCTTTGGTACTACACTGATCACGGGTTTTGCCAAACTCTATGGTATGCCTGTCGGAATTATCGCCAACAACGGTATTTTATTTTCCGAGTCAGCACAAAAAGGTGCACACTTTATTGAACTGTGTACCCAACGCAACATTCCCCTGCTATTTATTCAAAATATCACAGGCTTTATGGTTGGCCGCCAATACGAAAATGAAGGCATTGCCAAAAATGGTGCCAAACTGGTGATGGCGGTGGCGACAGCCAATGTACCTAAACTGACTTTAGTGATTGGCGGTTCTTTTGGTGCAGGTAACTATGGCATGTGTGGTCGTGCCTACTCACCACGCTTTATGTGGACATGGCCAAACTCACGTATTTCGGTGATGGGTGGCGAACAGGCATCGAGCGTACTTTCAACTTTAAAACGCGACCAGATTGAAGCCAAAGGCGGTAGTTGGTCTGC